>Ga0181584_10002054_pt1 | contig 15369 bp, 10 predicted proteins | sample 071ome_30_FD_132462 | JGI IMG/M metagenome (GOLD analysis project Ga0181584, IMG submission 132462) | Coastal salt marsh microbial communities from the Groves Creek Marsh, Skidaway Island, Georgia - 071406AT metaG (megahit assembly) | ecosystem: Environmental > Aquatic > Marine > Intertidal... | reverse complement strand
GCGCCGGGAAAGAGCACCGTCTCCGCGAACTCGCGCGCCCACTCTTCGCCGTACCACGTCGCAAACATCGGTATCGCGGGATCGTGCGCCAATTGCCACGCATCGTGCGCGTCCTGCGCCGCGCGCGCCGCGTTTTCCGTCAACACGCACCGGCGCACGTCCTCGAGCGCCAGCCCGAATTTACACGCGCCGTCCATCGCCTCCGCCTCACGTTCCGCCTCGTCCAATCGCGTCGTCCACGCGTCCACGTAGGCCTGTACCACGTCTAAAGATTTCTCCATCGTCTCCTCGTCCGCGCGCTCGGGGCGGGCGAAGAATAAGCCTCGCGAGAAGAATGTCGCGTCTTCGTAAAATTTCTTTGAAGGCGTCGTCGCGCCGAGCGCGGCGGCGGCGTCCGCCACCTTTCCCGGTCCTCTGCGCAACGCCTCGAGCGCGGGCACGTACGCGTTGGCGTAATCCTCGTCTCGACTCATCGGATGTAAATCGACGCCGATTAAAATCTTCCTCGCCTTGCCCTTGCCCAACGAAATCAAATCCACGCCCAACATCGGCGCGTCGCACGCCGCGGGCGACGGGTACACCGCGCAGTTATAAATCTGCGCCAACTCTCCGCCGTCGACGTACGTCGATCGCACGCGACGTAATCTCGACGTCGACCACACCTCCGTCGTCGTCGTGACGCCGAGCGTCGCGTTCGTCTTGGTAATCGTCTCGGTCTTCGGCGTCCCGCGCGCCCGCGCGCCCGCGACGGCTTCCAACGCCGCGCGCACGAACGCCTCGTGCGCGCGAAAATCGAACGGGCGCGTCGAACACGACGCATCATCGTCGCGCGCGCGAAGATGCGCCTCGTCCGTCGTCGCTTCGCGCGCGACGTCGCCGCCGCGACGGTTCGCTCGTCGGTCGTCTCGAGGCGACGGGCGACCGAGCTCGCGCCGGTCGACGCGCGACGTCGCGCGCGCGGGCGTCCACCGCGCGCCCGACGCGCGGAGATGGGTTCGCGTCGTCATGCGTTCGCGCGCGACGTCGATCGGGCGTCGCCGTCGTCGCGCACCGCGGCGCGCCCGATTCCGCACAAAGTGACGTGTCAACGCACAATGGCGCTCACGACGCCCGTCGCGCGCGCGCCGCGCCTCGCGTCCGCCCCGACGCGCGCGTCCGCGTCACACACGCGCGCGCGACCCATCGCGCGCGCGTCCGCGTCGCCGGACGCGTCGACGTGCGCGCGACGACGCGCGCTCGCGCTCGGATTCGCAGCCCTCTCCCTCGCCGTCCCGACCGCGCGCGCCGCCGATCTCGCCGACGCGCAGGCGAAGAAGGAGGCGCGCAAAAAGGCGCTTCGCGCCGCCGCCGAGGCGAGCGCCAAGAGCGGACGCGGCGAGGCGGCGTTCGCGGACGCCGAGTACGGGGTGTCGGAGGAGGCGAGAACGCCCAACTCGCACTCGAGACAAGAGGAGGGGTTGAAGAGCGCGCTCGCGAACAACGCGTGAGCGCGAGGACGACGAGGACGAGGACGAGGACGACGCGGGTTCCGTCGGGTCGTCTCGACGCCGACGCCGACGCCGACGCGTGCGCGTAGTGTAATTCAACAGCGTTCCCATTTTGTGACACACCAACCGACTGCACTCGACGACGGCGCGGACGGCGACCACCACCGCGTCGTCGTTCGTCTCCTTCTCGACGATGAAACGCGCGCTCGACGGGCGCGTCGTCGCGCGCGCGGCGTCGACCGCGGCGTCGGGGTCGTCGCGCGCGCGCGCGTCGCGCGCCGATGCCGTGGTGGAGCGTCTGCGCGCGAGCGCCACCTCGTCGACCGCGTCCTCCTCGAGCGTCGCCGCGCTCACGCGCGCGCAGGTGGAAGCCGCGCTCGGACTCTTACTCGACGAACAGTGCACGCTCCCGTTCGTGGCGCGGTACCGGAAGGAGCGAACGAACGGGATGGATGAGACGCAGCTCAGAGCGGTGCGCGCGGCGGCGGCGGCGTACGAAGTCGTCGAATCCAAGCGCGCGAGCGCGTTCGAGCTCTTGAAAAAGTTGTCCATCGTCGATGAGGCGTTATTCGACGCGTTGGCGCGCGCGACGTCGGTGGAGACGATCGAGGACGTGATCGGTAAGTATAAGACGAAGACGAGCTCGCGCGCGGACCGGGCGCGCGCGCTCGGCGTCGACGCGCTCGCCGAGGCGCTCTTGCGAGACGGTCCGGGAGGTGTGGAAGCCCTGGCGCGTCCGTTCGTGAAGACGAAAGAAGAGATTAAGGATGTGGAGGAGGCGCTGCGATTGGCCAAGGATGTGTTGGCGGAGCGAGCGGCGAATGAGACGAGCGCGAGAGAGGCGGCGAGACGGTCGACGCTCGTCGACGGGAGACTGTCGTGCGCGCTCACGGCGAGCGGGAAGGCGGCGGTGGACGGTACCGTGGACGATAAGAGGGTGAAAAAGATCGCCGAGGCGGTGAAGGATTATTACGAGTTCAGCGCGCCGTTGAGACGGGTGAAACCGCACCAGACACTGGCTATTTTTAGAGCGGAATCAGCCAAGGTGTTGCGCGTCAAGGTGGATTTCGATACGTCTCGCGCGAGAGCGGCGGCGATGAAATCCATGGTAGGGTCGCGTCGATTGAGCGGAGGGAGGTATCACGTGGTGAGCGAGGCGGTGGAGGACGGGATGAAACGTCTGTTGGCGCCGTCCATGGAGCGCGAGGCGAAGAGTCGATTGAAGACGGAGGCGATGGAGCGCGCCGTCGCGGATTTCGGCGCCAATCTTCGCGCGCTCTTGTTACAACCGCCGTTATCTCCGGCGGCGGTGGTGCTGGGCGTGGATCCGGCGTATAGAACTGGGTGTAAACTCGCCGTCGTCGATCCCACGGGCGCCTTGCTCGACACGGGCGTCATGTATTTACCGCAAGTGGAGTCGAAAAAGGCGAACGGCGCGTCGGCGGCGGACACACTCCGCGCGCTCGTGAAGAAATGGAACGTCACGGCGGTCGCGATCGGCGATGGCGTCGCGAGTCGAGAGACGGAATCGCTCGTTGGTTCGGCGCTCGGGGGACTCGAGGGCGTCGGTTGGCGAGTCGTCTCGGAAGCCGGCGCGTCCGTGTACAGCGCTTCTGAAATCGCCGCCAAGGAACTTCCGGACATCGACGTGTCCCTGCGCGGTGCGGTGTCCATCGCTCGACGGTTACAAGATCCGATGGCGGAACTGGTGAAAATTGAACCTCAATCCATCGGTATTGGGTTGTATCAGCACGACGTCAAGGAGAAGGAGCTCGCGGACGCGTTGACGGCGACGGTGGAGAGCGCCGTCGCCAACGTCGGCGCCAACCTGAACACGTCGTCGCAGTCCCTTTTGTCCCGCATACCAGGTCTCGGAAAGTCGCTCGCCGAAAAGATCGTTCGGCATCGCTCCGCGCACGGTCGGTTCCCCGAGCGCGCCGCGCTGAAGAACATCGCGGGCGTCGGCGCGAAGACGTACGAACAAATCGTCGGTTTCCTGCGCGTCCCGGACGCCAAAGACGCGCTCGAGCGCACGTCCGTGCACCCAGAGAGCTATCACGTCGCCAAGAAATTGTTGAAAATGCTCGAGCGAGACGTGGCCGAGGTCGTCGACCTCACGGAGAGCGACGACGCGGACACGTCGATGGAGACGCTCAGACGTCTCAAGCCCAAACTCCGCGCCATCCGCGACGACGACGGCGAGCTCGCCACGCGCGCCGCCCGTCTCGGATGCCACCCGCTCACGCTAAAAGACATCATCAACGAACTCTCCGCCCCCGGAGACGACGTCAGAGGCCAAGCCTCCGAACAAAACGTCCTCCGCACGCACGCCGCCACCATCGAAGACTTGCGTCCAGACGCCGTCGTCACCAACGCCGTCGTCCGAAACGTCGTCCCATTCGGCGTCTTCCTCGACCTCGGCGTCGGTCGCGACGCTCTCCTCCACGTCACCGCCATGCGTCGTCCCGACGGCTCCACCGGCGGTCCCATAGATCCGCACGCGCTCTATCGCGTCGGCCAAACGGTGGCGGTTCGCGTCGCCTCCGTCGATCTCCATCGACAGCGCATCGCCGTCCGTCTCCCGTGACCGCTCGAGACGTTGTATCACTATTTTTATCACCCGAATCAATCGCCACTTTGTCGTCTCGACCGAAGCGATCGCGTCCTAAAGCCCGAGATTCGCTCGCTCGCTCGCGCGAGCCTTCGCCTTTGCCTTGGACGCCGTCGTCCGAAATCTACACCATCGTCATCGTTCGCCTCGCACGTTCGCCACGCGCGCCCATCGGCGTCCGTCGGCGCGACCAACGACGACCATGACGACGACGTCTCGCGTCGGTCGTCTCGCGCTGTTCCTCGCCCTCGTCGCGAGCGCGCTCACCGCGGCGCGCGCGGCGGTGATCGGCGTGGATTTGGGCGGAGAATACCTCAAGGTGTCCCTCGTCGCTCCCGGTCGCACGCCGATCGCCATCGCGCTGAACGAGGTGTCGAAACGGAAAACCACGGCGGCGGTGTCGTTCGTGAACGGTGAGCGCGCGGTCGGGGAACCGGCGTGCGATATGATGCCGAGATCGCCCGGGGACGTGGCGACGCGGGCGAGGGACGCGTTGGGCGCGGCGGCGACGAGTGCACGGGTGCGTGCGGTCGGTGAGGGGTCCAAGTTGGCGTACGCGACGCAGGGTGATGATGCGAGGAACGGTGCGGTGCGCGCGCAGTTCTCCAAGGGAGCGAGCTACGCGGTGGAGGAGTTGGTGGCGATGACGCTCGAGTACGCGATGAAGATCGGCGAAGACGCGGGTCGGGGACGGATTCGTGACGCGGTGATCGCGGTGCCGCCGTTCGCGTCGCAGTCGCATCGACGAGCGTTGAGAGATGCGGCGGAAATCGCGGGATTGAACGTTCTGGCGATGAAGAGCGATCTGTCGTGCGCGGCGTTGCAGTGGGGAATCGATAAGGAATTTCCAGAGCCAAAGTGGGTGATTTTCGTCGACGTCGGAAGCACGTCGAGCGGCGCCGCGCTGGCGAGATACAGCTCGTTCACGTCCGGAAAGGTGAAGAAGCAGCACGGACAGTTTGAACTCGTGTCGGTGAAGTGGGACGAATCCGTGGGCGGAGACGCGCTCGACATGCTTCTCATCGATCACTTTATGAGCGAGTTCAAGTCCAAGCACGGCACGGATCTCACCACGATTCCCCGCGCGGTAGGGAAAATGCGCAAGCAAGTTCGCAAGACGAAGGAGATTTTGTCCGCCAACAAGGAGGCGCCGTTCAGTGTGGAGTCTCTTCACGACGAAATCGACGTGCGATCGAAGATTACTCGCGACGAGTTCACCGAGCTCTCCGGAGACATTTTCGAGCGCATGGCCAAACCGCTTCGCGACATCGTCGAATCGCTCGGCGAGTTCAACATCACGTTGGACGACGTCGAGGCGATCGAAGTGATCGGCGGTTCGACGCGCGTTCCGGGCGTCAAGGAGGAGATTGAAAAGGCGCTCAACGGGCGCAAATTCGACGTTCATCTCGACGCCGACGAGGCGGTCGCCATGGGCGCCGGTCTCTTCGCGGCGAACATGTCCACCACGTTCCGCATGCGCAAGTTCGGCGCCGCGGACGCGATGCCGCACGGCATGTCGTACTCGGTGTCTCCCGGCGATGATTTCACGTCGGAGGACGCCGAGGTGCTCGTTCCGGCGTTCGTGTCGTCTCCTCTCAGACGACGCGTGCAACTTCTCAACCGAACGCAAGACGCGACGTTCACCGTCAAACTCGACACGTCGAACGGCACGCCTCTGCCTCCGGGTACGGAGACGGACGACGTCATGACCGTGCACGTGACGGGCGTGAAGGAGGCGATGGCCAAGCACAACGACACCGTCGGCAAGATGAACGTGTACTTTGAATTCGACGCCAACGGCGTGCTCGACGTCTACGAAGCCGTATACGCGGTGGAAGTCATCGATTACGTTCCGGAAAAGCCGAAGCGCACGCCCAAGCCGGCGAAGAAGCCGACGGCGACGAACGCCACCGACGCCAACGCCACCGAAGAGGCGGCGGCCAACGCCACCGAAACTCCCGAAGACGCGGCCAAGGACGACAAGGAAGGCGATGACGTCAACGCTACCGAAGCCACCGAAGACGCGAAGGGCGACGCCGAGACGACGGCGGAGACGACGCAAGACGCGGAACCGGTCGAGGAGGAGGCGCCGAAGATGAAGATGCGTCGACGCGTGTTCAAGACGCCTCTCGACGTCAAGGTGACGGGTTTGCCGATGGCTCCGATGACCACCGAGCAAATCGAAGCCTCAATCAAGGTTCTCACCAACTTGCGCGATATCGACGAAGCTAAGCGCAAGCAGGAGGCGGCGAAGAGTAATTTGGAGGCGTACATTTACGCGATTCGAGGCAAGCTCGACGAGGACGACATTCAAGTCGTGACGACGGAGGAACAACGCTCCGAGTTCAAGGATGAACTCATGGATAAAGAGGACTGGTTGTACATGGACGGTTCGGACTCCACGACGGAAGTGTTCTTGAAGACGCACGCTGAACTTAAGAAGAAGGGTGATGCGATTGAATTCCGCGCCGCGGAGCAAACGAGACGACCGGCGATGATCGAAAAGGCGCGCGCGTTCATCGCCAAGGCCAAGCCCGAAATCGAATCTTGGCCCGAAAAGAAGCCCTGGTTGAACGAAACGCACGTCGCAGACTTGGCCGAAGAAGTCAAACAGTTCGAGGAGTGGCTCAACGAAAAGGTTGAGGCGCAAGACAAGTTGGCGCCGACGGAGGATCCGACCTTGGAATCGACCGAGATCAAGGTCAGCCTGCGCCCGATCGACACCAAGTTCACCAGACTGAAGAAGAAAAAGCAACCGAAACCGCCAAAGGTTGAGCAGAACGCGACGGACGCGAACGCGACGGACGCGAACGCGACGGATGCGAACGCGACGGATGCGAACGCGACGGATGCGAAGGCGACGGATGCGAATGAAACCGACGCCACCGACGCCGACGCGGATTCCGCGCCAGAGACGGACGCCTCCGATGGTGACGACGAAAAGCCGAGCGACGCCGACGCGCCGCACGACGAGCTTTAGACAAACTAATAACTTGTTATTTGAATTACCGGTAAAATTCTTTCAACGCAACTCGAGTCTGTCGATCCAACTCAATTCAATTTTTTCGCGGCTTTCGTCTCGTCCAGACTCTTCTCGTTCGGCGCGCCTCTAAACACCGCCGGATACGCCCACGATTCCTTGCCGCTTCTCAACTTTTTCTGGTGCGCTCTAAACTCCTTATCCGTGCCGAACATCCAGTCGCACCACGTGAAAACGCTCGAGTACGGTCCCTCGAACGTCTTGTGATGAAAGTCGTGGTGGACGGCGCCTCCCCAAAACGGAATCAAGTTGGTCGGGTTCCACGGCACGTCGTATCCGGAGTGATCCTCCACCGTCTCCACGAGTCGGAAGAACAACCACACCCACAGCGTCACCATGTGCTTGGCGAAGAAGAGCGGTCCGAGAAGCGTTCCGATGCCCAAGAAGAAGGTTTCCACCGGGTGCGCGTACTCGGCGGCGATGCCAAACGGATACTTGTGCTCGTGATGAATCTTGTGCACGTACTTGTACACGCGTTTGTGGTGTAAAAATCTATGAATCCAATAAAAGTAAAAGTCCTCGATGACGAAAAACACCGGAATCTGCCACAAAAAATCTCTCGATTTCGGCAACGCCTCGAGCGCCAACGAAAATCCGAAATAGGGCGCCACGAAATAAAACATCATCTGCATCGGCAACTGAATGAAGACGTGCGACTTGAGCAATTTAATCAAACACTTGGTCACCATCTCTCGACTCGGCGTCTTATCCGGCTGAATCTTCCACCGCTTAAAATAGTCGAATTGATCCATCGCCAACCACGGCAACCACGCGCCGAAGTACACCGCCTCGTGGTACGCGAACGTCAGCGGTCCCGCGATGACGAACGGGTGAAAACGCGCCAACACCGTCGTCCACAGGCGTTTGAACGTCCCATCGACGGCGCGTTCGAGCCGCACCAACGCGTCGACCGCGCGCTCGACCAACGGATGGTCCGGCGCCTGGGACGCCAGCGCGGCTGCGCGCGACGTTAAACTCTCGAGCGCGTCGACGGAGACGACACGTCCGGCCACGCACGCGAGGGCGAGCACGGCGAGGGATGTTCTCGCGAACGCGCGCGCGCGTCCGGCGGTCGTCATGACGACGAGTCGACGAGCGACGCGCGACGATGTGATGCCGCCGCCGACGTCACTCTATCCAAAAAATGTCATTTTGAAAACGACCGAAACGCGACCGGGACGCGAACGCGCGAGACGGGTTCGAACGAGGGTTCGAGCGCGCGCTCGCGATGCATCTACAATTCACTATCACAAAACAAATCGATCGGTCGGTCGGTCGTCGCGACGTCGGTCGCGACGTCCCCGCTCACTTATCGCCGCCGCCGCCGCCGCCGCCGCCGTTGAGCCGCAAACTACACACCTCCGCGCACTCGTACAAACAATACTCTCGACTCCGAAACGACTCCTTGAACACGACGGGATCTCGACGAACGCTCGCGGGACCTAAACCCGGCCCCCCACCGCCCCCTCGCGCGCACGTGGCGAGACACTTGTTGGCGCACTTTTCGATAGCCTTGCCGTTGGGCCCAGACGTGAGCCGACGAAGGCTGGGACGTTTGCTCGCGCTCGCGGATTCGCTCGCGCGAAGGCCCTCGGGGATGTCCTCGATGTAAAACTCGGCGTTCGACGGCTGCGCGCACGCGAGGGTGAGCGCGGCGAGCGCGGCCGTCGTCGCGAGCGCGACCGATGCTGATGATGACGCCGAAGCTGATGATGATGTCGACGCCGCCGTCGACGCGCGAGGCGCGCAGAGACGCGCGCGACCGCCGCTCATCGTTGACGTCGTCGCGCGCGCGCCCGTCGTCGCGCGCATACCGGCGACCGCGGTGCGTCCGAGAATCACGTCTCGACGGACGGTTACTCGAGCGCAACATCATCTCCGTCGACGCTTCACACGCGCGCGCGACGCGCGACGCGCGACGCGCGCGCCGTCGACCGCGATGGACGTCGTCATCGTCAAGCTCGGCGGCGCCGCGCTCACGGTGAAATCGCGTCGCGGGACGATCGACGCGCGCGGGTTCGCGGATTGCGTCGAGACGGTGGCGAGAGCGCACGCGACCGGCGCGACGCGTTTGATCGTCGCGCACGGCGCGGGATCGTTCGGACACGGTGCGTGACGATGGAAAATCTCGCGGTGTAGACGACTGACGGAGAGGTTCGCGCGCGTCGCAGCGGAGGCGAGGGCGTGCGGGTGCGCGCGCGGCGGCAACCTCGACCGGGACGCCGCGTTCGCGCGAGGCGTGGACGAGACGAGGCGTAAAGTGCGAGAACTGAACGATTTAATCGTCAAAGAATTAGTCGCGAGAGGGGTGAACGCGCGCGGGGTGTCGCCGTCGACCGGAGGAGAGGGGTGGGAGACGCGCGGGCCGGGGACGCCGGCGTCGACGTCGACGTCGAACGCGGCTCGGGACGCCGTGCTCGAACTATGCTCGAACGGAATAGTGCCGGTGATTCACGGTGACGTCGTGCGAGACGCCGTGCAGGGAACATCGGTGTTGAGCGGGGACGACATCGTCGCGTGGTGCGCGAGATGGGTCGCGGAGGCGGACGCGAACGCGCTGCCGCCCAGAGTCGTGTTTTGTTCAGACGTCTTCGGCGTCTACGCGGGACCGCCGAAAACGTCCGTCATCGTCGATTCCGACGATTACGATGTCCCTCTTCGCGTGTCTGAAGACGAAGACGCCGTGTTACTTCGCGACATCGTCGTCACCGACGCGAACGGGTCGTGGAGGTGCGTCTCGGCGTCGCCGCTCGCGGCGCTCGACGAGACGCTCCCCTCGACCGCCGTCCCGACGCCCACCTTCACCATCGCTGACGGCGTCGACGACGTCACCGGCGGTGTCGAAGCAAAACTCTCTTCCGCCGTCGCCATCGCGTCGTCGCTTCCACCGACTCCCGAACCGCTCGTCTTTCTCGCGCGCGCCGGCGCGTTTCGATCCTCCGCCTCTGCGCCCGCGCGTAATCACGCCCTCGACGCCATCCTCGGTCGTCCACCCGCGCGTCCGTCGACGCGCGACGACGACGACGACGACGTCATCGATCGGTTCGTCGGCACCCGCATCCGACGCCTCCACGCGTCGACGTGACGTCTCGAACGCTCGCGCGGCGCTCGCGTGTGTGTCAAATCGACTTGTATCAAATCGACCAATCACGACCCATCACCAGTCCCCTCCGTCCTCTCGGGAAGGTTCACCACCCCGCGGAGTCGCGGCGTCACACCTCGGTGCCCCGTCGTCGTCGGCGACGCACCATGGCACGCGCCGCGCGCGGGAGCGACGCCGCGCGCGTCGATTCCCTCGACGACTCCCCCTCGGGCGGCGCCCCGCCCTCCGCGCACGCCGGCGCATCCGCCGACGGCGTCTCCCCGCCGAGCGACGACGCCCCGGTCGCGGGCGGCGCGATCGTCGACGCCTCCTCGGGCGACGACCTCGCCGCGGGCGCGGAGAGCGCGGAAAACAAGGCTATAAAAAATGTCGCGCGACTCGGCGGCGCGCGATCGGGCGATGCGCCTCGAGAAGGGGGCGGAGACGGCACGCTGAGCGTCACCCCGGATTCGCCCGCGGATTCCGAGTGGCGCGCGCGACGCGGGCCGTTGGACGCGAGCGAGGGCGGGCCGTGGGCGAGCGAAGATGCGGCGGGTGCGTGTGATTGCGAGTCGATGCGCGCGTTCGCGGCGCGCGGTCGAGGCGCGGAGACGCGACGGTGACGGCCGGAGGGAGGATTCCGTGACTCGACCGGGACCTAGAGAGAGATCCATCGCCCGGGACGCGACTGGGCGGACGCGACGCGGGAAAAGGATGGGCCTCGTGCTCGGTGTCGGACGCGAGATGAGTGTGGGAAGCGTGAGAAGAGGAGCGTGGAGAGACTGACGAGCGAGTGTGTGTGTGTGCGCGCGCGATGTAGGTCCGCAACCGATGAACATGTACGGAAAGTTTACGTGGAAGATTGAAAACTTTTCAGAAATCAGCAAGCGGGAACTTCGATCCAACGTGTTCGAGGTCGGCGGGTATAAGTGGTACATTTTGGTGTACCCGCAAGGGTGTGACGTGAGTAATCATCTGTCACTCTTCTTGTGCGTGGCTGATTACGACAAGTTGCTTCCGGGTTGGAGTCACTTCGCGCAGTTTACCATCGCCGTGGTGAATAAGGATCCAAAAAAATCAAAGTACAGCGACACGTTGCACCGGTTTTGCAAAAAGGAGCACGATTGGGGCTGGAAGAAGTTTATGGAGCTCACAAAGGTTCTCGATGGGTTCACCGTCGCGGACACGCTCGTGATCAAGGCGCAAGTGCAAGTGATTCACGAAAAGGTTGCGAGACCGTTCAGATGTTTAGATCCGCAGTACAGGCGCGAACTCGTGCGCGTCTATCTCACAAACGTCGAGGTACGTATTGTGTGTGTCTGTCCGTCATCGATCGATCGTGCGCGCGCGACGACTGACTTACTCGAGCCGAGCCGAATGAATCATCGTGCTGATGATAACCACATCAAGCATTTCTCGTTCTGAGCAATATATTCTGATGAGCATCTATACACCCATAGAATCTGAACGATGTTTTCTCCGCCGCAAGGCGCGAAGTGTGTTCGGTTTCGCGAGAGAGATTAGAGACTGACCGTGCGCGCGTTCTGTACGTTTTATCGCTCGACGCAGGGCATTTGTCGACGATTTTTAGACGAGAAGCGCGAAAAGCTCATGACGATGCGCGCGGATGAGGAACAGTGGTCGAATCTTCGTCAGTTTTGGAACTCTCGCGAGGGTAAAGAAAAGGCGCAGCTCACGATGGAGAAAGCCGATGTGCTTCTCAAGGGCATCGTCAAACGTTTCTTTAACGAAAAGGAAGTTACGTCCACGCTCGTCATGGACGCTCTGTATTGCGGATGTCGCGTGTTGGACATTGGCGAGGAAGACTTGGAGGCCACGGCGACTTCCGTGAGCACGTCAAATAAGTGTTCCGTAGCGATGAGCGTGACGCAAAACAAGTGTGTCTTGACGGGCGACTTGGTGTCGGCGCTCGAGCGCGCGGCGGATGGTACCATTTTCGACGCCGACGAGGAGGAAAAGAAGTCGGTCTCCGACGAATTATCCGCCACGGACGCCGTCGAGCGCGACGAGAAGCGCCTAGCCGAACTCGGTCGACGAACGATTGAAATGTACGCGTTGTCGCACGTCTTCGTGCATCACGTGGAGATTGCCTTTCGGGAAGCCGAGGCGTTGATGCGTCAAGAGGCGCTCATCGCGGAGGAGGAGGAGGCGGAACGACTCGCCCAGGAGCTCGAGGGACAGAAGAAGAGCAAGAAGCAAAAGCAAAAGGAACGTCAGAGGCAAAAGAAGGCGCTCGAGGATGCGGAAAAGGCTGAGAAGGAGGCGGCGGAGCAACGACAACGCGAAGAGGAGCAGGCTGCGAAGGAAGCCGAACGCGCCGCCAAGGCTGCCGCCAAGGCGGCAGCGTTGGCCGAAGAACGCGCCAGAGAGGAAGCCGAAGCCGCGGCCAAGGCGAAAGCCGAAGCGGAGGCTCGCGCCGCGCGCGAGGCCAAGGCGGCAGCCAAGGCCGCCGAAAAGGCCAAGCGCGAGGCTGAGGAAAAAGCCAAGCGAGACGCCGAGGAAAAGGCCAAGGAGGCGAGAAGAGCTAAGGAGGAGGCTGAAGCCAAGGCGGCGGCCGAGGCGGCGGCCAAGTTCATCCCGGCGCCCAAGCCGGATAGCCCGTCCACGCCCACTCGCAGCAAGTCGATGTCGCAGGTATCCTCGCCCTCCAAGGTTATCCCCGCGCCTCTGTCCAACGAGGTGAGCGCACTCCGCTCGCGCGTCGCCCAACTCGAGCTTCAACTCGAGGAAAAGACGAGCGAGTGCAAGCAGCTCTCGACCGACTTGGACAAGGCGAAGGATATCATCCTGCAGTTACGAAGCGAACTGGTGAGCAGCGGCGGCGTGCCGGCGATGCGCACCGGTGCCAAGCATCCGTCCATGGACGCGCTCGGCGACGTCGCGCGCACCGCGCAGGCAGCCTCCGTCATGCTCGGCGACGCCACCAACCTCGTGCGCATGGGTTCAAGTTCGAGCATCATGTCCAACGGCACGTCCGCCGCCCCGGGCCCCGCGAGCGTGCAACAACCGGTGATGGCGACGGCGAAGGGTCAACCGCCGCTTCCGCCCGGGCCTCCGCCTCCGGGAAGCGGCGACGTGTCTCAACCGCCGCCACCTCGTGGTCCGCCGCCCCCCGGTTCCGCCCGCGTGCCCGAAGCCGGACCCGCGTCGCCGCCGCACGGTGGGAACAGCGGTCTTCCGCCCTCGTTCGCCGCCATGGCTGCCGCCTCGCGACCTCCCGAACCGCCGTCGGTGCCTCCGGGCATGAATGGCTACGGGCAACCGCCGCACGGCTTGGGTTCCCTCGGCACGCCTCCGGGCATGAAGACCATGGCCCCGCCGCCGGGCATGGGTCACCCGTCCACGTGGTCCCCGGGCATCCAATCGGAATTCCCTCACCTCGACATGATCAGCGATTTGCTGGACTTCGACTAAGAAGACGCTACGAGCGCGAGCGTCTCGTCCCGACGCGCGTCGTCGGCGGATCGACGTTCCCTCATCTTCACCGATCGTCACGATCGGCGATACATTTAAGCACGAAGATAGATAGAATCGACCGGTGCATTCGACGTTCACGTAGCGCGGTGTTGTCAATGAATCGGACCTCTTCAAATCCCTCGACGTCGCCGCGAGACGTTTTTCGCCAAAGACGATGATTGATGATGAACGTCGACCGCCCGCGCGTCAGATGTCGGCGACGCTCGAACTCGGCGCGCCCGCGCGCGCGCTCGTCGCCGTCCCGTCTCGCGACGACGCCGACGCGTCCACGTCGCGATGGTACGCCGCGACGAACGCGCTTCGAGAGGGTCGTAATTTTCTTCGACTGATCGAACGCGACGTCGAGACGAAAACCGCCGTCGTCTCGCGGTCCATCGCGCTCGACCACCGCGCGTGCGAAGACGTGGACGTCAACGCGAGCGCAACGCAGGCGGTGGTGACGTACGAGGACATCGGTCGAGAGGTGCGACGGTCGAGAGGCGCGTGCGTCGTCTCGGGCTCGCTCGGCGGCGGCGGCGAAAGAGACGCGACGACGCAAGAGACGCCCGGCGCGCCTTCGGTGCTTGAATTGCGCGCCGAGAAGGGTGACGACGAGCGAGAGTTTGAGACTGTGAAATGCGCGCGATTCAACGCGAGTGGGGAGACGGTGATGACGGTGGATGAATTCGCCGCGCGGGCGTGGAGACGCCGCGAGGACGGCGGTTTCGCCTCGAGCTCCAAGACGTCGACGCGTTCTGACGCGTCGAGGTCGGACATCATCGGCGGTATGAACACGCGACAAGACGGTGTCTCGGGTGGGGCGTGGGACCCGCACGAACCGGAATCGTTCGCGTGCGGTGTGGACGCGGACGTCGTCGTGTTCGACGCGCGTTCGGCGCGGCGCGCGCAAACCGTCGAGCGCGCACACGCGCGACAGACTCGAGACGTGCGATACAACCCGAATACCCCGCACGAGATGATGACGTGCGGTGACGATGGATTACTCAAGTTTTGGGACGCTCGCGCGCACGAGCGCGCGCTCAAGGTGATCGCGGGACACGACCATTGGATTTGGTCGTGCGCGTACAATCCCGTGTACGCCGCGCTCGCGCTCACCGCCAGTTCAGACGGTACTGTGCGCGTCTGGTGCGACGACGACGCGCTCCCGTCCGACGCCACTGCGTCCTCGACGAGCGCGCGAGAGAGAGGCGTATCGTCCGTACGTCAGATTGATCGTCGGACGTGTAAGGATTTCGTGTCGGCGCGGGCGTGCGCGTGGTCCGCCAGCGACCCGTGGGCGCACGCCGCGGTGACCGCCGACGGCGCCGTTCTCCTCGGCGAGGTTCCGCGCGAAGAAAAGTATCGCATTTTATTGTAACGAGTTTGTACCTAGCGCTGTCACGCATCCGAACGCGCCTTCGTCGAGACTCGAACGGTATTCGCCGGCGAGCTCAATAATTCTAATTCTAACATTCCTCAGACGCCGCCGTTCGACGTCTCGCCATGTCGCTCGCGTCGTCCAGCATCGACGCGCGCGCGAACGAGCGCAGTCGCGAGCGGTACCGTCGCGAGTGCGCCCGCGCCGTGCGTCGTCTCGGCGTGGCGCGCGCGTGTTGCGTCGCGGCGGTGGTCATTTTCTCCGCCCACGCGCTCGAGCGCGCCGAGCGTTTGC
>Ga0181584_10002050_pt1 | contig 15387 bp, 18 predicted proteins | sample 071ome_30_FD_132462 | JGI IMG/M metagenome (GOLD analysis project Ga0181584, IMG submission 132462) | Coastal salt marsh microbial communities from the Groves Creek Marsh, Skidaway Island, Georgia - 071406AT metaG (megahit assembly) | ecosystem: Environmental > Aquatic > Marine > Intertidal... | reverse complement strand
ATAAAATTACCTTTAAACATTAGTCGTCCTCCCCATATCCATGCTCTTCATCAATCTGGTTTTGTTTTCCAGATGACCAAAAGATTAGGATCACAAATGCTCCCAAAGAACCTTGTGCACACATGTAGTATGCTAAAGGATACCCAAGGAATGATGCATTGTTTAGAGAACTGCCAAACATAAAGATAACGATTGAGAAGAAGAACCAAATCGCTAATGTTAAAAACATCAAAGATTTCGTCTTCGTCCAATGCGCTTCTGCATTGTTTCTCGCCATTTTTCCCCCTTTGTTTGTTAAGTTATAACTTTCATCAAGAATACTACATTTTGAAACTTAAAAATCTAGCATTAGATATTTAAAATTCCCCCAATAAATTAATAATTTTTGCAATGCAAAAATGTAAATCCTGTTATATTGGGTGTTAAAATGAAAATCACATTAAAAGATATTAAAAGAGATATTAAATACGGATATGAAGCGACCAAAGAATATATTTTGGATCCAATCACCGCTTTATTTAAATCTAAAAAAATTCAAAATTATTCTGAGCTAAGTGATTATATTCGAAACGAGTCAGCAAAAGTTGTTCAGCAAACTTTATATGAGTACGTCAGAAATCGAATGGGTATTCAATATGTTAAATTACATGACGATGAAAAGTTTTTAGACTCTTTGAATATCGCTAAGTGGAATATTTATACTGTAGCACTTCAAGATTTATTACTCTATACGCATTCAATTATAGATAACTTTTACAAAAAAGATTTTACAAACTTAGAATTAGAAAATTTTTATAAAAAAATTTTAGATTTAGAGATAAACCAAGGTCTTAATGAAGACTTGTTAGATAAAAAAAATGTAGAATTTAAATTGAGACTTCATGAGGTTGATTTAAAAAATTTTCACAAACAACAACCTTTTAAAAAAAGTTCTCTAGCGCTTTATTACTGGGCACCTATTGCAGATGAATTGAAAAAAGAAGACCGAAATATTGTTTTAAATTCTATTTTTTTAAAGTGGAAAAATATTGAGAAAGATTTTCCTAAACTTATTAATTTATAATCTTACCTGTCACCAAAATCATCTTTTAAAGCAACAACATCATTTTCATTATCAGTTGATAATCCAAGTTTATAAGCTAAGAACCATGCGAGGCCAACAAACAAAGACCAAAAAAGGATTTGCCAAACCCAAATAGATGGCATTCCAAAAGACCATGTACTAGGATCTTTGGGCGAACCAAAAAGTTCGTTTCCAATTACAGCACCTGGACCAAAACCAAAAAATATAAAAATTATTCCCATGGTTAAAACTGCTGGTATTAAATATCTATTATAAAATGGTATTCCTGCTTGATCTTCGAGGTAGTCAAAATATTTTTGGCGGTGTACTCGATCAATGGAGTTGGGCTGCGTATAAGAAATAGTTATTGCTATAGTTAAGTTGAATATTACTGCCCAAAAAGAAGAGTGTATTGTAAGTGGCCAAGGTCCCCAAGGTAAAATATCTTGCAATAGAAAGTGTCCAACAGGATCAGTTAAAATCAGAATTACAAACCCACCAACAAGTCCTGCAATAATTCCATTTTTTGTGAACCAAGGGAAATAACAAATTGCTATAAGAGGTATAATCATCTGAAATGCTAAAGAGATTGCGAAGCTATTTAATATCCAAATTATTTCTTGAAAGAACGTAATAAGAGTTAATGATGATAAAATAATCAACAAAACAGAAATTCTTGTAATCAATATTTGTTTCTCTTGCGTTGCTGCTGAATTGATAATTTTTTTATAAATATCCCTTGAAAGAATTCCTGAAGTAGTTGCGATAAAAGCAGAAGCTGTTGACTGAAAAATTGCAAAAGCTCCAATAATTAAAATTGCAAAGAGCCATTGCGATGTTTCTTTAATAGCAAAACCATAACTAGTAAGTAAATTAGTTGACGATAAAGTTTTATTGATTGATGTAGATAAAAATTTTGAAATATTAATACCTGCATCGTTCACTAAGGCGTTTGAACCTAACAAGTGTCCGCTAATACCAAAAAAAGTAACGAAGAATACTAAAATGAAGCCGATCAAAAAACAGGAAATCCATACTTGTTGACTGGCAAAAGGTTTTGGGTTTTCACTTGAAAAGCACCAAATACTGAATGCTGGGGAAGTATAAATTCCAACTGCTGATAAAATCAAAGTAAACATTAAAGTGCCTGTCCAATTAATTTCAGCATTACTCATGTTAAAGCCAGAGTTTAATTTAATAATTTCAGGAATATAAAAAAGAGATAAAGTTTTATCAGTACCAGTTTCCTGTAGTGATAATAATTTTGCTAAATTAACGTTGAGAGATGTAAATCCTCCAGTTAAATTATATGAAATAAGGCCCAAGATTAGAAACCCAAAAATTATTAAAAGAAATTTTATAGCATTATTATATGCAACAGATTTGATTCCACCTAGAGCAATATAAATACACATAATTGAACCAATAATCCAAGAGCTAGAAATAGGATTTATTATGTTATTACTTATAACACTCAATAGCTGCCCACTTAAAAAAATTTGCAGTCCAGCAAATGGAACAACAAATAAAACAGCTATAAAAATTATAATAAGTTGCAAAGATTTACTTTTAAAATAATCTCCATACATTTCTGATGGCGTGATATAGCCAAACCTTTTTCCCAAAACCCATTGTTTTTTTTGAAAAAAAATACTGGCAATTGCAATAATAATAATCACAAAAACTAAGTACGATCCCATGAAGCCTATATCCAAATTTAAGTTTGGTTGACTTAAGAAATTGATGTTAGTGATTAGAATTGAAGAGGTAGCAAAAATAAAAACAAAAAATCCTATTTTTCTATTTCCAAGTAAAAAGTCAGCCATAGATCGACTAGTGTCTTTAAATTTCCAACCTATAAAGATTGACGAAGACCAAAAAACTACTAATAAAACTATAATCTGGAGATTAATTTCAGTCATAACTTATTCAAATTGATACACCCTTAATTATTTTATAATAAAAAAACAATAACATAATTAAAATTAATTTTTTAAATTCATTTATTAATGATATATTTAAATAAATAATTAAATGATCAATAATATAGATAAATATGCAAAAGATGCTTTAAAAGAGGCCCAGTTTAGGAAGCAAAAACAAAATTTAAGGCAATTAGAGGAAAAATTATTCTTGGTTAATAAAAAAATAAGTGAAATTTCAAATCAGGACAACTTAAATACAGATACGTTGAATTCATTAACTCAAGAAAAACAATACCTATTAAATGAAGTTGCCAAAAACTTAGATCAACCTAAAGAAATTGGTGGCCCCGAAGGCCCAGAACCAACTCGTTATGGAGATTGGGAAAAGAAGGGTATAGTGTCTGACTTTTAATTATCTGTTAAGTCTATTATCAACCAGGCTTTGAACAACAGAAGGATCTGCTAAAGTAGAAGTATCTCCTAAATTACTATAATCGTTTTCAGCAACTTTTCTTAAAATTCTTCTCATAATTTTTCCAGATCTAGTTTTTGGTAATCCTGGTGTAAAATGAATAAGATCTGGCGTTGCTAGTGGGCCAATGTTTTTTCTAACCCATTGCTTAAGCTCTTTAATTAAATCCTCAGAACCTTGTTCGCCAGCATTTAATGTTACATAACAATACAATCCATTACCTTTAATATCATGAGGATAGCCAACAACCGCAGCCTCTGCTACTTTTGGATGTGCTACAAACGCACTTTCTATTTCTGCAGTACCTAGATTGTGCCCAGACACAATTATTACATCATCAACTCTTCCTGTGATCCAATAATAACCATCTTTGTCTCTTCTACATCCATCACCAGTAAAGTACATCCCATCAACAGTAGAAAAATAAGTATCAATAAACCTTTGGTGGTCACCATAAACCGTTCTCATTTGTCCAGGCCAAGAATCTTTCATACAAAGTCTGCCTTCGCATGCTCCTTTAAGTTCTTGCCCCTTTTCATTTACTACAGCTGGCTGAATACCGTAAAAAGGTTTCGTTGCAGAACCCGGTTTTAAATCTATTGCACCAGGTTGAGCAGATATTAAAATTCCACCCGTTTCTGTCTGCCACCAAGTATCAACAATTGGACAACGAGAGTCACCTACAACTTTATGATACCATAACCATGCTTCTGGAATAATTGGTTCACCAACAGAGCCAAGAAGTTTAATTGATTTTCTACTAGCCCTTTTTACAAGTGCATCACCTTCTCTCATTAAAGATCTCAATGCTGTTGGTGCAGTATAAAAAATATTTACTTTATGTTTATCGCAAACATCCCAGAATCGGCCAGCATCAGGATAAGTTGGCACACCCTCAAAAACTAAAGTCGTCGCACCGTTAGATAGCGGACCATATACAATATAACTATGACCAGTAACCCAGCCAACGTCAGCAGTACACCAGTAAACATCTCCATCTTCATAATTAAATATATATTGATGTGTCATGGAAGCATAAACTAAATAACCACCACTAGTATGAAGTACACCCTTTGGTTTACCAGTAGATCCTGAAGTATAAAGAATAAACAGTGGATCCTCTGCATTCATTTCTTCTGGTTCACATTCAGTTGAAGCATTCTCAGTTAAATCATGATACCAAATATCTCTACCCTCATTCATTGATATTTCTGCACCCGTATGTTTTAGAACAATACATTTTTTTACATCAGGACATTTTTGTAAAGCCTCATCAGTTGTATTTTTAAGAGGAATACTTTTTGCTCCTCTTACACCTTGATCAGCTGTTATTACGAATTCTGATTTGCAATCTATTATTCGTCCAGCCAGAGAATCCGCTGAGAAACCGCCAAAAACTACAGAGTGAACAGCTCCAATTCTTGCACATGCCAGCATGGAGTATACTGCCTGAGGAACCATCGGCATATATATAGTAACTCTATCACCTTTTTTAACTCCAATTTCTTTTAAACCGTTTGCAAGTTTACAAACTTCATTCTTAAGTTCTTGATAAGTAATACGACTGTCAACAGTAGGTTCATCACCTTCAAAGATTATAGCAGTACTATTGGCCTTATGAGGTAAGTGTCGATCTATACAGTTATACGAAACGTTTAAAGTTCCATCATAAAACCATTTAATATCAACATTGTTTTTACTGTAAGTAACATCCTTAATTTTAGTATATGGTTTTATCCATTCTATACGCTTTCCTTCTTCTGCCCAAAATAACTCATTTCTATCAACTGAATTTTTATATTTTTGTTTGTAACCTTTTTTATTTATTATAGCCTTATCAGACCAAGTTGAAGGTACCTTAAAAACGTTCTCTTTGTTTTTTTTCTCTTTAGATTTTTTTAAAGCTTTTTTACTTTTTGAAACTTTCTTCTTCTTCTTACTTTTAGATTTTTTTAAAGCTTTTTTACTTTTTGAAACTTTCTTCTTCTTCCTCTTTTTCTTTGCCATCATATTCCCCTATCAAATTTTTTAAATTTTACCCAACTTACAAATTATTTTCCAGCTTTTAGAATCTATTGGCATTACAGACAGTCTGCTTTGCTTTATTAATGGAAGATCAGAAAGCTCACTATTTTGCTTAATAATCTCTAAAGTTACATTTTTTTTTAATTTTTTTATAAATTTTAATTGCACTGCAACAAATTTTTTTTCTTTGTCGGTTGGATCAGTAAAATATTCTTTGATAACCTCAACAATTCCAACGATTTCTTTTCCAATGTTAGAGTGGTAAAAAAAACATAGATCCCCTTTCTTCATCTCACGTAAATTTTTTGCGGCTTGATAGTTTCTTACACCATCCCAAACAGCTCCTTTGGATCCCATTTTTTTTTGTTGATCTATAGACCAAACATTTGGTTCGGATTTTACGAGCCAGTACTTTCTCATAGAACTAAACCAGCCCCTTTCATGAATGGCGCTTTCTCATCCAAAGGCCAGCGAGGTTGAGATACCATGTTTAGATTACTTTTTTTTCTAGCTTCGTAGTTCAATATTCCAGTTAAAGCAATCATAGCAGCATTATCGGTACATAAATGTATTGGTGGAAAATGAGAGTTAAAATTTAATTCTTTAGATATTTTTTTTATATTTTTTCTAATTGATTGATTTGAGGCTACTCCTCCAGAAATTATAAAATTTTTATGTATAGTATTTTTGTGTCTTTCTTGAAAAATTTGTATGGCCTTTTTACATTTTACTTTGAGAATTTCATTTACTGTATTTTGAAATGATGCTGCTAGATTGTATTTATCTTGTTTTGTTTTAACTTTTTTTGATGCTAAAAGAACTGCAGTTTTTAATCCCGCGAAAGATAAATTGCATCCAGATTTAAAAAGAATCGGTCTAGGAAGTTTGAAAGAATTTTTATTCCCTCTTTTTGCGAAAGTTTCTATTTTTGGCCCACCAGGAAATTTGATTCCTAAAATTTTTGCCGTTTTATCAAAAGCTTCACCCAACGCATCATCAATTGTTGTTCCAAGCCTTTTGTATTTTCCGATGCCTTCGACTGACAGAAATTCTGAATGACCACCTGAAATTAAAAGTAGAAGATATGGAAATCTTAAAGGTTTGAAAAGACCCATTGTTAAGGCATGTCCTTCTAAATGGTTGACGCCGTAAAATGGTTTACTCAACGAGGACGCAATTGTTTTACCTGCTGTCATTCCAATCATTAGACATATTAAAAGTCCTGGTCCAGCTGTAGCGGCGATGCCATCAATATTTTTAAGAGGGACTCCACTTTTTTTAATTGCTTTTGATATTATAAAATCAATTTTTTCTGAATGAGCTCTTGCTGCTAATTCTGGTACTACACCACCAAATTTTTTATGCACTCTTTCTTGGCTAGAGACAATATTGGATAATATATTTATTTTGCCATCTTTTGTCTTTTTTACTATAGAAGCTGCTGTTTCATCGCAGCTCGTTTCTATGCCTAAAAAAATTAAATCTTTTTTCATTAACTTACATAAGTTTAATCGAATTTTGTCTTGATTAGAACAATTTACACGTATAATTCAAAAATGATATGGACGTATTTAATAATTTTTTCTCACTACTAAAAAATGTATGGGAACAGGGAGTATCAGGCGCTAGTTTTACGGACGTATTAATTGCACTATTTATCTTTTTTATTTTTTTACTTCTCAGAAGTGTTGTGTCCCGTTTTATAGTAAAAAAAATAGAAGCTTATGTTTCAAAGACGACTAACAATTTCGATAATAATTTGACCAAATCATTAGAAGGGCCAATAAAATTTTTTCCAGTTGTGTTTGGTTTTTTTATTGCATCTAGTTTTCTACAACTTGAAGGTAAATCATTAGTTATTTTAGATCATACAAATAGGTCTTTAATGACCATTTTAATATTTTGGTTTATTCATCAATTAATTTATCCAGTGTCTTTACTGATTAAAAGTATTGAAGAAATATTGTCAAAAGATTTGCTTAGTTGGATTATACGAGCTCTTAAAATTCTTATTTTAATTTTGGGATTTGCAGCCACTCTTGAGATTTGGGGTATTAAAATTGGTCCTATTATAGCTGGACTAGGATTATTTGGAGTGGCCGTTGCATTAGGTGCTCAAGATTTATTTAAGAACTTAATTTCTGGTATTTTAGTTTTAGCAGAAAAAAGATTTAAAGTTGGTGATTGGATTCATGTAGAGGGAATTATTGAAGGCAACGTAGAAAAAATAGGCTTTAGGTCAACTGTAGTTAGAAAGTTTGATAAATCATTAGCAACAATACCTAACTTTCAATTTGCTGAGAAAGCTGTAATTAACCAATCTGAAATTTCTAATAGACGTATCGATTGGATGATAGGTTTGGAATATAAAACAACATCTGAACAGTTAGAAAAAGTAAGAAATGAGATATTAGAACATATTAAATCTGATAAAGATTTTATTATTTCTGACAACACTCCACATGCAGTCAACTTAAATAAATTTTCTGCGAGTTCAATTGATATCTTGGTTCGATGTTACACTAAAACTAATGATTATTATGAGTGGCTTAAAGTAAAAGATAGATTTGTAATTAAAATAAAAAAAATTGTAGAAAATGCAGGCGCATCATTCGCTTTCCCATCGCAATCAGTGTATGTAGAGAAATTTGATAAATGAATTCTATAGTTATTTTAATAGATAATATTATTTATCTTTACTCAATTGTATTAATTATAAATATTATTTTATCTTGGCTAACCGCATTTAATGTAGTTAATGTAAATAATAAGTTTGTTTATACTATTTTAGATGCAAGTTTTAAGCTTACGGATCCATTATTAAATCCAATAAGAAAAATAATGCCAAATATAGCGGGCTTGGATTTCTCACCGATTATATTATTTTTGATATTAGGCTTTTTAAGAAACCTACTTAGAGAATATGGGTTAGGTTTATTGTGATAATTGATGGAAAGAAAATTGCCGAGGAACTTAGAATAAAGATAAAAAATGATATAGAAAAAATACCGGGAAATTCTAGACCCGGTCTAACAGTTATTTTAATCGGTGATCATCCTGCTAGCCAAATTTATGTAAGAAACAAAGAAAAATTTGCAAAAGAAGTTGGTATTAATTCAAAAGTTTTGAAATTTGATGAAAGCATTACAGAGCAAGAGTTAAAAAATGAAATAGAGAACTTGAATAAGGATTTGAATGTTCACGGAATTTTGGTTCAATTACCACTTCCAGATCACATAAACCAACGGGATATTATAGAGACGATTGATCCGCGCAAAGATGTAGATGGTTTCCATCCAATAAATGTAGGAAACTTATCGTCAGGAAATGATGCAATGGTGCCCTGTACACCTTTAGGCTGCTATTATTTAATTAAAAAAATTTTACCAGATTTAGATGGCTTAAATGCAGTTGTGATAGGAAGATCAAATATAAATGGTAAACCTATGACTCAACTTTTATTAAAAGAAAATTGCACAGTCACCATCGTTCATTCAAAAACTAAAAAAATAGATGAAATTTGTAGTAATGCAGATTTAATTATTGCGGCCGTAGGAAAAGCTAAAATGGTTAAAAGTAGTTGGGTTAAACAAAATGCAGTTGTTATTGATGTTGGCATAAATAGAGTTCAAGTTGATAACAAAAGTAAAATAATAGGTGACGTTGATTTTGATAATGTAAAAGAAAAAACAAAAGGAATTACTCCAGTTCCCGGTGGTGTTGGACCTATGACAATTGCCTGTCTTTTGGAAAATACTTTAAAAGCTTTTTATAAAATTTCGGGGAACGCTCCTCGTTAGAGGAGCCCCCTTTGGTAGTCGTTAGACTGAATTCATTTAGAAAAATGAATTCTATTTTAAGTATTGCAACTTAAAGTTAACGAATAAACATTCGCTTCTTTAAATTTCAGGTGGTGACATAAACACCTCCTCCAAAAAGTATGTAAACATAAATTATTTTGGAAATCAAATTAGTGAAAAAAAATAAATTGATAAAAAAATGGTAATTATTTCAAAACCTTAATTAGTTTTTTTAATTACAACTTTAAGTTTATTGAGAAAAAACTACTTATTTTATTGAATTATTTTCTGAATAGTAAAATTGATTTTTTTAAATACGATTTTTCAATGACTTAGATTTGTTTATTTTATTTTAATTTGAATATATATTTTTTATAATTTTTTTTTACAAATCCCCTTTTTGAACATCAATTTTAAGTATCTTACTTTTTCTTAGTTTCAGAACTACGATTGCCACTGCTAATAATAAAATTGCACCCGATTCATAAATTAATGCAGATGCATCAATATCTTTTTTTTGCAGTATGATTAATCTCGATAAGGCTGTAATAGCTATAAATAAAGGGTAGGTAAGCCTTATAGATTGATTGCTCCAGTAGTTTCCAACCATACCCATGACCTCAAGATAAATGAATAGTAATAAAAGGTCAGCAAGTTCTATACTTTTCACATTATACATGTGAAAAACTTCAAGACAAAATGCAAGTGAGGTTGCAATTAATACAATTGCTGCACCAATTAATTGTAAAGACCTAATAAAGTTTTTCATTTATTTTCTTAATAACCTACAATGCTTTTTTATAAAATTCTCTACATTTCTTTTGTTAAATGTTTGATTTTCTTCAAAAGATACCTTTTTCAATGAGTATAGGGTGCTATTTGAGACTCTAGAAATTATAGTAATATTTCCTTTATAAAGCTTTAATTTGATTTTCCCCTTCACTTTTACTCTATTTTTGTCGATTATTTTTTGAATTTTAAACCTCTCATTGGAATACCAATAGCCGTTATAAATGAGCTCAGCATACCTTGGCATTAATTCATCGTTAGTATGCATTGTTTTTTTATCAAGAGTAACAGATTGAATTGCTCTATTGGCAAATAACAAAACTGTTCCTCCAGGAGTTTCATAAACGCCACGAGATTTAATTCCTATAAATCTATTTTCTACAAGGTCAACTCTTCCTATTCCATTCTTTCCAGCAATATCATTAAGTTTACCCAAAAGCTTTGCAGGAGAAAGTTTTTTATTATTTATACTTATGGGATCGCCATTTTTATACTCTATTGTCAGGTATGTAGGTTTATTAGGTGCTTTTTCAGGAGAGGTAGTCCTTTGAAAAATATATTCTGGTGCAGGTTTTTTTGGATCCTCTAACACTTTCCCTTCCGTTGAAGTATGTAGAATATTATCATCAACTGAAAATGGCGGGGCCCCCTTTTTATCTTTAGGAACAATAATACCATTTTTCTTTGCATATTTGATCAAGGCAGTTCTAGAGTTTAAGTCCCAATCTCTCCAAGGAGCTATTACTTTTATTCTTGGACCAAAATAATAGTACCCAAGCTCAAAACGAACTTGATCATTACCTTTGCCGGTAGCTCCGTGTGAAACAGCCTGAGCATTAAATTTTTTTGCAATTTCAATCTGTCTTCTTGCAATTAGTGGTCTAGCAATAGATGTCCCAAGTAAATAAATTCCTTCATAAAGGGCATTTCCTCTAATCATAGGAAATACATAATCTTTTACAAATTTTTCTTTTAAATCTTCAATAATAATTTTTTTAACACCAAGCCTTCTTGCATTTGCATAAATAGCTTTTCTATTAATTTCTTGACCAAGATCAGATGTATAACAAATAATTTCTGCATTATATTTATCTTGGAGCCACTTTAATATTACCGAGGTATCAAGTCCGCCAGAATAAGCGAGTACAATTTTTTTTATTTTATTCATGAATTAATTTTTACAATTACTTTTTGCAGCATTATAGGCATCAGTAAATCCCATTAATGAATAAGTATCTCTAGTTTTGTTTCCCCTTGCAGAAACGCCTATTACTTCTGCTTTATTAGATTTTTTCATAGTTCTAATCATTTTTAATTCTTCGTCTAAGCTTTCCATCCAAGCAAAATTACCCTTCACGAGAAACTTAAACTGGGCATTGCCTATATTGATATTAACATTACTTTTTTTTTGGAAAGGGTAACCATTAGTAACACTGATTTCATTAGAAATTCCATCAGCTGGTCTAAATGAAACAAAAATTCTACTTTCAGCTCGGTTCAAGTTTGGAGGTGACATCTTGGTTGGTATGGATACGGCAAAGCAAACTTTATTTTTATCAACCACAGTATATTGGCTTTCCCAAAGTTTAAATTTTTTATCTACTTTGATCTGAGCATTTGTTTTTTCAAAAAAGAATAGTGAAAAAATAATAAGTAATAATATTTTTTTTAAGGACATGGATTTGAATATATTTGTTGAACATTATTTATATCTTGAATTATTTTGTCATCAAGTTTGATTTCGTGACTTTGAAGGTTTTTTTTTAGCTGATCAATTTTTGTAGCGCCAATGATAACTGATGTTACAAAAGGTTGTATTTCACAGAATTTAATCGCCATTTGGCAAACATCTAAATTATATTTATTAGCAATTTTTATATATTCTTTTATAGCTGGTTCCGAATTTGGGGTTCTATATCTCGGATACCTATCGCCAAAAAGTTTTAACCTTGTGCCATCTGGTAGCTTACCATCTAAATATTTACCACTTAGAGTTCCGCTGGCTAAAGGAGAATAAGCTAGCAAGCCAACCTTTTCTCTAATTGATATTTCAGATATTCCAACCTCGTAACTTCTATTAAGAAGGTTGTACGGGTTTTGTACAGAAACAATTTTTTCTAAATGCTTCATTTCTGCTATCTTAATAAACTGAAATGTACCCCAAGCAGTTTCATTTGATAATCCAATAGTTCTAATTTTACCTTCCTTAACAAAATCGTTTAAACAACTTAAAGTTTCTAATATAGGAACAATGTCATCTGTTTCTTTGTGCAAATATTCTAGACCAGAAAATACATTTAGTGGCCGGTCTGGCCAGTGCAATTGGTATAAGTCTATATAATCGGTACCTAAATTTTTTAATGATCTTTCAAGTGCAAATTTAATTTGTTCTTTATTTAATCTAGTTTCTTCACCGTTTTCTCTAAACCAATTCATGTTAGAGCGTCCAACAATCTTATCTGCGATAATGATTTTATCTCTATTTTTTTTTGACTGAATCCATTTTGATATTATTCGACTTGTTTCGCCTTGAGTATCAGCACTTGGCGGTATAGGATATAACTCTGCAGTATCAAAAAAATTTACTCCATAATCATAAGCTAAATTCATCTGTTCGAAGGCATCATTCTCATTATTTTGCTCTCCCCAAGTCATAGTTCCGAGGCAAATTGTACTAACCTTGATATTTGAGTGGCCTAAATTTTTATAAAGCATAAAAAATGTTTACCCTATGATCAAACAATTATAAATAAAATTTTAATGTCAGAACAAATTGTTATTTTATTTCAAATTATTCTAATCGATCTTGTCTTGGCAGCGGATAACGCAATCATTATCGGTATGTTGGCTTCTAAATTTGAGCCTTCCATAAGAAAAAAAATATTTTTTTGGGGCATTTCTGCAGCTGTCCTATTAAGAATAGTTTTTACTTTATTAACTGCTTACCTTTTGCAAATAAAAGGATTAAAATTAGTAGGTGGATTAATTCTGTTATGGGTAGTTTATAGACTTTATAAAGATGTCATTAAAAAAGAGGAAAAAAAAGAAATTAAAATTGACCCAAAAAATAAATCTTTATTAAGTGCAATCGGCACTATTGCTTTGGCTGATATAAGTCTAAGTTTAGACAATGTTCTTGGAGTTGCTGGAGCAGCAAAACATCACTACGAACTTTTAGTTTTTGGTTTGATACTTTCAATAATTTTGATGGCCACAATGGCAAATGCAGTTTCAAAGATTATAGTAAAGTATGCTTGGATTGCTTGGCTTGGACTACTTGCGATTTTAATAGTGGCTATAGACCTAATTTATTCTGATCTAAAAATATTGATTTAAAAGGGTATTTAATACCTTAAAATTGTCATAAAATATTCTCATATATATGTTATAAGATAAAAAAAACTATAAAAGGAAACTATGAATTTAAAAGATAGAATAGCTCGAGTTCAATCCACTTCAGCAGTTGCAGGTGATAGCGTTGATGCAGGCCTAAGAAGTTATATGCTTAAAGTTTATAACTTTATGGCATCAGGTATTTTATTAACGGGATTTGTCTCTTTATTATTATTTAAATTATCTGGTGGTGAAAATATTCAATTGACACAAACAGGTATTACAGGAACAGAACCGCTTGGAGATTTAATATTTAATTCAGGCTTTGCCTGGGTCGTTGCTCTTGCCCCTCTTGGGATTGTTTTTTATATGAGCTTTGGCATAAATAAAATGAGTGCTGCAAAAGCTCAAACTGTATTCTGGATTTTTGCTGCGCTGATGGGTGCATCATTAGCATCTATATTTGTCATGTATACCGGCGCAAGTATTGCCAGAGTATTTTTTATTACCGCAGGGACTTTTGGCGTTATGAGCTTATACGGATATACAACTAAAAAAGACTTAACCGGTTGGGGATCTTTTTTATTAATGGGGCTAATTGGAATATTAATTGCTTCATTGGTAAACTTTTTTTTAAAGTCTCCAGCAATTTATTTTGCAGTATCAGTTATAGGTGTTTTAATTTTCGTAGGATTAACTGCCTATGATACTCAAAAAATTAAAAACATGTATTACGAAAGCGACTCTTCGGAAGTATCCTCTAAAAAAGCGGTAATGGGTGCTTTGACGCTGTACTTAGATTTTATTAATTTATTTATAATGCTTCTAAGACTTTTTGGCCAAAGAAGATAATTATAATTTTTAAAAACCCTAGTCTGATTTGATTGGTCTAGGGTTTTTTTTATTTGAACATTTTTTTGAACAATAAAGTAGAGTTTCCCAGTTATTTCTCCATTTTTTTCTCCAAACAAATTTCAAATTACAAGTTTTACAAATTTTACTTGGAAGAAATTCCTTCTTCATTATTTAATTAGACGAATATTTTTTTTATACAGGATTGCTAATATATTTTTTAATTCATCGGAATATTTTACAATTTCACCAGATTGATCTTTCAAATAATATTTTTGACCAACTTTACTTTTAAGATTTTTTATAATTTGGAAAAGTGGTTTTTCAGTTGCTTTTCTATAAATATCAAATCCGACTATGTTTTTATTAATAAAAATTGCATAATCTTTCCATTCACCCTTAGCAACCATCGAACCATAAATATTCAGAATTTCTCCCAGCTCCTTTTTATTAAAAAAAATTTCTTCCTTATAATTTTTATTTTTAATTATCTTGAACATGTTTTTTATATTTATTAATTAAATTTATTTGAAAAATTGCAAAAATTAATGTGATGGGTAAAATACCAAATACTTTAAATTTTACCCAGAAGTCCTCTGTTTGAGTCCTCCAAATTAACTCATTAATTATTGCTAGAAATATGAAAAAAAATACCCACCTTTGATTTAAAATTTTCCAACCCATTTCTTCTAATTGAAAAGAGTTTTCTAATAAAGATTTAAGTAAATTTTTTTTTAAAAATAAATTGCCAAATAATAAAATTGCTGCAAATAATGTGTTCACTATTGTAGGCTTCATATAAAAAAAAGTTTTGTCGTTAAAAAAAATAGTTAAACCGCCAAAAATCACAACTATTGCAGCACCGATAATTGGAACTTTGGGTATTTTTTTTTCTAAAAAATACAAAATACATATTGCTAAAACAGTTGCGATAATTAGTGGAACAATCGCCTGGTTCATTCCATATTTTTTATAAAAAATAAAAAAAACCAATAACGGGCCAAAGTCTGCTATAAATTTAATAAAAGATTTATTCATGTATAAAAAATTTTTAGTTTTTCTAATAGTAATATTTTTTCAGAGTTCTTCCTTATATTCAAGAGAATTTAACTATGAAGCTTATGGCTT
>Ga0181584_10002045_pt1 | contig 15409 bp, 13 predicted proteins | sample 071ome_30_FD_132462 | JGI IMG/M metagenome (GOLD analysis project Ga0181584, IMG submission 132462) | Coastal salt marsh microbial communities from the Groves Creek Marsh, Skidaway Island, Georgia - 071406AT metaG (megahit assembly) | ecosystem: Environmental > Aquatic > Marine > Intertidal... | reverse complement strand
TGATTCCGAACGCCACAATACCAAGATGTTGCGCAAGAAGCAGGCACGCGACAAGATCATGGCGACAAAAACCGAGGAAAAGGGGCTGATCATTGTCCATACCGGCAAGGGCAAGGGCAAATCATCGGCCGCTTTCGGAATGATCTTCCGCTGTATCGCGCATGGCCTTCCCTGCGGGGTCGTGCAGTTCATCAAGGGCGGCATGGATACCGGTGAGCGCAACCTGATTACCGGTCATTTCCCCGATCTTTGCGATTTCCATACGATGGGCGAGGGCTTCACCTGGGAAACACAGGACCGTGAACGCGACATCGCCGCTGCCGGCGCGGCCTGGAACAAGGCCAGGGAGATGATCCGTGACACGCGCTATCACATGGTGCTTCTCGACGAGATCAATATCGCGCTGCGCTATGGTTATATCGATCTTGACGAGGTGCTGGCCTTTCTCCGGGACGAGAAGCCCGAGATGACGCATGTCGTGCTGACCGGCCGGAACGCTGCCGAAGGGTTGATCGAGGCGGCCGACCTCGTGACCGAGATGAGCCTTGTCAAACATCCCTTCAGGTCGGGGATCAAGGCGCAGATCGGCGTCGAGTTCTGAGGCTGGCCGGCGTGACGACGCCCAGCATCATGATCCAGGGGGCCGGCTCGAATGTCGGCAAATCGGTGCTTGTTGCCGGCCTGTGCCGTCATTTCGCCAATGCCGGTCTGTCGGTGCGCCCGTTCAAGCCGCAGAATATGTCGAACAACGCCGCCGTGACGCTGGATGGCGGCGAGATCGGCCGGGCCCAGGCCATGCAGGCGCTGGCCTGCCGCACCCCGACAAGCGTCCATATGAATCCGGTGCTGCTGAAGCCCGAAAGCGAGACCGGCTCGCAGGTCATTGTCCAGGGACAGCGTTTCGGCAGCATGCGCGCGCGTGAATATGGCACTCACAAGGCCGAGTTGCTGCCGCGTGTCCTCGACAGTTTCGAGACGGTGGGGCGCAAGGCCGATCTGGTGATTGTCGAGGGGGCGGGAAGCCCGGCGGAGGTCAATCTTCGCGCCGGTGACATCGCCAATATGGGGTTTGCCGCTGCCGTCGACATTCCGGTGGTGATCGCCGGCGATATCGACCGCGGGGGCGTCATCGCCAGCCTTGTCGGCACCGGCGCGGTGCTTGATCCGGCGGACCGGGCACTGATCCGCGGTTTCCTGATCAACAAGTTTCGCGGCGACACCTCGCTCTTTGCCGATGGCATGAGGATGATCGAATCGGCAACCGGCTGGACCGGCCTCGGTATCCTGCCATGGTTTGCCCCGGCCCGGTTCCTGCCTGCCGAGGACATTCTCGACATTGCCGGCAAGGCAGGTGATGCCGATGATGGCGCGCCCATCCATATCGCGGTGCCGGTGCTGCGCCGGATTGCGAATTTCGACGATCTCGACCCGCTGGCGGGCGAGCCGGATGTGCGCCTGACGCTTGTCGAGGCGGGGGAGGCGTTTCCCGGAGACTGCGACATGGTACTGTTGCCGGGATCGAAATCAACCATCGCCGATCTCGGCTTTCTTCGTGCGCAGGGCTGGGACATTGATATCGCGGCGCATCTGCGGCGCGGCGGCATGGTGATGGGATTGTGCGGCGGGTACCAGATGCTTGGCCAGACAATCGATGATCCGCAGGGGGTCGAGGGGCCGGCAGGCGCCACAACCGGCCTTGGCCATCTTGCGGTGGATACGGTGCTGGCAACCGACAAGACGCTTGCCCGGGTGACGGCAAGCGCGCCGATCTTCGACGCCACGGTGACCGGGTACGAGATCCACATGGGACGCACCAATGGTCCCGATTGCGTGAGGCCGCTTCTGGATATCGATGGCCGCCCGGACGGCGCGATGTCGGATGATGGGCTGGTGATCGGTACCTATGTCCATGGTATTTTCGCCGATGACGGGTTCCGGCGCGCTTTCCTTGACCAGCTGGCGGCACGACGTGGACGAACATGGCGTTTTGGCGCGGTTGATTTTGCCGGGCGGGTCGATGCGGTTCTCGATGAGCTTGCCGCCCACATGGCGGCGAATCTGGATCTTGATGCCTTTGCCGAAATGGCGGGACTTTAGGCCAGGGACGCCAGCGCCAGCAGCAGCATGGCAAACAGAATCTGCGATGCGATCAGGATTCGCAACGAGCGCAGGATCGCCGCTGCTTGCGCCTCGGCGCCGGTCTCATGAAACTTGCGGGCCTGCCGCACCCGGTTGCCATAGCGGCGCGGTCCGGCAAGCCAGATATCGAGCGCCCCGGCCATCGCCGCTTCGGGCCAGCCGGCATTCGGCGAGGCATGGTGACGGCCATCCACCAGCATGCTCCGACATGCCGGGATACCGCGTCCCCGCAGCGCGGCAGCAACACAGATCAGCAGTGCGGTCAGCCGTGCCGGCACAATGTTCAGCACATCGTCGAATCTGGCGGCGAAACAGCCGAAGGCCAGATGGCGGGCGTTGCGGTAGCCAATCATGCTGTCGGCCGTATTGGCCAGCTTGTAGACGAACAGCCCCGGCAATCCGGCGACAAGAAACCAAAGGGCCGGTGCGATCACCCCGTCCGACAGGTTCTCGGCGCCGGTCTCGATGGCGGCGCGGGCGATTTCGGCCTCACCAAGGTCACTTGTGTCACGGCCGACAATCATGCCGACGGCGCGGCGCGCCGGCGCGACCCCGTCGTCCAGGGCGTCCGCGACGGCGCGGATATGCTCATCCAGTGATCGCGCCGCAAGCATCACAGCCAGAATGACCGCTGCGATCAACGCGCCGCCGAATGACAGCATGACACCAAGTCCGGCAACCGCCAGCACCAGCGCGAAGATGGCGATGCCGCCGCGCATTCGGCGCTGGTGGCCGGTCAGGCCGCGGCGGCTGTTCCAGCGCCGGTCGAACCATGAAATGGCGCGCCCCATCACCACCACCGGGTGCGGGATGTGCCGCCACAGGATGTCGGGCTCACCGATCAGCCAGTCGAGCGCCAGCGCGGCAAGCAGGATGGCGGCGCGGAAGGCAAGCGCCGAGAGGCTGAACATCAGAAGCGGCAGGGGGTCGAACATCGGCGCCATAATTCAACTTTGGTCGCATTGGTGCAATTGTTTTTGCCGTGGCGGGATAATATCTTTCCAAGGTCGGTGGACTTGGCGACAAGATGAAAGCGATCCCGGTGCGGCGGACCCAGACAGGGCGCCAACGCCGGGCCTCGGACCCAAAGGCGGATGGGTGTGTCACACCTGTCCTTCATCCGCTTGTCGTTTCGCCCCTCCGAAGATATGACGGACCTTGAGGTGAAACGATGAAATTCCCGGAAATTCGTGCGATTGCGGCCAGCGCCCTGGCTGCCACAACCATGTTGTTCGCTGCTGTACCAAGTGCACTGGCGCATTGGGGCCATCTTGGCGAGCTGGCGGGGCACGGTCATCTTGCCGGTCTGGCGCTCGGTGCGGTGGCGGCCGTCATGGCGGCCGCGCTGGTGGTGAAAGGCCGTGATGAGGCTGACCGTGACGAGGAGGCTGCCGATCCGGCCGGTGGGGCTGATGGCGATCGCGACGGGGAGCCGGCCGATGCATGATGCAGCCCCAAAGAAATTCGGTGTGATGATCTGTGGTCACGGGTCGCGTTCGAAATCGGCGGTGACCGAATTTGCCGTCCTGGCGGAAAAACTGGCGCCCCTGTTCCCTGACTGGCCGGTCGAGTATGGCTATCTGGAATTCGCCACCCCGGTCATCAAGACCGGGCTCGACAAACTTCGCGAGCAGGGGGTCAATCACGTCCTTGCCGTGCCGGGCATGCTGTTTGCCGCCGGCCATGCGAAGAATGATATTCCGTCGGTTCTCAACACCTATGCTGCCGAGCACGGTATCACCATCCAGTACGGGCGCGAGCTGGCGATTGATCTGCAGATGCTGCAGGCGGCCGGTGATCGCGTTGCCGAGGCCATTGCCGCCGCCGATGCCAAACATGGCCCGGTTGAGCGGGCCGATACCTGCCTTGTCGTGATCGGGCGCGGTGCCTCCGACCCTGATGCCAATTCGAATATCTCGAAGATTTCCCGGATGCTGTGGGAAGGGATGGGGTTTGGCTGGGCCGAGGTTGGTTATTCAGGCGTGACCTTCCCGCTTGTCCAGCCATGTCTTGAACATGTCGTGAAGCTTGGCTTCAAGCGTGTTGTGGTGTTCCCCTATTTTCTGTTTTCGGGGATTCTGATTGACCGGATCTACGGCTTTGCCGACGAGGTTGCGACGGCGCACCCCGGAACCGAATTTGTCAAGGCTGGCTATCTGAACGACCATCCCAAGGTCATCGCCACATTTGCCGACCGTGTTCGCGAAATTCTTGACGGTGACAACAATATGAACTGCGCGCTGTGCAAATACCGGGCGCAGGTTCTGGGCTTCGAGGACGAGGTTGGTCTCGCGCAGGAAAGCCATCATCACCATGTCGAGGGGCAGGGTGTCTCGGCGCCGGGAAGCAATGTCGAGGATTGCCCGCTATGTGATCATTTCTGCACCGGGGCCTGCCGCCTCGACCAGGATCACCACCATCATCACCATCATGGCCATGAGCATTCGCACGATCATGATCACGACCACGGACACCATCATCACCCCTATCCGCATGCCAAACACCCGCTTGGCCCGGAATCGGTACGCAACCGCAAGCCTGGCGGCAGCTGAGACCGGATCATGGACGCCTATCTGAAAGACCCGAAGGCGATTTACGAGGCATCTTTCGCCATCGTCCGGGAACAGACAATGCTGGACGGTCTGCCAGAGGCGCTTGGCGATGTGGCGGTGCGGGTTGTCCATGCCTGCGGCATGCCGGATATCGTGACCGATATCGTGGCCTCGGACGATTTCACCACAAGCGCGTCGGCGGCGTTGCTTTCGGGGGCGTCGCTATTTTGTGATTGCGCCATGGTCGCCAGCGGCATCACCCGCCGTTTCCTGCCGGCCGACAATGAGGTGATCGTGACCCTGAACAATCACGATGTGCCGGCACTTGCCGCAGAGATGAAGACGACACGGTCGGCAGCCGCGGTCGATCTGTGGCATGATCACATGGATGGCGCGGTGCTTGTCTTCGGCAATGCACCCACGGCTTTGTTCCGCTGCCTCGAACTCATCGCTGCGGGCGGGCCGCGGCCGGCCGCCATCATCGGGTGCCCGGTCGGGTTTGTCGGTGCTGCCGAGAGCAAGCAGGCACTGACGAGACATGAAGCAGCGATACCCCATTTCGCCATCCGGGGCACGCGCGGCGGCTCGGCCATGGCCTCGGCGGTGGTCAACGCGCTGGCCATCTCCTGCGCGGGGACTGCCGGATGACGGGTCGGCCGCTTGTTATTGGCGTTGATGAAAGCGGGGTGAGTGCGCTACCGGAAGGCCTGCGCACGCGCCTTGCCGAAATGGATATCATCATCGCCGCCCGGCGATTTCATGGCGATCTTCCCTCTGGTCCTGAAATTCAGGGTTGGCCAACACCATTTTCAAACATTTTCAATATCCTGAAAGAAAGCTCTAAGAAATCAGTTGCGCTTCTGGCAACCGGAGATCCGATGTGGTTCGGTGCCGGTGCCAGCCTTGTTCGCGAGCTTGGCCCCGAGGGATGCGAGGTGATCCCGGCGGTATCCGGTTTGCAGCTTGCCGCGGCCCGGCTTGGCTGGCCGCTGGCGCGCTGCGAGATCGTATCGGTTCACGGCCGACCGGCGGGCAGCCTTGTCAGCCGCCTGTATCCACGGGCGCGGCTGTTGGTCATTGCGCAGGATGGTGCCAGTCCGGTACAGCTGGCCGAATTGTTGACGGCGCATGGCTATGGTGATGCGACGCTGCATGTTCTGGCGCATCTTGGCGGGGCGGCGGAGTCGCGGTTCGACGGGCGGGCCAGGGGTTGGACACATGACCGGGTGCCCGATTTCCATATCATCGGCATTGCCTGCCCGGATGAGGTGCCAGCTGGCGCCGGTCTTGTCGCTCCCGATCAGAGTTTCGAGACGGATGGCAAGCTGACGAAGCGGGATGCCCGCGCCAGCGCGCTTGCCAAGCTGGCACCGTTCCCGGGTGCTGTGCTGTGGGATATCGGTACCGGCTCCGGCGCCATCGCCATTGATTTTCTGCGCAACGCCGGAACCGGGCAAGCCTTTGCCATTGATAGCAACGAGGTACAGCTGGCCCGCGCCACCACCAACGCCGCCTGGCATGGTGTCACCGGTCTGGAGCCGGTGGCTGGCGATGCCGGCAAAGTTCTGGCCGGGCTTCCACGCCCGGATTCCGTCTTCATTGGCGGCGGCGTCGCGCCGCCGGTGATCGCTGCGGCGCAGGCGGCACTTCGCCAGGGCGGGGTGCTTGTCGCGCATGCGGTGACAATCGAGAGCGAGACAGTGCTTGTTGCGGCATGGCAGCAATCTGGCGGCGAGATGACACGGATCTCGGTCCAGCATGCCGATCCGGTGGGCGGATTTCATGGCTGGCGACCCCTGATGCCGGTTACCCAGTGGTGCTGGCATAAAGGGGGGCAACCATCGTGACCGGTCGTCTGATTGGTGTCGGCACCGGTCCCGGCGATCCACAACTGGTGACAAGACGCGCCTGGGCGCTGATCGAGGGGGCCAGAGTGATCGCCTATCCAGCGCCGGATACGGGCACATCCTTTGCGCGCTCGATTGTCGCCGAGGCCATTGCCGGGGATGCTGTCGAGATCCCCATGATCGTGCCGATGCGACCCGGGCGCGCGCCGGCGCAGTCGGTCTATGATGATGCCGCCACGGCGATAGGCGGGCATCTGGCGGCGGGGCGCGATGTGATCGTGCTGTGTGAGGGAGATCCGCTATTCTACGGGTCTTTCATGTATCTGCTTGTCAGGCTGCGCGACAGCTACCCTGTCGAGATCGTTCCCGGGGTGAACAGCCTGTCGGCATGTGCCGCCGCGCAGGCCCACCCGCTGGTGGCGCGGAGCGATGTCCTGACGGTGCTTCCCGGGACGCTGGATGATGAGGCGCTGGCAGCAGCGATTGGTGCTGCCGACGCGGTGGCGATCATGAAGATCGGGCGTCACATGCCACGATTGCGGGCGCTGGTGGACAGGCTTGGCCTCACCGGACATGCGCTCTATACAAGCCATGCTTCCTTGCCGCATGAGCGGGCGCTCGCACTTTCCGACGCGCCTGACGATGCGCCCTATTTCTCGATGATTCTGATCTATAAGGGAGATGATCCATGGATCAGTTGAGCGCGCCTGTACCCGCGCGACCGGTCATTCTGTGTCTGTCGGAGGCCGGACTTGCGCTTGCCCGCAGGCTGGCAACGAGGCTTGATGCCGACATTCATGGCCATGCTGTGCGCTGTCCGCAGGCGCCGCATCATTTCGGCAAGGCGCGGGCACATATCGCCGATCTGTTCTGCAGCGGCCGTCCAATCATCGGCGTCTGTGCGGCCGGCATCCTGATTCGCGCGGTAGCACCGCATCTGAAACACAAAAGCACCGACGCGCCGGTCATCGCCGTGGCGGAGTCGGGACGGTTCGTTGTCCCCCTCATTGGCGGGCACCATGGCGCCATCACGCTGGCGCGGCAGATTTCAGATCAGCTTGACGCCGATCTGGCGCTGACAACGGCAGGTGACGGACGGTGGCATCTGTCGCTTGATGAACCGCCACGCGGCTGGCGGCTGGCGAATGCCGCCGCGGCGCAGCGTGTGATGCCGCAATTGCTGGCAGGTGACGGGGCGTTCATCAATGGTGATTGTCTGGACGGGCTGAAGGACTGGTTCAGTCATATCCCGCGCGGCGGTGCCGTGTCGCTGACGGTCACGCGTCGTCAGCAGACGCCGGCCGAGAACGAGCTTGTCTATTGCCCGCAGGATGTGATGCTTGGTGTCGGCTGCGCGCGCGGATGCCCGGCTGACGAACTGATCGATCTGGTTATGCGGGAACTGACGCGGGCCGATATTAACGCGGCGGCCATTGCCGGTGTTTTCAGCGTCGATCTGAAGGCGGATGAACCGGCGCTGCAGGCGCTGGCGGCGATGCTTGCAGTGCCGCTACGGGTGTTTGGGCGCGATGCGCTGGCCGCCCAGACGCCGCGTTTGCAAAACCCATCCGAGGCGGTTCAGGAGGAAATCGGTATTCCCGGCGTGGCCGAGGCGGCGGCACTTGCCGCGGCCGGCGACTCCGGAGTGCTGATCCACCCGAAAGCCAAGTCGGGCCAGGCCACCATGGCGCTGGCGCTGGCGGCGGCCCCTTGTGATATCCCGATGCTGCCGGGGCGCAAGCCCGGCCGGGTGATGCTTGTCGGCATCGGGCCGGGGCAGTCGGCCTGGCGTACCCCCGAAGCCTCGCAGATGGTGCTCGGCGCGGATGAACTTGTCGGTTACGACCTCTATATCGATCTTCTCGGTGCCGTGGCAGCGCACATCCCACGCCGCGATTTCAAGCTTGGCGAGGAGGAGGCGCGCTGCCGCTATGCGCTGGAGGCGGCGGCCACCGGCAAGGATGTCGCCGTGATCTGTTCCGGCGATGCCGGCATCTATGCCATGGGCGCGCTGGTCTATGAGTTGCTGGACCGGTCACAGGAGGCTGGCGGCGTGTCGGACGCGGCCCGCCGGGTCGCGGTTGTCAGTGCCCCGGGGATTTCCGCGTTGCAGGCGGCGGCGGCCAGGTCAGGGGCCATTCTCGGGCATGATTTCTGCGCCATATCATTGTCCGATCTTTTGACACCCTGGGAACAGATCGAAAAGCGGATCCATGCTGCCGGCGTCGGTGATTTCGTTGTCGCTTTCTACAACCCGGTCTCGCAGCGACGGCGGACCCAGCTGGCGACGGCACGCGAAATCCTGATGCGCTATCGCGGCGGTGATGTGCCGGTCATCCTGGCGTCAAATCTTGGCCGGCCGGAAGAAAGGATCCTCTACCGGTCGCTGGAGACGCTCGATATTGACGAGGTCGACATGCTGACAACGGTGATGGTGGGGTCCCGCAGCTCGCGGCAGCTTGATCTTGGCCGCGGCACCGCCGTCTATACGCCGCGCGGCTATGCCAGGCATCTCGATGCGCATGATGGCGCGGAGGAGGCATCGTCATGACGGTCTTTTTCATTGGTGCCGGGCCGGGTGATCCGGAATTGATCACGGTTCGCGGACTGCGTCTGATCGAACGCTGCCCGCTGTGCCTCTATGCCGGCTCGCTGGTGCCGGAGGCGGTTGTCGCCGCGGCGCCGGATGATGCGCGGGTGATCGACACCGCCTCGCTGACGCTCGATGATATCATCGATGAGATGCAGCAGGCGCATGAGGCTGGGCAGGATGTGGCGCGCGTACATTCAGGTGATCCGTCGCTCTATGGGGCAATCGCCGAGCAGATCAGGCGGCTGAAGAGACTTGGCATCGATTACCGGATCGTGCCGGGCGTGTCGGCCTATGCCGCGGCCGCCGCCGGCCTCGGGATTGAGCTGACGGTGCCGGAGGTGACGCAAACGCTGATTTTGACCCGCACGGCGATGAAATCATCAGCCATGCCGGAAGGTGAGGAGTTGACGAGCCTTGGCCGGACCGGGGCGACGCTTGCCATCCATCTGTCGATCCGCAATCTGCGTCAGATCGAACGTGACCTCACACCCCATTACGGGGCCGATTGTCCGGTGATTGTGGCCTACCGTGTCGGCTGGCCGGATGAATCCTATATCCATGCCACGCTGTCGACGGTCCGCCAGGCGGTGCAGGCCGAAAAGATCACCCGCACGGCGCTGATTTTTGTCGGGCGCGGGCTGGCGCAGAATGACGGGTTTCGGGACAGTGCGCTGTATGACGCGGCGCACGCGCATATCCTGCGGCCAAAGCGCGGGCGTGCCGGCGATGCCGGTCAAGAGGCGGATGATGCGTAGCTGGTGACTCTCAGGCGATGATGTGGGCGTAGGACCCGCAGACCGACCCGTTCACCAGACCGGTTGTGCCAAGATCGCGGCCAGCGGCATCACGTATCGCGAACAGTGGCTCACCCTCTGCGGCAATGGCCGTCGTATAGTGGAATTCGTGGCCTTTGACGGGGCCGAGCCCGGGCCAGAAATCGACCAGCGCTGTCAGACCGCGATAGCCGAGATGCAGCTTGCGCGCGGCAAAGCTTGTCTCGAGGCGAAGCAGGCCTGCCATGGGGTACGAGGTGCCATCGTCGTCGATAATCGCCTCGCCAAGTGTCATGAATCCCCCGCACTCGCCATAAATCCGGACATTGCGCGCCGCCGCCGCGCGCAGCCCGTCATGAAAGCGCCCGGCACTTGTCAGACATGGCAGGTGAAGCTCGGGATAACCGCCAGGGAGAAAGATGAAATCGACATCTGCCGCGGGGGCTTCATCGGCAAGTGGCGAGAAGGGAATGATTTCGGCCCCGGCCGCGCGCCAGTTCTCGATCATATGGGTGTAGGCGAAACCGAAGGCAGGATCGTTGGCCATTGCGATGCGCTGTCCGGGCGGCGTTGGTGTGACGATGCCGGTTGTCGCCTGCAACGGCCCGGCCGCCGCGATGATGGCGTCAAGGTCAAGCGTGGCCTCGACAAGCCTTGCCGCCGCCCCGATCCGAGGCTCAAGGTCATCCGTCGCAGCAAGGTCGGTCGCCTGCACCAGCCCGAGATGGCGCGACGGTACCTGCATCGACGGCGCGACGCTGAGGCTGCCGAAATGTGCAATGTTCCGGCTGGCAAGCGCCTCGGCAATCAGGGCCTGATGGCGCGGCGAGGCAACACGGTTCAGCACCACCCCGGCAAGATCGGTTCCGGCTGGCAACTGGCTGCGGATGCCGGCAGCAAGCGCCGCCGCCGTCTGACCCTGATGACGGGCATCAAGCACCAGAAGGATTGGCGCGCCAAGCAGGGCCGCCAGCTCTGCCGTGCTGCCACTGCCACCATCGGTGCCATCAAACAGGCCCATCACACCCTCAGCGATCAACAGATCGCCTGGCCGCGCCGTCGCCAGATGACGGATCATTCCCGCCGGCATGGCATGGCTGTCGAGATTGACTGCGGGGGACAGGCTGGCGGCACCCAGAAACGCACAATCGATGTAATCGGGGCCGGTCTTGGCGGCGCTGATCGAATGGCCGGCTTGCGCCAGCGCGCGCAGCAGGCCGAGTGTCACGGTTGTCTTGCCACTGCCGGAGGTCAGGCCGCCGACAACCAGCGCCCGCGAGGCCATCAGGCGGTGTCCGACATGGTCCGCACACCGAGCGGATCTTCGTCCCGCACCGGCTCGCCCGCCATCTGGCCAAGCCAGTCAAGACACTGGCGCATCAGAACCACCCGGCCGACACAGACGATGGACGGCGCGCCAATCCCGCTGTCGGTGATATCCTGCGGTGCTCTGGCAAGGGTGGTCTCAAGCACCCTCATGTCGTCGCGCGTGGCATTCTGGACGATGGCGACCGGTTCTTCCGGCACGCGGCCGGCGGCGATCAGGCGGGCGCAGATATCCGGCATATGCTTGATCGCCATATACATGACGATCACCTGGGCGCTGCTGCCAAGTCCCTGCCAGTCAATCGCCGATGGCATCAATCCGGTGCGGTCATGCCCGGACAGAAAGGTGACCGACTGGTTGACGTCACGATGTGTCACCGGAATGCCGGCATAGGCAAGCCCGCCGATGCCGGCCGAGATGCCCGGAATGACCCGCAGCCTGACACCGGCCTTGACCAGCGTTTGGGCTTCCTCGCCGCCGCGGCCAAACACAAAAGGATCGCCACCTTTCAGCCTCAGGACGCGCAGACCCTGCTGCGACAACTCAATCAGACGAAGCGAGATATCGCGCTGGCTTGGCGAGGGCTTGCCGCCGCGTTTGCCGGCATATTCGATCTGCGCGTCGGGCCGCGCCCATCGCAACAGCGCCGGATCGACAAGCGCGTCATAGACAATGACATCCGCCTGTTGCAGCGCGTTCAGCGCGTGCAGGGTGATCAGGCCGGGATCGCCCGGCCCTCCACCTGTCATCCATACCCAGCCCGGCTGGAATTCCGGCCAGTCACGCGCCTCAAGCCGGGGCAGGGTGCCCTGGCCGAGCTGTGCTGGAATGGTCGGTTTTCCTGACATGGGACCGGTCCGGTGAATGGTGGATGAAAAACTGAAACTTCGGTACTAATCTGAGAGTCAAATCTAGCAGCGGCAAGCTTTCAAGGCCAGTCCGGTCATGTAAGCCACCGCCGCAAAGCAACCCGACAGGTGGCTGACCGATGACCCGGCCCGCAACGCGGAAAAAGACGCTTGAGACAACGCTCCGCTTTGGGTGGACCACCGGCACCTGTGCCACTGCTGCCGTGAATGCAGCCTACACGGCGATGGTGACCGGACAGTTTCCTGATCGCGTCACAATTGTCACGCCAAGCGGCAAAAACGCCGATCTCGAGGTGGCCGAGACGGCCCAACGCAAGGCCGGTGGCGGGCCGTGGTGGCGCGCCGGCATCATCAAGGATGCCGGTGACGACCCCGACGTGACGCATGGTGCGATGATCCGCGCCACTGTAAGGCCGGGCCGCACAGGAAGCGGTGTCAGCTTTCATGGCGGCGAAGGTGTCGGGGTGATCACCAAGCCGGGGCTGCCGGTACCGGTTGGAGAACCGGCGATCAACCCGGTGCCGCGCCAGATGATGCGCGACGCTGTCATTGAGCTTGCCGACGCTTTGAACGGGCTGCGGGATGTCGAGATCGAGATTTCGGTTCCGGGCGGTGCCGGAATCGCCCTGAAGACCTGGAATCCGCGCCTCGGGATCGAGGGCGGCATTTCCATTCTTGGTACCACCGGGGTGGTCAGGCCGTTTTCATGTTCGGCCTGGATTGCCTCGATCCATCGCGGCATCGATGTGGCCCGCGCCAATGATCTGCCGCATGTGATGGGGTCGACCGGCGCCACCTCCGAAGGATGGGGGCGTGACCGCTATGGCTTGCCGGACATCGCCCTGATCGATATGGGGGATTTTGTCGGCGGGATGCTGAAATATATGCGGCGGCATCCGGTTCCCAACCTGTCGATCCTTGGCGGTTTTGCCAAGATGGTGAAGCTGGCGCAGGGGGCGAGCGATCTTCATTCCGCGCGCTCGCAGGTCGATTTTACCGCGCTTGCCGACATGGCGGCCCCGTTCGGCTTCGACCCGGCCCGGGTAACAGCTGCCAATTCGGTGCTCGAAGTGGCGGAAATGGGAAATGCGACGCAGCGCGGACAGCTTGCCACAGCGGTGGCGACAGCGGCGCGAGACACGGCGCTGGCGCAGCTTCGCGGCGCGCCAACGCATGTCGAAGTGGTGATTGTGGGGCGTGATGGCACTCTTTTCGGCCGCGCCGGTTCACTTTCTTTTTCAAGTAAGGAATGATGAGTAATAGATTGAAAATACTTGTTCTTGCCGGAACATCCGAGGCCCGTACCGTAATCGAGTCTCTGGTTGTGGATGGGCGGTTTGATATTACGGCCTCGCTTGCCGGGGCGACGCCAAACCCGGCCAGCATGCCGGTCCCGACGCTGACGGGTGGCTTTGGCGGGGCGGAAGGTCTTGCCGCCTGGTGCCGTGATCACGCCATTGACCTGATCGTCGATGTGACCCATCCCTTTGCCAGGCATATCAGCCGCAATGCACGCCTCGCTGCTGTCGACACCGGTGTTCGTCTGCTGCGGTTCGAGCGCCCGCCCTGGCGCCCGATGGCAGGTGATAACTGGCGAAGCTTTGGTAACTGGCAGGACATGTCGGATGCCATTCCGGCGGGAAGCCGCGTCTTTCTCGCCGGAGGTACGCAATCCATCGAAATCTTCACGAAACGGGATGACATCACCCTGCTGGCGCGGGCACTGAATGTCGAGGGGCGCGTCGGGCCTCCCAATGTGACCTTTATCAATGCGCTGCCGGCGACACGCGTCGAGGCCGAGCGCGCACTGTTCGCCGAGGCCGGGATCACACTGCTTTGCTGCAAGAATTCTGGCGGCGATGCCAGTTTTGCCAAGATTACCGCGGCGCGGCAGCTTGGCCTGCCGGTCTGGTTGCTGGCGCGCCACACCGAAGCCGCCGACGGGCAGTCGCTGTTGAATCAACCGGCTGATGCGGAGATTCATGACAGTGTTGAGAGCATTGTCGCAGCGGCCTGTTCACACGCCGCAGATCATGGTGCCGGATGATGCCGTTACAAGTGACGCCGCCGGCCAATCCGTGCCACTATGCCGCGAACAGTCTTTCATTCCTCGATATCGCCGGCGCGGGAGGCCTGCATGACATCCTATGAGAATTTCGAGCTGACAATCGATGCGGCCGGCATTGCCTGGCTGACGATCGACGTGAAGGGGCGGTCAGCCAATGTGTTGTCGCATGCGGTGATGGACGAGCTGTTTGCGATTGTCGACGGACTGGCGGCGGCACCGCCCGAGGGGATTGTATTCCAGTCCGGAAAGCCGCGCGGTTTCATCTTTGGTGCCGATATCAATGAATTCGCCAGCCTCAAGACACGTGCGGCTGTTGAAACGCATATCGCCGGCGTTCTGGAGCGGTTCCGGAAGATCGAGGAGCTGCCGTGCCCGACGGTGATTCTGATCGACGGCATCTGCGTCGGTGGCGGTCTGGAACTGGCGCTGGCATTCGATCGCATCATCGCTGTCGATGATTCGGACTGTCAGGTCGGCTTTCCGGAGATCAATCTGGGGCTTCTTCCGGGCTATGGCGGGTCGGCCCGTGCCTGTGAGCGGATGGGGCCGGAGGCGGCATTACAGCTTGTCCTTCATGGTCGCCCGCTAAAGGCGCGCGCGGCACTGGCGGCGGGCGCGATTGACCATCTTGTCGCTGACCGGGCGGAACTGCCGGTGGCGGCGCGTGAGGCCGTTGCCGGAAGAATTGCCCGCGCGACACCGGCACCGACAGATGATCTTGCTGCCATGATCGAGACCGAGTGGGCGAAACTGACGGCCAGGACAAGCCCGCGCAACATGCCGGCTCCCTTTGCCATTCTGGATCATTTTTCAGTCAGTGATCTAAGTAAAAACAATCTATTGAAAAACGAAACGAAACTATTTTCTAAACTTATGATGACGCCGGCCTCGGCCGGGCTGCGGCGTACCTTCCAGCTGAATGACGCGGTCAAGAAAGGTGCACGGGGAGAGTCCGGCATCACCCGCATTCATGTCATCGGCGCCGGCACGATGGGCGGCGACATTGCCGCCGTGGCGGCGATGTCCGGCTTTGAGGTGACATTGCAGGATCTTGATTCCGCTGCCATCGACGGGGCGGTGGCGCGCGCCCGCACCTTGTATGAGAGGCGGTTGAAGGATCCACAGCGTGTCGAGGATACGCTCGCCCGCCTTGTTGCCGATGCCGACGGGACCGGCTTGCCCGACGCCGATCTTGTGATCGAGGCGGTGGCCGAACGTCTGGAGGTCAAACAGGCGGTCTT
>Ga0181584_10002042_pt1 | contig 15415 bp, 11 predicted proteins | sample 071ome_30_FD_132462 | JGI IMG/M metagenome (GOLD analysis project Ga0181584, IMG submission 132462) | Coastal salt marsh microbial communities from the Groves Creek Marsh, Skidaway Island, Georgia - 071406AT metaG (megahit assembly) | ecosystem: Environmental > Aquatic > Marine > Intertidal... | reverse complement strand
TTTACAGTCATGCTGTCGACAGCTTCCATCTTCTCAATCATCTTGATCGCCGAGCGTGCCGGAGATTTGTTTTCCGGGTTCAGTACGCGCTCGAATGTGTAAATCACATCACCGGCATCAAAAGCACTGCCGTCATGGAATTTTACACCCTCACGCAAATTCACGGTCCATTCTGTGGCCGCGTCATTCGAACTCCATGATTTTGCCAGATCCGGGCTTGGAGAGCCTTGCATATCAGGGCGAATCAACCGGCTCATCAGCTTTTCGGTGATTTGCATGACACGTCCGCGTGATGCAGGATCAAGACTGGATTTGTCGCCATATCCGTATTCATGTGCCTGCCTGAAGGTGCCGTTCGGGGCGGCCATAGCACTCGTCCCAACAAACACCAGCGTCATTGCTGACGCGATAAGCCATTTTTTCATTAAGAATTCCTCCTCATAACGTCCGCCTTTTACCACACCTGTCAGGCATGCCGGGGCTTTGGCTATTGTTTTACGGAGGCGCTTCAGACCTCTCGGCCCTACGCTTTCCCCCTATGTAATATATAGAGTATGAGTTTCCCCTATCATGATAACAAATATAATTTGTGAATGTATTGATACGAAATTTGCATGAATTGAAGTCTTATATTCATATTGCTTATCCCGAAAATTCTGCGCAGACTATTCGATCCGTGAGCAGGGTTGGCCGCATGCTGATATTTGCCGTCTCCTTTGGCCAATCAGAAACAATTTGTTGAGAAAAGGTGAGGGTGTGACAAAGCCAGTGCAGATTTTCGCGGTTGGCGGCGGCGGTTTCACCCACCCCGAGGATGGTTGGCCGGAGGATTCCATTCTCGAAGACCGTCTCCTTGATTTGGCTGGCCCGAAGAGCAGGCTTCAGATCGGCTATATCGGTCATGCCAGCAATGACAACCCGGTTCGCATTAACGCCTTTCACGCACGCTTTCGTGATTGTGCCGGAACGAAGGTTTTGTCTCTTAATGCCGACAGAGCCGCGGCAGATACCTTTCTGACTGATCTCGACATTCTTTATGTAGGTGGCGGCACCACCACAGCGATGCTGGCGCATTGGCGCAACACCGGTATCGGAGATGCGATTGTGGCAGCGGCGAAGCGTGGCCTCATCCTTGGCGGTGTAAGTGCCGGTGCCATTTGCTGGTTTTCCGAACTGCTTCTGGGTACTGCCAAGGATGGTTACGACCTTCACGCCGGACTTGGCCTGCTGGCAGGCAGTGCCTGCCCCCATTTCAGTAACGAGCCCGAACGACGACAGGCTTTCGAACTTCAGGTGGCAAACGGACATCTGGCACCGGGCATTGCGATTGATGACGGGGTTGGCGTGCATTTCAGTGACGGCGTCGTCATTGAGATTGTCAGGGCGCGCGGCGAGGTGGCCAACGCCTATTCCGTCACGCGTCACCAAAACGGGGTTGAGATTAATCCTCTCCATCCCGGACATTGTATGAGTATGACATCATCGGATGCGGGGGTATGATGAACCAGGACAACGATTCAAAAAGACGGAATGCCGGACGTGGCGGACGCCGTCGAAGGGCTGATACAGCCGCTTCACAAACCGCAGAATCGCTGGCCGACAGGCGTATCATCGGCCGTGGGGGCAGTCATGCGCCATTGGATGATGCCAGCGTTGCAATGATCCATGACATTGCGATGACGCTGTTGGCTGAAACCGGCCTCAGCGAGCCGTCAAGAAGTGCCATTGAGATGGTCACTGCCGCTGGCGGCTATCTGGATGACCAGCAGCGTTTGCGGTTCCCGCAAGCCCTGGTATCAGAAGCAATCTCCGGATTGCGCCGTGACGTCAAGCTTTGCGGGCGTGGTGGTGACACCGACCTTGATCTGGCGCCGGGTAATGTGTTCGTCGGCACCGGCGGCGCATCGCCGATGGTGTATGATCCAGCGCTTGGAAAATATCGTGAGTCTGTTTTGTCCGATCTTTATGATGTGGCATGCCTGGTCGACCGGCTGAACCATATTCATTTTTTCAGTCGGCCTCTGGTTGCGCGTGATATGCCCGACACGCGCCATCTCGATGTGAACACTGCCTATGCCTGTCTTGCAGGCACACGCAAACATGTCTTCGTCAGCGCAAGTTCGCCGGCAAGCGTGCGTGATATTGCCCAGATTTGCTATCAGCTTGCCGGATCAAAGGACGCCTTTTGCCAACGACCGTTCCTGTCAATTCATGTCAATCATGTGGTCCCGCCAATGCGGTTCGATGCCGAGGCGCTTGACGTGATGATGGAGGCGGTGCGTTGTGGCATTCCGGTCATGGTCAACACCTTTGGCCAGCTTGGCGCATCAAGCCCGGTTACAATTGCCGGTTGCGTGGCGCAAACAACAGCCGAAACGCTCGCCGGAATGGTGATCGCCTGGCTGGTTGACCCTGCTGCCAAAGCTGTGTTTGGCCCGCGCCCGATGGTCACTGACCTGCGCACTGGCGCCATGGCCGGCGGCGGCGGAGAGCAGGCTGCTTTAACGGCCGCTGCTATACAGATGGCACGGTATTATGACTTTCCCTCATCCACCATTGCGGGCGCCACTGACAGCAAAATCCCCGATGCACAAAGCGGCTACGAAAAATGTCTCACGGTGGCGCAAGCACTACATGCCGGTGCAAATATTGTGACGCAGGCATGTGGCGCACAGGCCGGTTTGATGGGAATCTCGCTGGAAGCCATGGTCATAGATAATGATATGCTTGGGGCCATTCTTCGCTCCGCAGCCAAGATTGATGTTTCGGCTGAAACTGTTTCAGCGGCGGCAATTGGCACGGTGGCAACGGGTATTGGGCATTTTCTGGGAGAGGCCGAAACCTATGCCCGGATGCATTCGGATTTTCTTTATCCGGAGCTTGCTGACCGGAACACCATCGATGTCTGGCAAGCCGCCGGCAGTCGCGACATCCGTACGCTCGCTGCCGAGCGAGTCACAGATCTGTTAACATCACAACGCCCCTATTATATCGATCCGCAAAGCGATGGCATCCTTCGCGCGGCGCTGCCGATCAAACTGGCACAGCCTGCCTAGCGCCGGTTGGCATTGCGAATGATGGGGTCGTCTTCCAGCGTGCTTATCAGAGCATCGGCAAGCTGGCGGGTCTCTCTGGTCATCGCCTCAAGGCCACGCGTAATGATGCCGATATGATAGATTAATTTCTGCCGCAATGGCCGGATAACCACGCCGCCTGAGGCCGCCGACATTCTTGCCGAGAAAGGCTCAACAAGCGCTGGTACACCAGCCGCCCGCACCAGTGCGGCAGCGGCCAGAATATTGGCCACGCTATAACGCGCATTGTGCTGAAGATGTGCTGCGAGTTCCTTATCCATACCCTGCATTTCCAGTGGATAGACATTGCCAAACGTGACAAACTCATGTTTTCCGGCAACCTCTTCCAAATCCAGCACATCCTCAGTTTCGGCCAGAATGTGATGTTCCGGAATGAGGGCCACATAATTAATCTCTGTTTGATACAGGCTGTGAACACCCTCGTAGGGCGGTGAACGCGAGACGATGCCAAGGTCAAACTGATGAAGCCTTACGGACTCCACGATTGCGGGCGTATTGTGAATGAATATGGTTGTATGGATGCCGTCCTGTTGCTCGCGAAGTTGCCCCAGAACATTGGGCAACAGTGAGGTTGAAAATGTTGGAATTACCCCCACCGAAACTTTGCCAACGGTGGTTTGGCGGATTGCCGCTGCGAGATCGTTAAGTCGCTCGATGTTGAGAAACGCACTTTCCACAGCCTGATGAAAGCGGCGTGCTTCTACGGTTGCTGCGATGCCGCGCCCGCGGCGTATAAACAGGGTGAAGCCCAGATTTGTTTCCAATTCGTGGATCAAGCGTGTGACACTGGGCTGTGAGACACGCAACTCTTTCGCCGCGCCGGTGATGGATCCAAGACGCATGACGGTATCAAATGCTTTGAGCTGCCTGAAATTCATCCTGATCTCCAAAAAATGAATTATACCTTTTTCCTATCAATTCATCCAATAATTATATTTGCATTATATTTTCTTGGTTTGTTACCGTTCATTGTTAATGGAAGAAGGGTCGGCCGGTGGTCAAACAAATTTATTCCGTCGAAGATGCACGGCGCCGCGCACGCAAGCGTCTGCCTCGGATGATGTTTGATTTCATTGATGGTGCATCGGGCGATGAGTCTTTGAACCGCCTGAACACAGATGCGTTTGACCGTGTCCGGTTAATGCCACGGGTGCTGATTGACGTCAGTGACCGCGATCTTTCCACAAGCATTCTTGGCCAGAAAACTGGTCTACCCTTTGGTATCGCGCCGATGGGCATGTGTGCCCTTGCATGGCCCGGGGCTGATCGTGACATGGCCCGTGAGGCAGCGCAAAGGCGCATGCCGTTATGTGTCTCGACCGCTTCATCGATGACGCTGGAACGGATCAATGAAATTGCCGAGGGGCAGGCCTGGTTTCAACTTTATGCGGACCAGTCGGGCGACTTTGTCGATGAAGTCGTTGGTCGGGCGGCGGCGGCTGATTACAAGGTTCTCATCCTGACGGTGGATGTGCCCATACCTTCGGTGAGAATTCGCGATCTTCGCAACGGGTTCGCTTTTCCGATGCATTGGGGATTGTCTCAGCTTTGGGATTTCGCCACTCATCCGCATTGGTCGTTGGCAACTCTGGCGCACGCGCTTGGCCATGGCATGCCGCGCCCGATGAATTATGCCACCTCAAGCGGCAACACCACCTTTGTTCGCAATGCCAGCCGTGGGCGGGCTGACTGGTCTTTTCTTGCCGCACTGCGTGACAGGTGGCATGGCAAGCTGGTGGTCAAAGGCGTGCAATGCCCGGCTGATGCCATTCGCATAAAATCCATGGGGGCAGACGCAATTTATGTATCTAACCATGGTGGCAGACAGCTTAATGCCGCACCCGCAGCTATTGACTCGCTTGGCCAGATCAGACAGGCGGTTGGCACTGAAATGCCATTGATTTTCGATGGAGGTGTGCGCGACGGGGAACATGTCGTCAAGGCGCTTGCGATGGGTGCAGATTTTGTCATGATTGGCCGAAGCGCGATGTATGGGCTTGGTGCGGGCGGCAGGGCCGGGCTGTCCGACATTCTTGATATAACAAGCCGTGAAGTCAGCGCCGTCATGGGGCTTGTTGGCCATCGCAACCCAGCGGACATCGACGAAAACTGTCTTGCCAGCAGCCATGACGATCTGTCGGTCCACATAATCCAAGAAAAGGCCGCTGAATGAGCCAAAAACCCAAAATTCGGGGTGGAGCGTTACTCGCCCGGGCCTTGCAGGAAAAGGGAATAGAGCATGTCTTCACCCTGTCCGGAGGATTTTGCAATCCGGCTTTGGAAGGCTTCATGGAATGCCAGATGAAGGTGATCAATTGTCCGCATGAACAAATTGCCGGACATTTTGCCGATGGTCATACACGGATCACCCGCAAGCCATCTGTTTGTCTTGTCGGGCCAGAGGGTTTTGCCAATGCCGTGCCGGCAATGATGGAAGCGTGGGGAGAGCGCTCACCGGTGATTTTTGTAACCGGGTCAAGCACTCTCAAAAGACAGGGGGCAGGCGGTTTTAAGGAAATCGACGACGTCGCCATTGCCAAGCCACTGACAAAATACAGTGCGACTATAACGGATGGCGAGAGGATCAATGAATTTGTTGATCGTGCCTGTAAGATTGCCACCAACGGGTATCCTGGCGCGGTGCATCTCAGCCTGCCGGTGGATCTGATGTTTTCATCCTTTCCCGAGGATGCAGGCCGTGAGGAACGCCCGTTTGACCTCGGCCCTCAAACACCTTCACGCGCGTGGCCGGAGCCGTCACGCCTGCAACAGGTAATGGACAAACTTGCCGCTGCCAGCAGGCCGGTGTTGATCGGCGGGCATGGTGTTTGGTGGTCAGGTGCCGAAAGCTATCTGGAAGAGGCCGGCCGCACCCTTGGCATTCCTGTATTCAACATCCCCTATCATCAGAAACTGCTTGGCGAGGAATGCGAGGCCTATATGGGGCTTGCCGATATTCATCAATATCACCCCTCTGCCGATGCCTTTCATGAGTCCGACCTTGTTCTGATGGTGGGTGCCCGCCTCGATAATCAGATGAATTTTGGCAACCCGCCGCTATTTCCTGACACAACCGAGGTGGTTTGCATCAACGGCTCGCACGAAGAGGTTGATTTCAACCGGGCCGCTGATTTCACTTTGCTCAGCGACCCCGGTGCGTTTTTACAGAGGTTGATCGAAGAGGCCAAAGCGTCAGATTTGAGACGTGATCGAAGCTGGTATGATTTAAATCGCCAACGCCGTGCCGAATGGGTCGCAAAGATGCTTGCCGATCTCGAAGAAGAGGCAAACGCCCCTGAATTTGGCGGACGCATTCATCCTTTGCAACTTGCACTTGATGTACAACAGGCGATGGGCGACGAGGATTGGCTTGTGATCGATGGTGGCAATACCCATTTCTGGTCAGAAATAGCCGTTAATCTGGCCGGATTTCAGGGTAAGAAACTTGGTGGCATTCTGCATCCGGGAACCTTTAGCCTGCTTGGTGTCGGGGTCTCCTTTGCGGTGTCGGCAAAGAACGTCCACCGCGACAAGAATGTCGTTCTGATCAGCGGTGATGGCGCGTTTCTCTCCGGCGGCCTGTCGATTGAGGCGGCGTTTCAGGAAAACCGTCCCATCACCGTTGTGATCGACAATAACGGCGGCCTTGATTGCATCTCGCAACAGCAAGAGCGCCTGTTTGAAAGCGGCACGCATTATGCCACCGATTTTCGGGATATACCGTTTCACACCATGTTTGAGGGACTTGGTGGTTATGGAGAACTGGTCACCCGGCGCGAGGATATTATCCCTGCAGTGCAACGCGCGATTGCCAGTGGCAAAACAGCATGTGTAAATGTTAAAGCCAAGGGGGTGATCAGCCCGATTGTATTGGCAACCACGTCAAAGCGTGACAAAGCATCAATTGAATAGGCATGCCGAAGGAACCAGAGGATGGCGACAGTTTCATCACATTTCCTGAATGGTGTCGATGGCACACACGCGGCGCATGTCGGTGTGAAATTGGTCCATTTGAGTGGCGATGGCGCCCGGCAAATTGTGTTCACGGCGCATAGTGATGATGGCGGGCGATTCTCACACGAGGTTGAGACAACAGCCGGTGACTCATATGAACTGGTGATTGCCAGCGGTGCATATTTTCAGCAGCAGTCACTGCCGCGTGACAAAGCCCAAATCCTCGAAGAAATAGTGATCCGGTTCAGCATGCCTGATCCTGTGGCGCGTTATCATATTCCGGTCATTATGTCCCCCAACAGCTATTCCTGCTGGTGGTCAAGTTGACCACATCATTTTCATGGTAGATCAGATCGAATGAGCCAATCGGGTTTGAATATGTCGCGCCGGATAAGGCGCACACCCTATACTGACCGTGTCGAGGCGCATGGGGTGCGTGGATTCAGCGTTGTCAATCACACGCTTTTGCCAAAGGCGTTTGCCGCCTCTGTTGAGGAGGATTACTGGCACCTGCGCGAGCATGTGCAAATCTGGGATGTGGGCTGCCAGCGTCAGGTTGAAGTCAAGGGACCTGATGCGGCAAGGTTGGTCCAGATGATGACGCCGCGCGATCTTCGCAAAGCTCGGTTTGGTCAAGGGCTCTATGTCCCGTTGATTGACGATAATGCCGGCATGCTAAACGATCCGGTTTTGCAAAAACTCGATGATGATCATTTCTGGCTGTCGATCGCCGATTCGGACATTCTTTTATGGGCCAAGGGGCTGGCATATGGCATGCGACTCGATGCAGAGATCAATGAGCCGGATGTATCCCCATTGGCGATCCAAGGCCCAAAGGCCGTCGATTTGATGGCCGATTTGTTCGGCGAGAAGATTCGTGATCTTCCCTATTTCGGCTTTGCGATGTTTGACGTTCTTGGCACGCAACAATTGATTGCCCGCTCGGGCTACAGCAAACAGGGCGGATATGAGATATATCTTCACGGAGGCTATCTGGGCAATGATCTCTGGGACATGATATGGAACGCCGGACAAGCCTATAATATCACACCCGGTTGCCCGAACCTGATTGAACGGATTGAGGGTGGGCTGATGTCCTATGGCAATGAATTCACCCGCGAAAACAACCCTTTTGAGTGCGGGTTTGGGCCGCTTTGTTACCTTGGTGATGACATTGACTATATTGGCAAGGCCGCTTTACAGAAGATTGCCGCCAGCGGACCGTCACAACGGATTTGTGGGATCCGTTTTTATGGCGGTAAGGCACCGCCCTGCGGCAAGCCCTTTCCGGTAACGACAACGGACGGCATACAGGTTGGACAGATAACGTCGGGTATCTTTTCGCCGCGTCTTGATTGTAATGTAGGGATGTCGATGATTCTCCGACCGCACTGGGATGTGGGCACATCCCTTATTGTCCATACGCCTGATGGAATGGCGCGTGATGCCATTGTCTCGGCGCTGCCTTTCGGGGATGAGTGACTTTGCGGTCAGGGCGCGTCATAGTAAGCTTGCGCGGCATGTCCGGAAAACAACAGAGCGATGTCGGTATCTAAGCTCGACTATCAAGGCAAACGCACGGCCATCAAGGCAGATGAGGCTGTCCCGGTTCTGGTCGATATTCTGCGCAGCTATGGGTGCGAGCCCAAACCATCATCCCTGATCGCCGAACATCTGGCTGACAGTGACCTGTGCGGCGTCGAATCGCACGGAGTGATGCGCATCCTTCAATATGCCAGACAATTTGATGATGGTTATATGAGCCCAAAGGGCATGGCATATATCAGTGAGGAGAGTGGTTCTTTCATCACCGTTGACGGACAATCCGGTCATGGTATTCCGGCGATGAAGCTGGCTTTTGAGGCCGGTTGCACCCTTGCCACAAAAACCGGGATCAGCGCCACCTCAATTGTCAATGTCGGGCATACAGGGCGTCACGGTGCCTTTGCCGACAGTGCCGCCGAGAAAGGCTTCATTTCGATTTTGATTGGCGGAGGCAATCGCCAAATCTGGCGGCAAGTGGCGCCCTATGGCGGAATTGATGCAAAATTACCGACCAACCCCTATTGCATTGGCTTTCCGGGCGATGACAAAGGCCCGTTTGTCATGGATTTTGCAACCTCATTGATTGCTGGCGGCTGGATCTATGCGGCGCAAGCCGCCGGCGCCAATCTTCCCGCGGGCTGTATTATTGACAAGCATGGCAATCCCTCGGTCAGGCCTGAAGATTATTTTGAGGGCGGGGCGATCCTTCCTGCGGCGGGGCAGAAAGGTTATGCGCTGGCGCTGGCGGCAGAACTGATTGCCGAGGCACTCCTCGGGCCGGTCAAAACAGAGGGAAATTGGCTGCTGCTGGTTATTGATGCCAAGAGGATGCGAACGGCCACAGGCTTGCAAGCACGGGCCAGTGAAATCATGGCCGATATGCGTACTAGCCGCCCGGCACCCGGCTTTGATCGGGTCGATGTTCCCGGGCAACGCGAGCGCCGGATCAGGGCAGAGGCCGGGGGAATTATCGCCATACCAGAGACAACATGGCGGGCTATTCTGGCTCTGCGTGACCAGCGCATGACTATGCTTGGTTTGGAAAATTAAACCATACGTCTCTATCAGCAAATAGATGAGAATGTCACTTGGAGTGGCGCAAGCTTGGCAATGCCATGGACCGTTTGACCTGACCAAAGGCAAAATATGTCTCCAGCTCGCCAAGGCCGGGAACACGGGTGAGACTGTTCCTGACAAAATTCTCATAATCTTTGAGTGACCGCGCAAAAACCTGAAGCATGTAATCATGCCGTCCCGACATGAGATAGCAGGCGACAATTTCATCAAGTTCCATGATGGCCGCTTCAAAGCTGGCGATTTCCGTTTCGGTCTGGCGCTCCAGCCGGACAGAAACAAACGCCATGATAGGCAGTCCATAGGTCTCGGGGTCGACAATGGCACTGTAACCTTTGATGATGCCCGCCTCTTCCAGCATCTTGACCCGCCGCAAACAAGGGGTGGGCGACAGATTCACCCGCTCGCTGAGTTCTTGATTGGTGATGCGTGCATTCTGCTGCAATTCGCTGAGAATTTTCAGATCAATTTTATCCATAAGGAGAATAATAGCATATTCTGCTAAATTGAAAAGTATTTGTAGCATGATTTGGTGATTAATGCTGTCGGGATGGTGATAACCTTTTTCTGTCACAATTGGAGAAGAATGTTATGGAAGGCGACATCAGGCCACCATTTCCGGGTGAATGCAGCGGTGATGAATCTTTGCCTTCGCCTGTGGCCTCCGTGTCCCTCATCGATAAATATGACCTTTCCAAAGACCGGGTCTATCTGACAGGAACGCAAGCCATTATCCGGCTTTGCCTGATGCAGGCGGCGCGTGACCGGTCGATGGGATTGGATACCGGCGGCTATGTGACGGGGTATCGCGGCTCTCCCCTCGGCGGGCTTGACCAGCAATTCGCCTCGGCCAAAGAGCGCCTTGATGCGGCGGGTATCATTTTCCAGCCTGCCCTTAATGAGGATCTTGCTGCCACCGCCATATGGGGTTCACAGCAAGTGGCCATTCGCGGGGAGGGAACAAAAGACGGGGTCTTCGCGCTCTGGTATGGCAAGGGACCGGGTGTTGACCGGTCAGGCGATGTCTTCCGTCATGGTAATCTGGCTGGCAGCGCGGAAAAGGGCGGCGTGCTGGCGCTTTTGGGTGACGATCATTCCTGTGAGAGTTCTACCACCTGCCATCAGAGTGAATTTGCGCTTGTCGATGCCATGATGCCGGTACTGAACCCGGCCAATATAGAAGAGATCGTTGCCTATGGTTTGCATGGTTGGGCAATGAGTCGCGTATCCGGCCTGTGGGTCGGGCTGAAATGCGTAAAAGACAATGTTGAGAGTAGTGGCTCGGTCCATCTGCCACAGGACAGGACACATCCCGTTTGCCCCGATATCAATTTGCCGCCTGGCGGGGTGAATATCCGGGCTGGTGATGACCGGCATGAGCAGGAGCGACGCTTGCATCGCCACAAGCTCAATGCGGCGCAGGCATATGCACGGGCAAACCGCCTTGATGGTGTCGTGTGGTCCGGTGGTAAGGCGCCGAGAACAGGAATCATCAGCACAGGCAAAAGCTGGATGGACACGCAGAGCGCGCTGGCGCTGCTCGGGCTGGACCGATCACGCGCGGAGGAATTACAGCTTGCCACTTACAAGATCGGGATGGTCTGGCCGCTCGAACCGGCGGGGCTGAAAGACTTTGCCCTTGGCCTTGACAAGCTGATCGTCATTGAGGAAAAGCGCGGGCTGATCGAGGGGCAGGCGCGGGAAATTCTCTATGGTCTTGTCGGCGCGCCGGAAATTATTGGCAAGCGGGATGAGACCGGTGACGTGCTTTTTCCAGCCGAAGGGGTGCTTGACCCGGTAATGATTGCCCGCCAGTTGGCGTCACGTTTGTCGGGTCTTGAGAGTGTGGCCCGGTGTCTTGTTCCGGCCGACGCTGTCCCTCCGCTTGGCGTTGCACGAACACCATATTTTTGTGCCGGATGCCCGCACAACAGCTCCACCATCCTGCCCGAGGGCGCAAGGGGATATGCTGGTATTGGCTGTCATTGGATGAGCCAGATGATGGGGCGCGCAACCGAAGGCTATACCCAAATGGGTGGCGAGGGCGCCAACTGGATTGGCGAGGCGCCATTTTCGATGCGTAAGCACGTTTTCCAGAATCTTGGGGACGGTACCTATAACCATTCCGGCTTGATGGCGATCCGCGCGGCTGTCGCCGCCGGGGTCAATATCACCTATAAAATCCTTTATAACGATGCTGTCGCGATGACCGGTGGACAGATGCTTGAGGGCGGCCTCTCGCCCGCCAGAATTGCGGCGGAGGTTCTGGCCGCAGGCGTTGCGAAAATTGAGATTGTCACTGATCAGCCGGATGACCTTGACGCCTCTTTGTTACCAGCTGGCATTCAGGTGCATCATCGCGATGAGCTTCAGATTGTCCAACGCTCGCTTGCCGAGGTGCAAGGTGTAACGGCTCTGCTGTATGTGCAGACCTGTGCCACTGAAAAACGTCGTCGACGCAAACGCGGACTTGAAGTCACTCCAACACGCCATGTGCTGATTAATCCGGATGTGTGTGAAGGATGCGGCGATTGCGGTGTGCAGTCAAATTGTGTTGCGATTCTGCCCCAAAAAACACCATTGGGGACAAAACGGGCGATTGATCAATCAGCCTGTAACAAGGATATATCCTGCGTGAAAGGCTTCTGCCCAAGTTTTGTCACCATCGAAGGCGGCAAGCTTCGCAAGCCTGCAGCATTTGCCAGTGCGCCAACTGATTTGGCTGCACCAAAACAGCGTCTTCTTCTCGATAGTCCGAAAAGCATCCTGATCACGGGTGTGGGCGGTACCGGTGTGGTGACCCTTGGGGCGCTGCTTGGTATGGCGGCGCATATCGAAGGCAAAGGGGTGGGTGTGATCGACATGGCCGGTTTGGCGCAAAAAGGTGGTGCGGTCACCACGCATCTCCGCCTTGCGGCATCACCGGATGAGATCAACGCCATCAGGATTGCACCCGGCACCGCGGATCTGATGCTTGGCAGTGATTTGTTGACCAGCGCAGGGCATCAGTCGCTTGCCCTGTTGAAACCGGATGCGCATATCATTGCCAATACCCATGAGATGATGACGGGTGCGTTTGTCCGTGACCGCAATGCCAGCCTGCCCTCAGAGCAAATGCGTGACCGTCTTCACGCGGCGGTACCAGCTGGACACTGCCTTCTGACAGACGCAACTGTTATGGCGCGGCATCTCCTCGGCGATACCATCGGGGCCAATATGTTCCTTCTCGGTGCGGCGTGGCAACATGGTCTGATCCCGCTCTGTGAGGCCGCAATTGCCGAGGCTGTCAGGCTTAACAATGTCGCTGTTGATCTTAATCTTGCGGCCTTTGGATGGGGCAGGGCCTTTGTTGTCAATCCGGGCAGCCTTGACATCAATGCTGGTCACGGCCTCGAAACTGAGACTCCTGAGGGTGTTATTGAGGATCGAACGGCCCGACTTGCCACATATCAGAATGCGCGATACGCAGCTTCCTATCGGGACTTTGTCGCAAAGATCAGCGAAGCCGACAATGATCCCTCGCGGCGGCTCACCCTGGCTGTGGCCAAAAATCTTTACAAGCTTATGGCCTATAAGGATGAATATGAGGTTGCCCGCCAACTCACGAGCCCGCACTTCAGACGGTCTCTTGACGCGCAGTTTGACGGTAAATTCCGGGTGGTGCATCATCTGGCTCCTCCCTTTCTGGGCAGGGTTGATGCCGCCACCGGCCGGCCACGCAAGCGCCGGTTCGGGCAGTGGGTGCGACCAATCCTGAAGCTGTTGGCCTATGGCAAACATCTGCGCGGTACCATTGTTGACCCCTTTGGTTTTACCGGTGAGCGACGGATGGAGCGCGCATTGATCACAGAATATCGGTCGATGATGAGCGGAATGACGGCCTGTCTGGACGGAAAAGACTATGATCTGGCTGTTGAACTTGCCGAGACGCCGGATCAAATCCGCGGATTTGGGCCGGTAAAAACAGAGGCCGTCAAAAAGGCCCGTGTCAGGCAAAAGACAATTTTGGAAAGGAAGAAGCAGAGTGGTTCTGTTTTGATTGCCTGATGCGAGGTTCGAGTTCCGTCACTCCCGCCAAATATTTTCTTCGGTGATATTAAACTCGGCAACTCGGCTTTGCTGCTGGCGGCGCTTCTCAGCAGGTGCGATCTCCGTCCTGCCGATTGACGATCGGATGATATTTATTGTTTCTTGGCGGGTGTTGTCATCAGAGACCAACTGACTGAGCTGTTCTGGTCAACATCGATCTGATCGCCAATCCTTGCCCTGAGGTGAGCAATTCAGAACGCCCGCAGTTTCAGTAGTCGGACAGCGTTTTTAGATACTCGTCCGAGACCACCCAGGCACCCATTCTGTCTAGTAAGGAGTCTAATGTTTCTTTTTCCTGATTTGTCAGCTTTTCCGTGAGAATTAACTCGAGATCATCAGAAAGGTGCCATCCAATCTTTCTGGTATTTCTCCCTTCATTCGTTGTGTGAAGGCTAAATTTACGTGCGTCGATTTTGTCGTTTTTGCGAAGGACCAACCCAAGCTTGATCAGCTTCTGTACGATTCTTGAGGTAAGTGTCCGGTCAAATGCGGTCATCTCGCAAAGTTCTACAAATGTGATTCCATCATTGTCGTCAATGAGCCTCAAAACACGTAGCTCGCGGGATGTTAAACCTGTTTCACGAAGAAAAATATTTTCATGTGCTGAGATTGCGACTTTTGAAATCAGCTGTAATTTGTAGGTAAGATGTTCACCTTTCAATTTTTTTCTTGCAGACAATGTTTCAACTCCACAAAAGTAGTTCTTTGAGATCATAATTGCATATCATAAAAAAACTGTTTTTATTTGCAACTAATATCCAAATTGTGGTTAGCTAACAAGGTCGAACATATTTTGCCGGATAGTTGTTTTGCGCATTGAAATCAATCAAGAATCTGTCTAGCAGAGCAAGGTGCAAACTTCCTGAATTACGTTAGGAGAGCGTAAATGAAAAAGATTTTTAGTATCGCTACAGTCGCGATGACGATGGTGGCGTCTCTGTCCCATGCCGACACCGTCAAGGTGGGCTATATGACCACCCTGTCAGGCGGCGCCGGCATTATTGGCAAACAGATGCAGAATGCGGTTGAGCTGGCGATGGAACACAAGGGCGGCAAGCTTGGTGGCATGGATGCCGAAATCATTTTTGTCGATGACCAGCGTAAGCCAGATGTTGCCAAACAGCTTGCCAACCGCCTGATCAAGAGCGACCGGGTTGATGTGGTTGCTGGTGTCATCTGGTCAAACCTTCTGATGGCGATCCATAAACCTGTGACCCGCGCCGATAAATTATTGATCAGTTCCAACGCTGGCCCTTCGCCAGTCGCGGGTGATCAATGCCAGGAAAATTTCTTCTCAATGTCATGGCAGAATGACCAGACGCCTGAAGCCATGGGCAAATATATGCAGGATGCGGGTGTCAAATCGGTTTACCTGATGGCGCCAAACTATCAGGCCGGCAAGGACATGCTGGCTGGCTTCAAGCGCTATTACAAAGGCGATGTGGTCGCCGAGGTTTATACCAAACTTGGCCAGAGCGACTTTCAGGCAGAATTGTCAGCGCTTCGTGCCGCCTCCCCAGAAGCAACCATGATCTTTCAGCCCGGCGGCATGGGTATTAATTTTGTCAAGCAATGGAAACAGGGTGGCATGGATGGGGTCAGCAAGCTCTATACGGTCTTTAGTGTTGACGCCGTGTCGCTTCCCGCATTGAAGGACT
>Ga0181584_10002039_pt1 | contig 15422 bp, 22 predicted proteins | sample 071ome_30_FD_132462 | JGI IMG/M metagenome (GOLD analysis project Ga0181584, IMG submission 132462) | Coastal salt marsh microbial communities from the Groves Creek Marsh, Skidaway Island, Georgia - 071406AT metaG (megahit assembly) | ecosystem: Environmental > Aquatic > Marine > Intertidal... | reverse complement strand
GTTGTCAACACCGGTGTTCTCGCCACGGTCCACCTCAAAGCCCGCTACATTGCCGGAGACGCCGTTTGCCGTCTCTCCGCTGTTGAGCGTCATAACCGAGTCGGAAACGTAGGTGTTGGTCGTTGAGACGGTGGACGTGCTTCCTTGAACGGTAAGGTCGCCCGTGATGATGGCGTTTCCATTCACATGGAGAATCTCCGTAGGCGTCAGTTGCCCGATGCCGACCTTGCCGGTTCCGTTAGGAATGACGAGGATGTCGTTGTTGGCACCGTCTTCGACCTTGACATAGCCACTATCAGTCCCACCGTTGGTGCTGATGGTCATATCACCTGCACCGTTGGTGGTGATGGTTGCGTCACTACCGGAATCGCCCACACGAAGGGTGTCTGCGTCCACTTGAACGTCGCCGGTGCCGTTAGGAGCGAGGACGATATTTCCGTTCGTGTCAGCGGAGGAAATGGTGTTTGTGTCAATGGCAATGTTGTCAACAAGGAGGGCTTGGTTGCTACCTGCCCCCATAGCACCGGCTGGTGCAATGTGAACACCATTAGCGTTGACCATCAGAACACGAGTGTTGCCTACAAGGAGCCCGAGTTGGTCGGTGCCGGTGTGTTCGATACCTGTGTCCGTGTCACTCGTAAAGGTGTAGACGGCCCCCGTGCCTGCCGCTTGGACCTTGCCGACAGACGCCAGCGTGTGGCCGTCGAAATCCCATCGGTCGTTTGTTTCGTCCCAAACAAACTCCACATCCGTGTCGGAACCTCGGTTGATGAGGAGGCCAGCATTCTGAGATGCAGGGGTGAGGCTATCGAGGTCGCTGTTGAGCGTGATGATGTTGTCAGCAACATCAAGGGTAGCGGTATTGATGGTGGTTGTGGTCCCGCTCACCGTAAGGTCCCCGCTGACGACGACGTTAGCAATGGTGAGTGTGTTGGTCGTCTTGTTGTAAGTAAATGTTGACTCGCCGTTCAGCGAGCCTGCGTCGTTGAATTGCACTTGGGTGTCGGCCCCACCGATGCTTGCACCTGAAGCAGAGGGGGCGAGGGAAAGAACGCCATTGGTCACAGAGAAAGTGGAGAAGTTTCCCGAGTTCTTGATGGTGTGAGCAAACCCATCAACGATACCGTCATTGTTGGTGTCGACAAGAGCACCCTTACCTGACAGATTACCGTTGATGTTCGCCACCCGAACATCACCTCACGTAATTCCAATAGAGAGTGTCGGAAGAGGTCCCCGATTTGGCTCGGAAGCCCAAATACGAACCCGTATCAAATGGAATGACAGTCGGACGGTCCTGTGCGACGAAGATGGTTGGAGCGGAGGTATAGTCTCCTTCGGCGGAGAGAAAGGCCACTCCGGTCGTCTTCCTACCAAACTGAATGAAACAGTCTGCGGCGGTAGTGTAGAACTCAATTGCTGTGACATTCCTCGAAACCTTCTGCTCCTCCGTATATGAGCCGGTGAGGGTCATGCTGTTCGGGTTCACCGTGACTCCTGAAGCAAATTGGTCAGTCCCGCTAACGTTTCCACCCTCATAGCCGAGTGCTTGGAACGTTCTGTCGGTTGCGCTGATGAGCGGACGCTTGGTGGCCAACTTGGTGAACTGCATGTCAGAGTAGAAAATCAGAGTGTCTTCGTCGAGAGCGAAATAATACCCCCATTCTGCGATGGAAAAGTCTGTCAATTCACCTTTTACACCTTCGGGCATAACGATTTCGTCTCCAACCTGCAAGTCGGTGGTGGCCGTAGAAACAATGTCCACCGGGAACCTGAGAATCCCGCTACCAGACAAAGCGGACTCTCCGGCGATGGACACGCCTGAAAATGCGTTTCCTGTTTCGCCCGTGACGACCCTGTGCTTCGTGCCCGATGGCTTGGAGTGAACGACGAGGGGTTCGGCAAAGATGTTGTTGGCCGCACTCATGGAGACATCTCGAGTCCCTGCATACAGTTCTGCTTTCGTGGTTCCTGTGCCGACCGTGACTCCGTGGTTGTCATGCGTGTAAAGGAAGACCCGGTAGAATTCTTCAGTAGTGCCGTCGGTCAATTTGAACACGCGGCACCCGCTTAGGATGTTTGCGGGAGCCGACGCAGGAAGGTTAGGGTTGCTTGCGAGGAAGATATTCGATGAACCGGTCACATGGATGATGTCATGCATCTGCGAACGCGCTGAGTCAAGGTCGGTATCGTCAATCGTGAACGTAGCGTTGCTACCACCGGGTCCGTCAATGGTGATTACCTCGTTCGGGTCGTATCCTGAACCTTGTGCGTTGATGACGCACGAGACGACGGTTCCGCCGACAACCGAAATATCGACAGTCATGCCTGAGCCCGAACCGGTCGTAGTGGTGGCTTGTCCTGTGTAGTCTCCATTGGTATAGCCCGAGCCTCCGGAAAGAGTCTCGACTGTGAAATGGCTTGGAGAGTTGGTGTCAGAAACGCTGATGGTTTGAACATCACCTGCCACGCTACCAATGTCGAGCAATGCCGAAGAGGCATTGGACACAGTCGTGAACTGTTTGAGGTTGTATTTGCTCCTGCTTGGTGTTCCGCTGATTTCGGACATTTTTCATCACCTCAGACCGGCATCCAATACAACTTGCAATTCGCGGCGGTTGGAATGATGTAGAGTTCCGAGGCTCGAGTGATTTCGACAAAGAACGACTCCGAAGGAGCAATCGGGATACCGGGGTAGGCGGTTGACCCCCAAGTGAGGTAGGATGCGGTAGCCGTAGGTGCGCTGACGTCTTTGAGGATACGAGAACCTTGAGTGCTACCTACAATTGCGTTGGACTGATAGGTGGTCGAAGAACCAATTTCATTCGGGCGGGGCAGGGTGGAAAAGTGCAAGTCTCCGGCATTAGCCGCATGGGCCTTGAATTGGAACCCCTTGTGAGCCAAAATGTCAGTAGCGTCGAAATTTTCGACCTTTTTCTGACCTGAACTGTAAGTTGTGTCAGAGTCAAACGTGTCAACATGATGTCGTTTGATGAGTTCAAACAGCGACAGAATTCGCCCGAAGTCCGAGAACTGCGGGATTACAAGCGGAATGCAGGGGAGGTCATATGCCCACACCTCGCGCCCGGTATCGGTCACCTCAAGGCGAGCCGTCGGGGAGTCAAAATTCTGCACCCCACGGAGCGGGACCGTGGCAGAAGAATTGTTCTTTGTAGCGACGTGCGGAAGGTTCGGAGATACACCACTATCCTTCGACATGGTCCACCCCAAGTTGTTAGAGGACTTGAGGGTGTCGCTGTTATTGCTTATGTCCGATGCGAAGCATCCGGTCTTCATGGGAACTCCTCCGAAGCGGGCTGTGCCGTATGATAACTGTATTGAATGTGGCAACGGGACCCGTTCTCACGTGCTGAAGCCTCCGACCTACGAATCCTACGAAGAGGAAATCATGGTTGGCGAAGCCGATGTTCACGCAAGCAAGCAATGGGCAGAATTCGACACCGTCACGAAGTGGGCTATGGCAGAAGGTCCGACCGTGATTTGTCACCGTTGCTGGCTCGATGTCAAGGAAAAGACGCTGAAGTTTGCAAAGAAGAATATCCCCAAGTGGATTGATTCTCCTATGTCCAATACGCAACGAATCAAGTCCTTCCTCGCACAATGGAAGGAGTTCGAATTCGGCATCGTTGTCCCTGTTGACGAAGAAGCCAACGAATTGGTCTCCGCGCTCAAGGAGGCCGTGAGGAGGTCTGCTCGTGGTGAATGAGGTCGCCCTCGCCATCATGGATGACTGCAAGAAGCGTCTTGCCGAAATCGGGGTCAATGAGGTCCTCATCTCTGCCTTCTCGGAAGGAACGGGAGCGGGCTATTCCTACAACGGGAATCCGAAGACTCTCGCCTACCTTGCCAATACGGCCCTTCTCGAAATCCTGTTCGAATCCTATCAACGACCTCCGGAGGTGAATGTGAGTGGCGACTGACGAAAGAATCAATCAGACTGAATGGAATGTGAAGAAGAAGTGTCCCATCTGTGAGGACATCAAAAACAAGACCCTCAACCTTGAGGGTGAGCAAATGATGGCTGACGACGGCAACCCGTTGTTCTGTCCTGATTGCGGCCACACCGACATTCGCATGCACCACATGGTCACGGCGGTCGAACTCGGCCGGACCTCGGACCGCGGCGACGCTCAGCCATGGACCCATCAAGTCGTGGTGAAGTGTGAGTCTTGCACATGGTCACATGTCGCTATGACCAACCCCTGCCTCGGCAACCCATGGGACGAAACCATTGGACTGACCCGCCCTCTCGACCAAACAGAAGGGCAGAAACACGCCATTCGGTGGTCTAACGAGCAGGCTGTCGGACTGCGTGACCACGACGAAAAATACAGTCGCGATGCCAAGTTGAAGTCCAAAACCTATAAGTCCACTCGGAACTTGCGTATAGATGAAGCCGAAGGGCGCAACGACCCGAAGAGCCTGCACTACGTGCCAAGCGAAAACGAGAAGCGAGCCCGGAAGCGACACCTCTACAAAAACAAAGGAGATGAATGAAATGGCAAAGGAAGCAAAGACTACGACTGTGACGGCGAACTTCGAATACGACGGCATTGCAATGACGTTGACGAAGGTCGTCTACGACTACGAGATTGAAGAGGGTGTCAAGGACATCTCCAATCAAGTCAAGTTGCTCGCAAAGGGCGGCAGTATCAGCGTCGGTATGGACGAGTGAAGGTTCAATCCTTCACGAATTGATACAACGCGAACACAGCGAAAGCAAGAGTCGCGTAGTCCATATGGGCTCTTGTGACAATCGTTCCCATTCCCCTGCGCTTCGATAGCGGAGCGGCGGACTTCTCGATACGTTCGTCGAGGATAGCCATTTCATTAAATTCTGTGAAGCCAAGCACCTTCAACGGCTTTGCATTGATAGGGTGGTCTCGGGGCTTCTTCAATTCCAATTTCCTGCTCATTCTGTCCACCCTGAGCCGGTTTCAGGAATCAGGCCTGCGGTTCCAAACATAGAACCGACACCATTGTTTTGAGTGTCGTTTGCAATTTGTTGTTTGCCCAAATGAGAGCCGCCGACTTGAGTTTCAAGCGTGCGTGCCATCAGACGGCGACGCATGGCCGGTGGGACTCCGCCGGTTCCACAGTTGCTACCCATTCCACTTCGTGCGCAATCGGGGCATCCGGGCTGAGCACAGTTGCAATGACCCATGCCAGCGCCGTGGAAGCCACTCAGGCCGCCGTTAGCGGTTTCCAACATTCTTTCCCTAACAATAGGGGGGTGAGAGGAGGAAGTTGTAGTAGAAGTCGAAGTGGTTGCTCCAAGGTTCGACCCACCACGACGGTGGGTCATGTAATCGTCGACCGAGTTGATGCGGTCGCCTGCGGTGTAGATGTAGGACTCAGCCCAATCAGGAACCTCAGCGTTCTCGTCAACCTGACGACGGAGAGAAGCGACATCGGCTTCCATGGAGGAAAGCGTAGCACGGGTCATGTAGTTTGGAGCGTAGGAACCAACGCCTTTCGGAGAGAAGGGGCCTTTGCCTTTGGGGAGGGTGAATGAAGACATAACATCGACAACGGTGAAACCAATCATGCCGATGTAGAGAAGAGAGAGAATAGGAGACCTGTCACCAAACGCTTTCAGTTGCTTTTTGTTCGGAATCAGACCCATTCACTCACCTCGAAGATATTTGATTGCAAAGTAGGAGGCACCGAGCACGGCGGTAGCCACCAACAAAGGAGGAAGAATCTTGTTCATTTTGACGAGGGAACCGAGAGGTGAACTGCCGAGGTTAGCCTGCAAGGAAAATCGCTTGCCGTCAACCCCGCTCATAGCCACCCTTCAGGCCCCCTGTTGGAATGCATATAGCGCGAGTGCGATGAGGCCACCGGCCCCGGCTCCGACGTATGCTCCCGTAGCAACGCTACCGGTAGGACTGACCATCGCTCGGAGACGAGTGCTCTTGGCGACGTCAGAGCCAATGAAGAGAGCGGAGGCAACAGCGCCCACCACCGCGCCGCCTACAATCGATGCGGCGGCGGTCGGGCCATTCATGGTCGGCATAGCACCGAAGTTGCTGTTGCCGTAGCCGTAGGCAGGGTTCTGCATGACTCGGTTATTCATCGTCGAATCCTCCCGAGTCCTGAGATACCGCGGAAGACAGAGCCTTCGCCAACGATGTCTACCATGGCTTGGTCTGCTTTGCCGTAAGAGGGACGAGTGTCAGGCTTGGGGCCTTTGCCCGGAGCGTCGAGGAACCCGCCTTCTGAGAAAGCGCCCGGAGAGGGACGAGAGGGGGCGAGGTGGCGAGTGTCACGGTAGAAGCCGGATTCTCCATACATCGGACCGGTCTTTGCGCTGTTCAGGTGTGAAGTGTCACGGTAGACGTCTCCACGGGGAGGGAACTGCGAACCTTCGTCGAAGTGCCCACCTTGCTTGGTCAAAGAACCGAAAAGGGACAGTCCCATGGTTCCCGTCTGTTGTTGCTCAATCTCCATAGCGAGCGGAGCAGAGCCGAGACGAGGGTCGCCGTGCTTGGCAGTCCTGACGGCGGCTTGGAATGCCTTTGCTGGCCAATCAATCACGATAGGAAGCACGAGGAGAGCGGGGAGGGGGTAGTTGTAAGCGAAGTTCAGAAGGCCGTTGTTGAAGTCCTTCTTCTGCTTTCGAACGAACAATCCCTTTACCACAATCAGCCCTCCTTTGAATACACCTTGCGACGGCGAACGTCGATGCTCTTGACAAGAATCTGTGGGTTGCTGTCTGCGGCAGAAGTCACGATGCCCCAACGAGCATATTCGGTGGTCGTGGTCACTCCGCTCGTCAACGATGCTCCCGTAGACGGGACTTCCGTTGCGAAGTCGGTAGAGAGTCCGGCCAGCCCGGGTTCAATCTTCAAGTGGAACTCAGGGGCCTTGTAGTCGACCCCCGAAACGGCGCCCAAAGAAGTGGTAGTGGTGAGGCCAAGAACTGAGGTTCCACCGGAAGCAATCAATTCGTTGGTTGTTTCATTCTCGAAGGTCAGGCTGACTGCCGTGCAAACACCGAGCATAGCGACCTGCCCTCCGACTCGGTAATAGATGCGCTTGCCGACAGGGTAGTCGGAAGAGGTGGTATCGAAAGTGACGTTTGGCGTGGAGAACGTTGCTCCGAAGCCGAGATGCGAGTCGTAGGCGGTGTCATCCATCTTAACACCGGATGCACCGGTAGAACCGTTCGTTCCATTGAGAACACCGGACTCACCAACTTGGCAAACGACATCCAAAGTCATCTCGGAATAAGCAGAGGAAGTTCCGGGGAAACGTTCTGCTTCATTTCGAATCTTCAAGCGATACGGAGCGTTCCGTGTAGAAGAACCAACCTTCTCTTTCGGGATACCTGAACACGAGGGGTCGGACTTGAAAGAAGGACGACCTGCAATTCCAACATAGGGATGGTCGGTTCCCAACTTCATACCGGACAGGATTTGCCCGTTGATTGCCGCCTCGTTGTAGACCTTACCGGAGAAATAGGCGGGTGAACCAACCGGAGTGGTCATTGCTTGCGCAATTTCACCGAGGCTGACCGAAGCCAACGAAGCCTGCTCAAAGGTAGCACCGGCCATGTGAGCCGGAGTTGCAGGGGTTGGGAGGGTTGCAGAGTTGCGGAACGACAGGTCTTTGCCGTAGACGTTGTTGTTGCTCGGAATGTTGTTGTAAAGGATGATTCGGATTCGGTCGGTGTATTTCACCGGCTCTTGAGGTTCAAACACAAGGGCATATCCAACAGTCGGGCTCTGTCCGTCAATTGCACGGAAGCGACGTTGGGCCAACTGAGTCAGGTTCCCGTTGTAGAGCAACTCAGCAACGGTAATGCCGTTTGGCTCAGCGTTGCGGAAGTCATCGATTTGCAGGTAGACTTGGAGGTAGGGGTTGTCCGAAACAACCACCACGCTGTGAAGTTCACCTGCTTCTGAGATATCGAGAACATCGAAGTTCTGACCGCTATCAATCACGAGGTTGCTGAACTCCGTGACGATGAGACGCTCATCAACGCGGAAGAGACTGTCAGGTGAACGCATGTCGCGGGCGGTGCCTGCGAAGACCGTGGGAACGCCGAGTGAGCCGTCACCGGGGACTGCGATAGGAAGGCCTTCGGGTGTGAAGTTGCCGGGGGTCCTATTCGCCTGCATCACTCATCCCTTTCCCTGCCTTGTTCATCTACCTTCCTCAACGTGGGAAGTAGTCAGCAAGCAGGGTGCCGGGCGTTGGAATGCCGCCGGGGGTGACAATCTTGAACGTCAGACGGCCGCCACTACGGTCACGAATCTGCTTGAGTTGGTCCATACCGAGTTCCACGATGCGATATTTCCAGCCTTGCAAGTGGAGACGAGCGTCGACGATGAGTTCTTCGCTGTCATTAACCATCTTGAAAGAAGGCAGGTTGTTCTCGCCACTCTCAATCCACATCGAGTAGGTCCAATCAGGGTCCTCGATGGGGCTGATTTGCCCGTCGATGTATCCGGAGAGACCTTCAATGGTGGAGGCGGTCTTGACAGAGCCGCTCGAGCCTTCGGGAGCCTCATCCAAAACCCACTTCGGGACACCCGCAGGGTGGCGCAGGTAGACTTTGGGAGAAACCGTTCCGACTTGCAAGTGGTTGGCAACGGACGTTTCCGACTTGAAGCCGACCGGGGTGCCTCCATCGCTTGGGAGGGTTCCGGCGGTTCCACCTGCGCTGATGAGGAAGTCACCGGTTGCGAGGTCCATGAACTTGGGTTGAACCGGCACCGAGGGACACAAGTGGTAGATGTGTCCACGGTAAGGTTCGAGGTCCTTGAATTCGATGTAGCCGGAGTCGTAGGACGGCTTCAACATGTTGGCACGAATGCCGGTGTAGGTGTCATCGGCGGTCTTGCCGAGGATTGCCTGCATCGTGTTGTCGCCGTATTGACCAAGGATGGCTCCATCGGAAGCGGACGTAATGACCGAAGATGCGATGGTGAAGGAGAACGAGTCGTTGAAGAAGAGGTCAACGGTCAGTCCTTCCACGGCTTCCACGAGGTGGAAGCGGTCACGCACCTTGATGATGTAGCCGGGCTTCAGAACGATGTTTTCCCAATCGTTCCCTGCGAAGCCTGCGCCTGCGTCTCGTCCGAAGATGTTTCCTGCCCTGTTTGCTGATTGATTTGCGTTTGCCATTTTTCATACCACCTTTCTGTTTCTGTCGGTGTAGGGGTCGGCCCCTGTCTACCCGAATGCGACTACGGATATAACCGTATTCGAGAGCCTCGTCACCAATTCGGGGGGCATGGCTTACGCTGAGGTGTATGCGCATGCCCCCCATTGGAGACGGGGGTTGGGTGTGGTCGGGACCGTTCAGCCTCACATGAAGCCGGCGCCCACGAGGGCGACGACACTCATGAGACCGATGGAACTTGCGGCGATGCTGAGGTCGCTCAGTTCGGTCGGGGTCGTGCTGGCGGCGTTGCCCTTCTCAACGAAGGAAGCCATGCCATCGAGGTCAGCGGCACCGGTGAGAAGCGCGACGAGGTCGGCTTCGAGGTTGCCAAGGTTGGCGGTCTTCACGACACCAGCCGTAGCACCGGCGGCGGCGGACTGTCCAGCGAGGTCAGCCAGCAACTCACCGTTCATGTCGGTGGTGTTGGTGTCAGCGGCACCAGCGACGGCGGTAAGCACGTCGAGGTCAGCGTCAAAGACACCTGCACCAGCGGCAAGAACAGCAATGACACCGTGGTTGGAGTCAGAGTTGCTGTCAGGGTTGGCCTGACCGATGACAGGGAAGTCACCGATGGAACCAGCCGTGCCGGTCACGACCTTGTGGTCGTCAGTCGTGTCGCTTGGGCCGAGCACGGAGCAGATGTAGTCAGCGCACAGGCCGTTGTTGCCGCGAGCGTATTCCATCTGCACTCGGTTGTAGAGCGACAGGAAGTTCTTCAGTTCAGTCGAAGTCGACTGAGCACCGGTATCGTCCACCACGAGAATGTTCGTGCGCACGATTTGCATGTTGGCACCGAAGCCAACATCGAGTCCTCCAAGAATTCCCATTCTTGTTCCCTCCTATGGTTGTTGCCGGAGCCCAAAGGGGCTCAGGACAACTCCCCGATGCTCTGTCGCTGTTGGATGAGTTCGTGGTGCTGACCGACAACGCTACCGATGATACGCCACTTCTCGCCACCAGCGATGGTGCCGTTTCCGAAGTTGCTCAGGCCGCCGACGACGCGGTGGGCGCAGACGACAGTCTTCTCGGGCTCGATGACAATGGGCTCTTCATACCACACGAAGGGCTCTTCCAACACTTCGAAGATTTGCTGGTCGATGACGGGGGTTTCGATACCCGAGATGCGCCATTGGTGCTCGGTGATGAGCAGAGGCGTGACGGGGTATTGCACACCCATCAACAGGTAGTAGAATTCCTCGAGCGTCTTGAAATCCAAGGTGCGCTGAGCCCATCCGTAGGAGTCCACAGAGATGGTGGTAGGGTTGCCGTTGGCGCCGGACGAAGGAATCAGCCATTGGCCGAAGGTTCCCAACAGGCTGAATTGGTCAGCACGGAGGATACCCTTTCCGTATTCGCCCTTGGGCCAAACACCCTTGTTCTCGTAGCCCCAATGGGGGTAGTTCGCTCGCACTTTCTGGTCGATTCGTGCGAGGTAGTCGCTGATAACAGCGGTAGGCCGGTCGTAGTAGGGACGTAGTTCCATTTTTCATTTCTCCTTTGTTTTTGTTTTGGTGCCCGTGTTGTTGTTGGGCAATCTCGGGGAGAAGGATTGGGTATATGAAGCGGCGCTCGAAAACGAATACGTTTGTGGACCTTTGTTAAACAAAGTTGAACTTGGCGGTAGACTCATATCCATTTCGAAGCCTACGAGCGGCATGGGTGAAGAGGAACCACGCAAAGTGCACACTATTGGTGTGAGAGTTGACTCCGCCCTTCTCAAACTCTTACAGGACGAAGCAGACCGTAGGGGAGAGACTGTTGCAAACTACGTGCGCGTTAGCGCGAAGATGCGTGTGACAGGACAATTGGTGGAGCCTACCAAAAAGCGGCTCAATGAATTCTGAGGTGACACTATGTGTGAAGAGGGAAGAAGAGATGTGTGTTGGTTCTGTGGCGGCCAACTGATTTGGGGATGCGACTATGACCTCGAAGGTCTTGGATTCGACAGGGATGGTATTCGCATCCAACTGAACTGTAAGGACTGCAAAGCCTTCGTTGAATATACCGTCTTTGAAGATGAATCACCTTTGTTTGATTCTACACAAAAGGAAGAAGTGTAGAAATAGGTGAAACGCTTACGCTCAATCGTGCAAGGCACATTGTTCCGGCCCTTGAGGCAAATGTCGGAGTGCACCATCTGCGAACAAGAGGGACGCATTTGTCCCTATACCGGGTTCTGCCGCAATTGCGGCAACCGTGTCATTGACCTGATTGAAGGTTAAGCGTCAGACTTCGTGCGAGCGAAACCGACAATCCCGCCTGCGACGGCGGGAATGAGCAGGGTTCCCCATGTCTCCCGACCTTTCAGGCCACCTTCGTAGCCCTTCTTTGTCACGAGCATGAAGATGCCTGCCGATGCGGCCGCAACTCCTGCATGCCATCCGATGCTTGCGCCTGTCTTCAACTGAACCACCTCATACCCCCCGAACTACCGGGGACGGGGCAAGCCCGCCCCCGGTTGAACCGAGAGGAGTGCGGGGAGAACTTCAGTAGAAGTTCATCTCGCGGCCAGCGCCGAACATGTTGCTGTTCGAGTTGCCGTAGCCTTGGTGGACACCGAACATGCCGGCGTCGACGGGCTCGAGGTCCATGGCACCAGCGTTGCCGAGGTAGCCGTAGCCGCCGAAGCCGCTGAGGCTACCGCTCACGGAGAGCGAAGGCAGATACTTGGCGAGAGGACCGTAGGTGGCCAGCAGGTTCAGAGCGTTGATGGCCGTTCCGGTCACAGCGATGGCCGTGGCAGTCTGCATGTTGATGGCCTTCATCGAGTAAAGAGCGAAGGCGGCAACACCCGTGGTGGCGGCACCAGCGAGATACTTGGTGTATCCCGTGGTCATCCAGCCGGTGTAGCGGGAGCCAACACCGAGGCGGGACAGGCCAGCCTGCACGTAGCCGGGCAACATCAGACCGCTCACGATACCGATGCTGACAGCACCGACAGCCTCGAGGGCGGTCATGTTGTCAGTCACGAACTTGCTCACGTTCTTGAAGTTGAACTTGCGGGAACCACCGGTCGAGCGGCGGCGAGAAACGGTGCGGCGGCGAGAGACGCGGCGGCGGCGACCGGCGCTCTTGCGGCGAGCAGGGGACTTGCGGCGGCGAGTCGTGCTCTTGCGGCGAGAAACGCGGCGGCGAGCAGGGGACTTGCGGCGACGGGTCGTCGTCTTGCGGCGACGGGTCGTCGACTTGCGGCGAGCCGGCGACTTGCGTCGGCGGGTCGTCGTCTTGCGACGGCTGGTCGTCGTCTTGCGACGTGCCGGCGACTTGCGTCGGCGGGTCGTCGTGCGACGTGCCGGCGACTTGCGTCGGCGGGTCGTCGTGCGACGACGAGTCGTCGTCTTGCGTGCCGGCGAACGACGCCGGCGGGTCGTGGTCTTGCGCCGAGCCGGGGACTTCCGGCGGGCGACGGTCTTGCTTCGTGTAGTTTTTCTTCGAGCCATATTCTTTGCACTCCTGTTTGTTGAGGACTTTCGACTGCGCGTTGTCTTCTTTCGCTTTCCTGAAGGATTCACGATAACGACTTCATTCAACGCCATTCTTGTCGCCCCTGTTCTGACCCCAAAGAGCATACAGATATAATGGTAAGTGAGCCCGAGGAGGACTCGGTAGGATGCCTATAACCAATGGTGAACTTCAGGAACACTCAAGTCCACCGCGACATTGGAGGTGGCATGGCAGGGCCACGTCACCCACAACGGGACATGGCCTCAAAGGAAAAGGTCTCCATTACACTCGACCGTGATGTATTCGATTTCATTGAATACGGGATTCGTATGCGGTGGTGGCCATCACGCTCTGCTGGCGTGAACTTCGTCATCGCACATTTCATGCGTCAACAAGTCCAAGCCGGACAGCAACAACCTCAGCAACAGCCGCCGCCACAGCAGGGTATGATGGGACAGAGTCCTCATTCAACTCAAGCAGGATGGAGGGGACATCCATCGCAACCTGAGCGAAGACCGTGATGAAGTTGTAATCGTCGGTTTGAATATCGTCTACGGTGACAACCTCTTCGATACCCGCCATCATATCCTCCACGAAATCTTCGTCGGTGATGCCGGGGACCGTGAGAAGCACGACATCGGATAGGGACCAATCTCTGAGGTCGTCGCCCATGGCGGTGATTGCTTCATCTTCGGAAGCCTCTGCGTCAACATACGGGAAAGAGTGAAGGTCAATGTGCATGACCGCGTCTTTCAGCAATTTCGCCATCTCTTTTGCGAACGGCGTGTTCCTTGCTTCCCCCCTGTTGAGGTCAATGATTCCACGGAACGTGTTGTCGCCAATCAGGAATTCATAGTCCACTCCGGCCGTGTCGAGTGCGGCTTTGAGAATGGGAACCATGCGTATTGCGCCTTCATCGTGGCTGAGAGAAGCCTCTCTCCGAGCGTGTGGAACTGTAATGAGAAGCATCACGAACGTTTCAAGCGTAGAGGCCCCTCATACTTGGGCCTTGCTCGAACCGGAGGGTGCCTGAACCAATCGCCGCCACCTGTTGTGTAATAGAACCAATACCGGTGTGCGATGTCGAGGAAGAAGTCCCTGAGTTCAGCGAAATGTTCGAGATTGCGACTACGAAGATATTCTGGCCGGTCTTCGACCTTGAACAGCAACTTGTTTTCAGATTGGGACCACACAGTCTCGTTCAACAACTGAACTCGCTGAGTGATTGCAAGCCCAACAATGCCCTGCCCTGCACCGACTGTCCACAGGCGTTCGATACCGTCGTGGCCTCCCTTCTTTACCATCAACTGAATTTCGTCAATTGCGATGACTCTGCGTATTCCTTTGAACTTCTTGTTGCGGTGAGCATTGAAAATCAGGTCGATGATTTCGGTGAGGTGTTGCTGACGCCCCTCCTTTGTCCCCGGTGGACGGTAGACGATGCGTGGGTTCTTTGCAATCAATTGGGCATAGAATTGCATCGGAGTTCGGCAAATGGTTCCAAGCGATGCGAAGTCGTCGTCGTGCTTGGGGTCGAAGAATACCGTATGGACGTTCATACCTTGCAATTCTTCGAGAATGTGCTTACACAGGTATGTCTTGCCTGAGCGGGTCATACCAACAATAGCGGTATGGCGTTGTGAAATGTCACGCAAGAAGGTCTTGGAGAGTTCCTTCCCGTCGCTCACGTCATCCACGCCCACGCGGCCATCAGGGCAAGTGAACCCGTGGCCATTCTGCGGTAGGCTTCGCGTGGGTGAATATGCTTCCGCCAAGGTTCGGGGAAATTCTCCTGTGCCTTTTGCTCCAAATTGTGTGGGTCTGTGAACCTCATTTGGCTGACCGCGTTCATGATGGATGGGCCGGGCACGTGGTCGAGTCCGAGAATGTGTCCGTATTCGTGCGCGAGGAGTTCTCGGTCGCCACGCCATTTCCATCGGAGGTAGATGACACCGTTATGCGCCATACCGTTCGGGTAATACCCGAGTCCTGTCAGTTGGAATATCTTCTGAGGCCCATCTTGCAAATATCGAGGCCATTCTTCCTTGGGTGTGTCACGTAGGAAATCTTCCACCTTTGCATTGAAGTCTGCATCAGACAGGTAGAGCAGACGGGTTCCGTCCACTCCCGTATGCGTCTCAATGGGGTTCACTTCTTCCTCACCCCTGCTTCGACGGCCAACTTGTGGTCAGGTTTGCCCGGTCCCGTTGACGAGTCGGCACCAACCGCGAAGGCATACACGCGACCTGCCGCCCATTGGTGCTGTTGCACACCGGGCCTGTGGCCGACACGCCAAGCGGCGAGCCCTTTGTCGTAGACTTTCTCCAAGATGGACTTCTTGATTCCTGTTTCCTTGCGGATGCGGTTCAGGAACTTGTCCTTCTGTGACTTCCCCGATGGCTTGTAGTCCTTGTCGATGTTCTTTCGGTAGCGACGGTAATATTCCTCACGGTGTTTGGAGGAGCCAATCTTCAAGCCTCGTGCGGTGGCTTTGATGTCGGACTTCCAAAATTCGTATGCTTTGGGGTCGTTCGCGTCGTATTCGTAGCCCTTGTCAATTTCATCTTCTGCAATCATTCGTTCGAGAGCCGTCAGGCCCGTAAGGTAGCGAGTAGGGAACTTCTTACCACCGGGAGTGCGGGGGTTTCTGCGAATAACCTCGTTCGCTTCACCATGCTCGAATCCGAATTGTTCGTAGAACGGGATAATGCCGGTATTGTTGACGAACCCTCGAATTGTTCTACCTTCGTTCAGACTGAGGAACTTCTCCATGAGTTTCTTTGCT
>Ga0181584_10002028_pt1 | contig 15447 bp, 10 predicted proteins | sample 071ome_30_FD_132462 | JGI IMG/M metagenome (GOLD analysis project Ga0181584, IMG submission 132462) | Coastal salt marsh microbial communities from the Groves Creek Marsh, Skidaway Island, Georgia - 071406AT metaG (megahit assembly) | ecosystem: Environmental > Aquatic > Marine > Intertidal... | reverse complement strand
TCGAATCGATCGAATCGATCGAATCGACCGTACACGCTGTTTCGACGCACTCACTCGCTCGCTCCTCTTGTCGTCCTGCCGTTCGCCAGGCGGTGTTCAAGCTATCGGACGTCGCGGTCTTGGTGCCGTCGGCCTTCGTGACGGCCTACCTCGCGGCGCAGCTCTCGCTAGGCACCAGGGCCTTGGTGGGCCTGAAGAGTTATATCCCCGTCCCCGGCGGCAATGACGCCAAGAACGACACCAGCAACTCCACGAAGCAGATGAAAAAGTCGACGCCGACGTCCGCCGCCGCGTCTGCCAAGAAAGAAGACATGTTGGCGTCGTCGCAGGTGCTCGTCTACCCGCTGTCCCTGACGACCAGGCCGTATCCCATCCTCAAAATGCCAGAGGTCGCCAACCTCGAGTCGCTGACGTACTCGGCGCTCCTGATGGTGATCGTGTCGTCTGCCTACGGGCTTGCGGTGACCACGGGGGTCGTTCCTGTGTACTCTACGGCAGCGCTCCTGCTGTCGGCGTCGGTCCTTCTCATGTCGATGGTCGCGATGATGGTCACGACGCTGCTCAACCAGACGTCGACCGCGGAGGACCGGGTGTACGCGCTGCTGTATTCCTGTGTGGGGTTCTTTGTCGCCGTGGCGTTTTTTGCATCCGAGCCCAAGGGCCTGTTCACCTGGAGTCCGGCGGGGGCGGCCACCGCGGCTGCGTCGCTCCTCACGGCGGTCGTCAACAGCGCGCTCGGTAGAACAGAGCACGGTGAGAACGCTGCGAACGGTGAGTATGATAGGTTTGAGATTGAACCTCCAATGTCCCTGCTGGGAATTCTCTTTGCCATTGTCGCCGCGTGCATCACGGCGGTGCTTCACGCGTCAATCCTCCGTTTCACGCGGGCGTTTCACGCGCACGTGAACCCTCCCAAGTGGATGAAGATGTACATGGATCAGGCGGTGTTGGATTCCAGGCGGCTCCAGCTGCAGATGGTCGCGCCGATGGCCCTCGTGCTGCTGTACGTTCAAGTGGTGGTTGGCGGGGGCGACAAGGCACACGAGCTCGAGCTCGAGCTCGTCGCGATGCGGTCGGCGGCGCTAATTGCGACGGGACTGTTGTTCCTGGTGAATACGAGAATCGTGGTGAGTCGGTACCTGGAGATTCCGCTGGTGAGCTGGTACCAGAAGAAACACGAGAATGTGGCGGGGAAGAGTACGGCGGAGCGTGCCGCGGCGTGGGCTGTCGTCTCCACGCTGGCAGACGTGGTGGCGACCACGGCCGGCAAGGCCGCGATGATGGCGGTGGCGCCCGGCGTCATGTACTTGAGCTGCGGGGTTTTGACGGCGGGCGCCGGGGCCTACGCGGCAACCAAGGGAGGGGACAACGACGTGGGGAGGTACACCGCGAGTTTTGTCGAGAATAGCGTGGGGTTCGTGGTTACATTCGTGGGTGGCATGTGGATGGTGGTGGCAGGCATGAGCCTATGGCTCTTGCGGACGGGTACAGTCAGGAACTAGCTTTAACGAACGACGCGCGCTACCGGTTTTTCTCTTTCTTCTCGGCATCACCGCCAGCAGCGCCAGCATCGCCCCCAGTCATCTGCGCCAGCTCCCGCTTCATTTGCCGGTATTCCTCGGGGTCCACCTTGAGGTAGGGCATCACGACCAAGCTGAACAACGCAAAGCAGATCATCGCCCCGTACGGCGTCTTGACAAAGGCCCAAAGACTGAACTTGCCCCGCTGCTCGAAGAAGGAATGCACACGCAGCGGCACCATCCAAATCCCTTCCTCCTTATCCACCGGCAACGGCGCGTTGCCCACGTCCGACGCCAGCGCCTCCTTCACGACCCCGCCTGCGACCGTCACTGCCACGGAAGAAAACACCAGCGGACTCGCCACCACGTCCAACACGTGCACGCCGTCCTCGACGTCGTCGAATCGGAACGTGCCCGACGCCAGGTCCACGAAGGCCTTGCGCCGACGAGGAGGCGGAGGCGCAGGCGCAGGCGGCGCGAGCGCGACAGAGAGCAGCGTCGCGTGGGCAGTCACCGGGAGCCCGGCCTGGAGGGGGGATTCGCGGGGCGACTGCGGGTCATTTGGAAGCCTGATGACCCCGTGGACTGTCGCCGCACGTGCCAACTCGACAAAGACGGGCAGGACGGCGGCCAGGGACAGGAGGAGGACACGAACGAGCGAGGGAATGCGCGAGGACGTCATTTTAAAATCCGTATTCGGACTCGTACGATCGCGTTGAACTCGATCGTACGGTCGCCAATGAACACATGAACGCGTTGGACGGGTGCGATACCGAGGCGGATGCCTCGGTCGGAGCGGCGAGAGCGGCGGGAGAAGCGGGGGACAAAAAGGGCGACAAGCAGTCGCTGCGATCGTTCCTGCTGTCGCAGCTGCGATTCTTCACGCTTGTGACGTTCTTCTCGTTCGTGTCGACGCACGTGTCGCTGATGATGTTACCGGTGAGGAACGACTCGGCGGGGTCGACCGGGTCGGCTCCACACACGGCCGTTCCTCTCTCGCTGTCGCTGTCGCTCCCGCACGCGCCGCATGCCGGCGTGGACGTTGGGCTGGTCGAGGACGACAGGTTGGCGGACTTGGTGGCGGATGTCGAGGAGATGTTTGACCGAGCGTTCTCGGGGTATATGATGCACGCGTTTCCGATGGACGATTTGAAGCCGATTAGCTGCACGGGAAGCAACTCGCAGGGCGGCATGGCCATCACGCTGCTCGACTCGCTGGACATGCTGTATCTGATGAGGCGCGATAAGGACCTGCGGAAGGCGGTGCTGTATATCTCAAAGTCGCTCAGTTTCGATATTGATGCGAAGGTGCATGTGTTCGAGGTGACCATCAGGGCGCTCGGGGGTCTGCTCAGCGGGCACGTGCTGCTCGACCAGAACAAGACGATGGTGCCCTGGTACGGTGGGTGTTGATCTTGAACGACGTGCGTGCGATCTTCGCACGCCCAGACTCGGCTCTCACTCGCGCTACGCGCTCGCTCGTTCGCTTGTTCGCCAGGTGGGGAGCTCCTGGATCAGGCGGTGAACCTCGCGGATCGGTTGATGCCCGCATTCGAGACCCCGACAGGCGTTCCGGAGGCCTGGTTGAATCTGCACAGCGGGAAGATACCCGGCGAGACGAAGGACACGTGCACGGCGTGTGCGGGGACGATGGTGCTCGAGTTTGGCGTCCTGTCGAGGCTAAGCGGAAACCCGCTGTACGAGCGGAAGGCGCGGCACGCCATGGTGTATATGTATTCGCAGCGTTCGGACAAGGGGATGGTAGGGATGGGGCTAGATACGCAGACCGGGGCCTGGTCGAACAAAGCGGCCGGGGTTGGCGCGAGTATCGACTCGTACTACGAGTACTTGCTGAAAGCGTACCTGATGTTTGGGGACCGGGAGTATCTGGATATGTTTGTCGAGCTATACTCGTCCAACCAGGCGTACTCGGCGCTGTCCCAGGCGGTCAACGGGATGGTGTGGCCCGTCGATGTGCACATGACGAGCGGCCGCGTGGTGAACCCTTTCATAAGCTCGCTCGGCGCGTTTTGGCCCGGGATGCAGGCGATGGCGGGGCAGCTTGATGATGCGTCGAAGCTTTTCTGGCACTGGAACGCCGTCCGGAAGAAGTTTGGTGTCATCCCAGAGTCGTTCGCTGCAGACCTGTCTACGACGCATCCGACGATGGCCTACTACCCGCTTCGCCCCGAGCACATCGAGTCGGGGTACATGTTGTACGCGGCTACGCAGAAGAAGGAGTTTATGGCGGCCGTGGCGGAGTTCCACGTGGCGCTGAACGAGACGACGCGGGTGGCCTGCGGGTATGCCAGCGTGGCCGACGTGAAGACGGGGCAGCTCGACGATATCATGGAGTCGTTCTTCATCTCAGAGACGGTCAAGTATCTCTACTTACTATACACGAAGCGTATTGATGTGTTGGATCAGTACGTGCTGTCGACGGAGGCGCACTTCCTGCCGTCGTTCGAAGGCGACGACGAGCGGGGAGAGCGAAGGGAGCGAGGAGAGCGGAGGGAGCGGGGGAGGGCGGCGGCGCTGTGTGCACCGGTATGCCTTCCGCAGCGTCCACAGGACCGACAGGACCGACAGGGCCACGGACACCACCAGTCTTTGCAGCGCATCCGGAAACGTCGGTGCGATGTGTGCCTGGCACTCAGCGAGGCGATTCCGGCGAAGAAGGAGACGGCGAGATTCGAGTGGCGGGCGGCGTCCAAGCATCCACTTAAGGCCAACCTGGTGACGAGCGCGCCCCAGGCGCTCGCGCTCGACGCGCTCGACGGCGATGCCCACCTCGACGGCGCGCGGCATTTTCTCTGTGCCATGGTCTACGACGAGCAGACCAACACGGCCGACTGTCGCATCGTGCGGGAGGTCTTGCTTGAGGACATGACGAGCCAGAGTCTGCAGATGATCCCGCCCAACACGATCATGTTCCAACTGAAGGGCCGGTGGCGATCTGTCATCGACGCGCTCGCCAAGAATATCGTCGAAGTTGCCTTGATCGACTTGGATTCGATCGGTCCGAGCAAGATCATGGCAGCCGTCCTCGGGAAGATCGGGGACCGCTTTTTCCCCGGGTGCACCGAGACGTCAGACACGGACGCGCTCAAGGCGTCCTGGAGCCGCGAGATGGACGCCATCTTCGCGTTGGACTTTGAAGCACCAAACCCGTCCTTCTCCCCCTCTCCCGACAAGGGAACAGAGACAGTCACGAATGCCTTGGCGATCCCCCGGATACCTTCCTGTCGCACGACGGGAAGACTGGTTCTCGCCGAACCGATTGACGCGTGCAGACCGCTGCGGGACCCGGACGAGGTGAAGGACGGCATCGTCGTCGTCAAGCGCGGCAATTGCACGTTCCAGACCAAAGCGATCCACGCCCAAGCTTCCAACGCGAGGGCCATGATTGTCGTCAACGGCGAAGGTGCGCCGATCGTCTTGGACGGGGATCCCCAGTCGGCCGCAGGGCACGCGCCCGTCACCATCCCGTGCGTCATGGTCGGGTCGAGGGAAGGCCGGGAGCTCCTGGCGATGGCTGAGTCAAAGGCGAACGCTAACGCGAATGCGAAGGCCACGGGCGGTCGCCGTGTCAAGGGGATCAGCGTGACGCTCCGTCAGCCTGACTGGGAAACCCGAGTCGAGCAAGCGATGGATATCACGTGGGGCGTCGACGGCGGGCCGTCGACCGGACGAATGAACCATCGCACCGCCTGTCCGCCGGCACCGAGCGTCCTGTCCAACACGACTCGGCGGGATCACCTCGTCTTCCAGTACGAGGCGCAGGTACCACTGCAGCTCGACATCATCTTCGGGTCGCCGGGCAGCACGGTGCATCAAAAGGTGGGCTCTGCGTCTCTGGCGCCCATACTCGAAAAGCTCGCCCAGTTCTACAGAACGTAAAGCAAACGAGTGCAGTGTAATAGTACGCAACGACTGCGAGCCATGGAAGGCCTGAAGAGCCTCCTGGCCTCGAAAAAAAAGGCCCTGAAGACGGAATCCAACACCCCGAATGCGTCGAGATACACGAAACGCGCCGAGCTGGAGGCGAAGGAGCTCAAGCGGCGACGCGAAGAGGAAGCGGAAGACATGAAGCGAAAGGAAAAGTTGCGGAAACAGCGTGGCGGGGCTGCCCCTGGCGCTGGGACGACGCCCGACGATGCCAACCGAGCGGGCGAGCACGCACGCGCTGCCCGGGACGCCTCGACCTCTGTGGCCGTCCCGGCCGAGGTCCTCGCCCTGACCCAGGACGAGGTCACGAGGCGCTTGCGTCTGTTGAAGGAGCCCAAGCGCCTCTTCGGCGAGAAGGACGAAGATCGGCTCGTCCGACTGGTCAACGCGGAGAAATCGTTCCGGGCCGTGGAGGAGGACGCCGGTGGCCAGCAGGCCAACCTGCATCTGATGTTTGAGCGTCAGGAGAAGGAAGCTGCGCTCCAAGAGCTCGCAGAGAAGGCCAAGACGCAAGGAAACGAAGCGCGGGAGGGGACGGCTCCTGACGACGCAGACGACGAGCTCATGGCGTCCTTCAAGCGCGCCGCAGAGGCCGCCGCCGAGCTCGCCATGAGCACCGAAGAGCTCATCGACAAGCGCATCCAGGACTGGATGCAAGAGTGGGCAAACGAGCTCGCCCGACGCCCTCCGGAGGAGCGCATGACGGCCGCCGGCAAGCAGGCCGACGTGCGTTACAAGGAGACCAAGGAGTACTTCCGCCCGCTCCACGCGAGGCTCCAGAAGAAGACGATCGACGCCGAGCTCCTTGCCGGACTCAAGCTGATCACGGACGCCATGAAAGAACGCAACTACCTCCACGCCTACAAGATTTACATGGGCGTCGCCATCGGCAACTCGCCCTGGCCCATTGGCGTGACCCACATCGGCCTCCACGAGCGCGCAGGGCGTGAGCGCATTGGACACAAGAAAAACTCCCGGAGCACGACACACATTATGACTGACGAGGCGTCGAGGAAGTACATCCAGGCGCTCAAAAGGCTGATGACGTTCTGTCAGCGCAAGTACCCCACCGACCCAAGCCGCTGCATGGACTTTGACGCGAACAACGCCCTGGGCGACGGCCGGTCGAACAAGCTCCTGCTGCTCGAGGCTGAGGCGGCCGGCGACACGGGGACCAACAGGGACAAGGCCGTCCCGCTGCCGCAGACCGAGCGCTGGGAGAACGTCGTGAAAGCCGAGCTGCGGCGCCAAGAGAAGGAAGCCGAGCGCCGAGAGAAAGGCGCTCGCGTTTAGTTGTTTTGTTCTGCAAGGACGTCTTCACACACACGATACCGTACGTAAGTAACCGTAACCCGCTCGTGATCGGTGATCGGTCGCGATGGCGTCCTCCCGAGCTCTCAACGAGAAGGCGGAAATCCTCTCGGGAAAGCTGAAGACGAGGCAAATTGTGGGCAGTTACGCTGCGGCCAAGGGCACCGTGGATCTCCTGAAGCAGCTCGTGTCGTCCAGCAAGGCGAAGAGCGCGCAGGAGCTTCTGGATGAAGTCCGTGCCGTCGGCGTGCGACTTCAAGCCGGTTCGTGATTTCAACTCGACGACTCTGCTCAAGCACTCGCTCGTTCCATCTCGCACACCGTCTCACGCTTCCCCCCTCCGCCTACCTCCCAAACAGCTCGACCTATCGAACTGGTCATCGGCAATGTGGTGCGTCGGGTGCTGCACATCATTCGGGAGGAGATGGATCAGACGGACGACGCGGCCGTCGGGGCCTTTGACAGCTCGCCGGCGGATAGCGTGCCTGCTCGGATAGGTGGATTGTCGCGTGCGTTGAACAAGTCGACGACCTCTCAAAGATACAGTCGGTCTTTCTCGCTGCACAACTTGCTCGACCAGCAGGACTTTGACAAGGCGTTAACGGGGGCGGTCGACGCCGGGGACGACGGTCGTAGTCGGGATCGGTTTTTCGGTGGAGGTAATACCACGCAGGAGCAACAGGCTGTGTCGAGCAAGCAGCGGCAGCAGGACCAGGAGAGGAAAGAGAAGGAGAGGAGGAAGAAGGAGAAGGAGAACGAGGAGGACTTTGCAGAGAAGCGGCAGTCGGTGCTGGAGGGTATCGCGGATCTCATCGACGAGCTCAAGGATATCGACGCGTCGATCGCGGCAAACGCGCCGGAGCACATTCATGCCAATGAGGTCGTGCTGACGTTTGGGTACTCGCGGACGGTGCTGAAGTTCCTGAAGCGGGCCAAAGAGAAGCGCGACTTTCAGGTCATTGTCGCCGAGGGACTGCCGAGCTCGTCCGGTCTGAAGATGGCAGGGGAGCTGGACAAGCTGAACATAAAGACGACGTTGATTGCCGACTCGATGGCGTACGTCATGATGGCGAGGGCCAACAAAGTGATCATCTCTGCCCACGCGCTGCTCGCCGACGGCGGCGTCATGGCGTCGGTCGGGACCAGCATCTTGGCGGCTGCGGCCAGGCGACACAACGTGCCCGTCGTGGTCTTGGCCGGCATCTACAAGCTGTCGCCCAACTTTCCCCACGAGCCGGGCGTCACGTTCAACGAGTTCGGGGACCCGTCTGAGATCCTGTCGTTCTCGGACCAGGCGATCGTCACGGCCGAGCGCTCGATGATGGAGGGGAGCGCGGCAACTGACGGGGTGGGGTCGGAGAAGCCCATTCTCCAAGTGCACAACCCGCTCTTCGACTACATCCCGCCCGACCGCATCAGCCTGATCTGCACCGATCACGGACACGGGTTCATGCCCAGCTACGTGTACCGGCAGCTGAGCGAATTCTATGATAAACTGGACTACTCGCTCAGCAAGCAGCTCGAGGCGGCTCAGAGTAGGTGAGAGCCGTGAGCCGTCTCGCCTCGTGGACTCAGCCGGTAGGTGTGAGAAGGATCTGTCTCGGACATGTAACGGAGCACCGGCATTGCAATTTTTCAAAGTGGGTCTTTCGTCATCGACCGAAACTCGATCTAAACGACCCACTGGGCCAGCGGTGCGGTCAAGAGGACGTGGGTTTATCCCGTTCGTCCGGTCTCATCATCCGGTCAAGCTCAACCGATACATACCGCATTCGCCTTGCGCCTGGCCTTCTGCCGTCTGGAGACGAGATGTCGAGGCAATTGAAAGCTTCAGACTCGCGCAAGTCGCTGCTGCTCGACCGAGTCGAGACCCCACTGGGCATCGAAGCCAAGAGACTTCCCTCCCTGCTGTCGGAGACGACGAGCCACAGCTCTGGCGAGTTTCAGGCGCCCAAACGTGTGTCGCGCAGGTTGGAAGGTCGATTCGATACGGTCGCGGGCGACAACAGCGACAACAGCGACAACAGCGACAACAGCGACAAACCGCCCAGCAAGAACCCCCATCTGCCGGCGAAGGACGTGTCGAACCTCCCAGAGCTGCTCAGATCGGTCGCCAGGCTGGCCGAGTCAGACGGTGGTTTTTCGATCCAGGAACTGTGGCAGGATCTTCGCAGCTATGCCCAGGTACAGCTTTTGGAGCGATTGGTCGCCATGGCAGACGCGGTGGACGAGACAAACCCGGGTGGCTTTGTGTTCAAGTCGCAGAGCGTGGGGCTGTGCTACGTCAATCCGACCGAGTCGCAGCAGTATGGTTGCGAGTCGTACGAGCCGCTGCCACCCGTGACGATCCGTCCTTTGCTTGAGGGCGAGGGGCGTGGCAGGTTGCCGTCTCCCGACGTGACGGCCTCGCTCTCCGAGACACTCCTGTCGGGAAAGACGGTCACGAGCGTGATCGCGTCCGTCTCGAGCGACGAGACGCTGATCAAGCGATACCTGCTCGAGTCGAACAGTCGCAGTCGGATCCTGCAGCATCACCAGGGGAGCCTGATGTCCGGGGAGGATCTGGGCAAGCTGTTCCGCAAGGCAGGCGACAAGGGGTTTGTCTGCTTCCATTACAAGCTGGATCGGCTCGACGGCGACGGCGGTGGCGAGGGCGGTCGAGACGGTCGTCTCGTTTTGAGGGGGCTCTCGAACGCAAAGGCGTCGCTGGCGGCGTCGAATGCGCAGCTTGTGGTGACTGTGAAGAAGGGCGTGGGTGGCACGGCGGGGATGAAGAGCGAGGCCAGGCTGCTCGACAAGGGTGCGCTCTTAGGGCTGCTGCTGGGTGAGGATCCAGAAGCGCTGCTCAAGTACTACGCCACGCTGAGCAAAGTGGAGTCGATGCAGTCGATGCGGTCGATGCAGTCCAACAACGTCCTGTCGGCGGAGGACGAGGAGGTGCTCGAGGACAAGCCGGTGGTCGCGGAGAAGAAACTTCCGCTGCATTCGCTCTGTTGTCGGGTGGATTTGTATTTGGACAAGGAGACGTGGTCGACGCTGTCGCAGCGAGAAATGGCCGAGCTGATGGCGGCGACAAAGCGATTCGGGGAGCACTTCTCGGGGGTCATGCGGCGGCAGAACTGGAGCCGGCACCTGGAGCACCTGAAGGCGACGCGCACGGGGGTGATGAAGGACTTTGTGGACGGGGACATGGTCGTGGAAGAGGACGAGGAGGACGAGGATAGCGAGGGAAGCGAGGGAAGTGAGGACAGCGACACAGAGTACGACGCCGACGGCGGCGACTGCGAGAAGAAGAAGCGCACCGGGCGGAGGGCAAAGGGGAGCAGCAGCAACAACAACGGCAACGGCGACGGCAACACTGCACGACGTCCCAACGCGAGCAGAGTGAAAGAGATTCGCGGGCAGGTTGATTCGCTGCTGGAGGCTGCCATGTCGAGCCTCCACACCAAGGACTCGTCTGCGGCCGCGCTGGCGCAGCAGTCGTTCCTGAAGATGCACGTGTCGTGCCTCGCCCTGGCGGCCAGCCACAAGCGCTCGCGTGGACACGCGGGACATTTGAGCCACGTTCTGCCGATGTACATGGTATCGACGAGGGACTGCTTCTCCTCAGAAATCGTGGGCGAGGTCTCGCGGCTTGCCACCGAGGCCGGTCGGCCGTTCGTCAAGACCACGTGGTTCATCCAGAGCTCCGAGGCCCCTCCGAACTTCGATGCGACGCTAGAGGGGCTGTGCGCCAAGGAGGTTGTCGTCGAGGACGATCTCGACGACCGTGGGGAGGACGACGAGGACGACGAGGACGGGGACAACGGGCAAGACCGCGATATTGACCGCCAAGCCCGAGATCAACAAATACAGGCGACTGATCACACCAACGGCGATAAAGACAGCGTCGAGGGCATGGTCGGCATGATCTTGGACGGCATGGTGAGCACGGTCGTCCAGGCCACCGAGGAGGGCAGGGACCTGCAGCCGGACTGCGCGGACAACTACCTTCTTCCGCTCGGCGTCACGACGTACAACGGCTTCTACGATCCCGAGGACATGCAAGTCATCGAGTCCAACTGCGACGTCCTCCACCGGGAGTCCGTCAAGGGAACCCTGCCCAAAGAGTGTTTCCACGAGACGTCGACCAAGACTGGCTCGCTCAAGCGGACCAAGTACTTCTTCGGCTCCAGGTACCTGTGGAGTCGCGAGCAGCTCAAGCACCCGCAGGCGAAGATCGCGGGAGGCATCCGTCGGGACGTGCCCAAGCCGCCAGCCTGGATGCGCGAGATGGTCGAGCAGCCGATGGTGTCGGCCGACCTGGCGCCCGCCGGCTTCGTCGACGCCATCGCCCTCAACATGTACCACGACGGCAGCGAGGGAATACAAAGCCACTATGACGACGCCAAGAGGTTCCAGCAGCCGATCTACTCCCTCCGCCTCTTCTCCGACAGCAGGCTGTCGTTCGGGACGCAGCTGTACGGCTTCACCAACGGCCTGTTCTTCGTGCCGATGCCGCGCGGCTGCGTCACCGTCATGGAGGACTCTGGCTATGCCGCGAACGGCGTTAAGCATTGCGTCCGCCCGATCGACATGACGGGCAAGAGCGCCGCCATGATCCTCCGAAAGATCAACGAGGACGCCCTCGGGGTGGCCGAGGCGCTCTTCTGGGAGGAGAGCCTCCACAAGCTCGAGTGCCTGACGTTGGAGCCTACCAAACCAGATGAGCTCATCTGGAACCCGCTGTTCGACAGCGACTCGAAGACGATGGACAAGGAGACGTCGCTGTTGCTGCAGAGGCTCCGCGACGAGAAGAAAGACGAGCGCATGATCAAGGCGATGGTGGGTGTTGTCGTTGTATCGTTGAACTCCGAGGGTGAACTGACTCTCTCACTCTCTCGCTGACTCGCTGACTCGCTCGCCCGTTTGTTCGTTCGCCAGGTCAAGTCCATGGTCAAGGAGGTCGAGCTCCGCGAGAAGCGACACGAGACCCGCAAGCGAAAGGTGAGGGATATCGTCGCCGGCATGCTGAAGCGCGTATGCACGGCCGAGCGGCTCGGCATCGACCTCTGCGGGGCAGAGCGTGGAGGAGAAGACACCGTCGACGTTGTCAGTGACGAGACGCTCGACCTGTTTGGGCTCATGGACGACATGATCTCGTTCTGCGAGCACCCGACAGTCTCGCTCAAGGCAGCGGGTTTGGGGATCACAAGACCAAACGACTCGTAAAGTACCAATCTCATGCTTCTAGAATAAACAGAGCTTCGTTGATGGCCTCCGTCTTGGACTTACCCGCGCCGTTTGGTGAGAGCGAACGAGAGAGCGTGTCGCTCACTTTGGCGACGTCCCGCAGTAACCGCTGCAGCTTCGCTTCCGACTTGAACCATACCTTGAGCTGGTCCTGATGCACGACGACGCCCCCGACCTCCTCGAGATACTGCGCCACCCGCAGTTCTCTCTCTTCTTGTGTCTCTGGCGCCACAGACGCGGACGGCGTCCAAAATGCCCCGATCTTCCCCTCCTTCGGCGACATCGAGTCGTTTCGCGCCGACTTTGCCGACAGCATGAGCTCGAGCTCCTTGGAGAGGATCGCTCCGGACTCTCTCTCCGCTTCGAGTAGAAATTTCGACCGCTCCAAGGCAGCTCGAGTCTTGATGTGGAGCCAGATGCCCGCGACGACCACGGCCAGACCCGCCAGTAGTACGGAGAGATCCGCTGAGAACTGCATTGCGATTTCCGTGGAATCGTTGGGATTCGGTTAACCGAATCGCAACACAACGTTGCGATTTCCGCCCGGCTTTTCAGCAGTAGCACTCAACACAACAACTGGTGGGCTTGGTGAAAACCCGAATATGTCAACACGGTAATAATTAACGATACCGGTACAATTACATGTATCAAGCGAACGGATTGCCGTTCGTCGACGCCCGGGGACAATATTCCGCATTTAGGTCGTAGCCGCCGTCGAACGGGTTGCCGAAGCCCAACGTCTTGCCGGCCCGTTCCACCGCGGACGATCGAGAACGCTGCGTTGCAGGCGCGGGAGGGATCGCCACTGCAGGAGCGAGAGCCACAGGCGCGGCGGGGGCCACGGCAACATCCGGCGCCCGTGCGACGGCCGCTGCCGGCACAGCGCTGCGCGGCCTCGTCGGATCCGGGAGCCCAGTCGGCAGAACGCCGCTCCGACGGATCTCCTCAAACTCCGGAAAGAACGCCTCCAACGGCACGGCGGCGCGCGGCTGCGGTGGCGCCCCACTCGACGCCCCACCCGGAGGAGGAGGAGCCACGGCGCGTTGCAGCTTCTTCATCTGCTCGAACTCCGGGTAAAACGCGGCGAGCGGCGTTTCTCGCGTTGTTTCGGCCGCCACCGCCGTCGCAGTCGCGTCGGCATCGGCAACGGACGCCGCCTGCTCGGGTGCCGGCTCTTCCTGCTTCACGTCACCCACAAACGTCCCCCACTCGTCCTCAAAACTTGGCAGGTCGGCTCCTGCTACTTCTACATCTGCTTCCCGTGCGTCATCGACATCATCGACATCATCGACATCACCCCCACCACCACCGAACGGGTCCCATCCCCCGAGCAGGTCAACCTCTGCCTTTGCTTTCGCCGCCGCTGCCGCCTCTGCGAGCTCGGCCGCCACCCGCCGCGCCTCCTCCGCCCCCTTGCTCTCCACCCGCAGGATCGGCGTGCTCGCCCCAAGAATTGCCGACAGCGGCACGACCGCAATCTCCTCCTCGGAAATGTCCAAGTGCCTCGGCCGCCCCGCGCCCTCGCCCTCGCCCCCCACCACGCCCGACCCCTCCTTGTAGTACTTTTTCTTCACGTACACGTCGTCAATCCACCGCCGCACCTCGTCCAACCCCATCGCGTTCGGCTTCACGTACCCCCTCGGCAACCCCGCCAGAAAGACCGCCGAAAACGCCGCATTGCCTACAATCTCCGACAGCTCCGCCTCGGTAAACGTCGACATCGACACGCCCTTCACCCGATGGCCGAACGACCTATGCACGCCGCTGCATCGCGTGCACACAAACGCCCCGAATCCTGACACAACATACTGACGAGCAAAATAGCGAACGAGCGAAGTAGCGCGAGTGCGCGTGAGCGTGGGAGATGGAGTCGTGGAGTCGTGGAGTCGTGGAGTCGGTGCGTGCGATTGCAAGCCCGCGGCACGCAAGGCGCAAGGTCCACGCAACGCACCTGCGGTGAACGCGAGTTGCAGTTGACCTGGCGAGCGAACGAAGCGCGTGGCACGAGTGAGCGAGCGAGTCGGGGCGCGTTCACACGTGGGTCGAGGTATCAAACGCACGCAGGCCTCGTTTGCTGGATGACTCTTCTGCAGGTTGGCCAACAGTTCCTGGCTCGAGTTTTTGCGTCGAAGCACCTGCATCGGGTGCTCTGACATAACTGGGTCTTTATGTACACGTTTCGACGCGCAGAGCGCCTTATCAGTGGAAAATGAAATCGGTGCGTCACCGAGTGGTGCCATCCTTACACGTCGTAGTGGTGCAACCTGTACGTCACGGCCCTTCCTCGGGCATTCCCGATACACAAGTACCCTGTGCTCGGCGAGAAACACACGCTGTGCACGTAATGCAACGGACTCTTGCTCGTCGGCCAGTTGCTGTAACTCGTCATACTGTCCACGTGCACCAACCGCATCGCATCCCGCTTCATCCTCGATCCGATCGCCAGCAACTGGCCATCCGCCGAAAACTCGACCGTGTCCACGGACGTCGTCAACTGCGACAACACCTTCATCGGCGGCACGCGACCCTCGATCCCGCCCACCTCACTCCCGCCCGCCTCTTTCCACACGTCCCGATACACGTTGACGATACCGCTCGAGCTCCCCACCGCCAACAGCCCGCCCGCGCTCGCGGCGACGCTCGTCACCCCCAGACTCCCCTCGTCCCGAAACGCCCGCACGCACCGCCGCTGGTGCCGCATATCCCACACGCAAATCACCCCATCCCCACCTCCCGCCGCCAGATACCGCCCATCTGCACTCCACGCCCCGGCCCGCACCGTCCCGTTCATCCGCAACGTCCCCACGCACTGCCGCGAGTCGACGCTCACCAACGGCAACGTCCCGTCGTCCCCCACGAACGCCACCACGTTGTGATTCTTCCCGCCGTCCGACGAGACGAACTTTTCGAAGCTCTTCTCCTCCCTCCCGAATATCCCCGCCACCTTTTCCATCTTGGACGTCTCGAGGTCCAGACAGTAGAAAAATTTTCGTCGGCCGCACGCCAACACCCCCGCGCCCCGCTTCGTAAACGCCGCGCCGGTGATCGGCATGTCCTCAAAAAACACGGACTGAATATGCGGGTTTTGCACCCCGTCCACGCCGAAAAACCGCAGCCGACGGTCCAAAGAGGACGTCATGAAGAGCGGAGAAGCAGTTTCGCCGGGGTGAAACTTGATCGAGGTGAGCACAGAGCTCGACGGACTGGCCTTGTTCGCGTCCGACAGCTTGGTCACTTCCAGGTGATTCGGCGGAATGCGAGCCTTCGAGACGCACGAGGCGAGCAAACCGCCCACCTGAAGACGAAGCGCGTCGGTCGCTCCCGTCGCTCCCGTCGCTCCCGTCGCTCCCGTCGCTCCCGCCGCCACTGTGTCTTCCTGCGCACGCGCCCGCAACTGCGCCGCCCAACTCGGACCCCCGTTCGCGTTCGCGTTCGC
>Ga0181584_10002023_pt1 | contig 15468 bp, 8 predicted proteins | sample 071ome_30_FD_132462 | JGI IMG/M metagenome (GOLD analysis project Ga0181584, IMG submission 132462) | Coastal salt marsh microbial communities from the Groves Creek Marsh, Skidaway Island, Georgia - 071406AT metaG (megahit assembly) | ecosystem: Environmental > Aquatic > Marine > Intertidal zone... | reverse complement strand
TAGCGATATATAGGTAACCGCTTTCCACTAGTTTCTTCATGTGGCGGAAGAATAAAGTGAGTATTAATGTTCGAATGTGTGAACCATCCACATCGGCATCCGTCATGATCACGATTTTGTGGTAACGCAGTTTATCAAGGTTTAACTCTTTTTCACCATCTTCATTATTTCCAATATGTACGCCTAAAGCTGTGAACATATTTCTTACCTCTTCGTTGTCGTAAATTTTGTGTTCTAAAGCTTTTTCAACGTTGAGTATTTTACCTCTTAAAGGCAAGATGGCCTGGAACTCTCTGTCTCTACCTTGTTTTGCAGTACCTCCGGCAGAGTCACCCTCAACGAGGAATATTTCACAAATAGACGGATCGGTTTTTGAACAATCGGATAATTTACCGGGCAGACCCATTCCTGACATGGCTCCCTTGCGTTGCACCATGTCACGTGCTTTACGCGCAGCGGCACGAGCCTGAGCTGCTAATACAACCTTGTCAACAATAACTTTAGCGAGTTTAGGATTCTCTTCTAGGAAATTTTCAAGCATTTCACCCACAGCACTATCTACGGCACCACTAACCTCTGAGTTTCCTAATTTGGTTTTTGTTTGTCCTTCAAATTGTGGTTCTGCTACTTTCACAGAAATCACACCAGTGAGACCCTCACGAAAGTCATCACCTGCAATTTCTACTTTTACCTTATCTAGTAATTTTTGATTGATTGCGTAGGACTTCAGTGTGCGCGTTAAGGCTCTTCTAAAACCAGCAACGTGTGTTCCACCCTCAATGGTGTTAATATTATTTACATACGAATGCAGATTCTCTGCATAACCTGTATTGTATTGGAAAGCAATTTCCACTGGGATCCCGTATTTATCGTTTTCGCAATAAATAGGTTCAGGAATAAGTTTCTCACGTGTTCCGTCAATAAACGTAATAAACTCTTTAAGTCCTCCTTCTGAGAAGAAAATCTCTTCTCTAAAGTTACCTTCTTCATCTTTTTCACGCTCATCGGTTAAGGTAAGATGAATACCCTTGTTGAGGTAGGCCAGCTCGCGCAAGCGGTTTTGAAGGGTTTCAAAATTATAAGTTTGGGTTTCAGTAAAAATCGTATCGTCCGGTGTGAATGTGACTTCAGTACCTTGAATATCTGTGGTACCTACTTCCTTTACTGAATATAACGGTTTTCCTTTTTCGTATTCCTGTTGAAAAATAATTCCTTTTCTGAAAACTCGTACGTCTAGGTGCTTACTTAGCGCATTTACACAACTTACACCAACACCGTGCAATCCGCCTGATACTTTATAGGTGTCTTTATCAAACTTACCACCTGCGTGGAGTACGGTCATAACCACTTCTAATGCACTTCTTTTCTCTTTTTCGTGCATGTCCGTAGGGATTCCACGGCCATTGTCAATTACTCGAATGGAGTTACCCTCCAAAATACTAACCTTGATATGTGTACAATGACCAGCAAGCGCTTCATCAATACTATTATCAACTACTTCATATACTAGGTGATGTAGCCCTTTTGGACCCACATCTCCGATATACATTGCGGGGCGCTTTCTTACTGCCTCTAAACCCTCCAGAACCTGAATATTATTCGCTCCGTAATTATTGTTTGAACTTTCACTCATAGACGTTTTAAAAAATCGTTAACTGCGTGAAATTAACACAACAAGGCGCAAGGTTCCCTAATCAAATGGGGTACTTTTCCACAAAAAATGGACTATTTATAGACCGTCAGCACCAAAGATGATTTTGGATAAACTACCCGTTGCTCTAAGGTAATCAATGAGGGTATTTAGGTATTTTGATTTTTGCTCAATGGTCTTTACTCGAGCATTCAAATAACGATTCTCTCTTGTGTTCAAAAGGAAGACGGTTCCATCTCCGGAATCAAACTTATTTCTTTCCAATTTGAATAATTTGAGATATCCATTTTCAACATTTTTAAGATGCTCGTAAACATCTTTGTAAATCTCTCCTTGTTGATATAACGCGGCTAGTTTTAGCTTCGTTTCGTTCTGTTTGAATTGATATTTTAGTGATTCTTGCTGCCACTTGATTTCGGCGATTTTCATTTCACCTCTCTCTTTTCGAAGAAACAGTGGCGTTGAAAAGCTCAATCCAAAACGTCGATCGGATCCTAAAGCATAATCTTGAAATGTATTTCCAAAAAGCTGTTGGTACTTTAAATCAAAGGTGGGTAGCAGATTCCACTTCTTCAGTTTATAATTCAATCGTTGCTGCTCTACTGAGAAATTCAAGCTATTGATATCAGGAATAATGGATACATCAATGGCATTCGGCTTGTTCGATAGAAATAAGGAATCTAGATAATTGAAAAAATCTTCTGAAGGTTCAGTGTCTTCACTGATACCTAAAGCCGACCATTCATTGGTATTATTATTATAGTTCCAAAGATGTCTGCTAAGCTGAAGTCTTTGTTTGGTTGTATTTACTCTCCATTCTTTTTCCCTAGTGCGGAATAATTCCAACTGGATGTAATTTTCAAGCGTATCCATCCCATTACAGCCACCAGCTTTAAATAACTCCCTCAAGGCCTCTTGCCTTTCTAATGATAGCTGTGCACCCGTCGCGTAGGCGTTGCGTTGTTGAAATGCAATAAACCATAGTACATAATCTTTCCAGACCATTTCAGATAAATTGAGCAGTTGTATCTTTTGAATTTCGATACTCTGATTTTTAAATAGCTTTGATTGAGCCAACGTGGTTCTTCGTTCATCGGTAATTAGTCCTTTTAATACAGGAATGCTTATACCAGCGTATCTTAAGCCCCCTTTAAGCGTATAACTCTCGCCATTAACTAGGTTGCCTCTACCGCTTTCGTATCCCGACTCAATTTTAACAGGACTACGGGTTGGTAATGATAAGTGAGCCCCTTCCTTTTCATATGTAAATTTACCAGGATTACCGAATTGATTTACATATTCTTGGCTTTTACCACCCGTTTCAATTTGGAATCTAGGGTCGAAAGCACCGCGTGCCTTTCGCAGTGTGGCTTTACCACGAGTGCTTTCCATTCTTGAGGATATCACCAATGGGTGGTTATTGTGAACCATGTCAATTACTTCCTTAATTGACAAGCCTCGGGTAGTATCTGTATTTGCTTCTGCCTCTTTTAACGGGAGCATCGTAAAAAAGGTAAAACAAACCCAAACTGTTAATGCATGATATGTTAGCGATGGGGTCCTCATTTATTATCTACTGGTGGTGTTCGACCATTGTGATAGTAATCTGGAGGGAATCCACTTAACTGCCTCCATAACTCATACCATACCGGCACCGTTTTAAGAAGCATGTAAGCACGGGCTCCAACGCCAATTTTTAATTGTTCTGGCCATAGTTTTTTATCCATTGACATACGCACCAAAACACGATATTTTCCATTGGCTTGCAATGCATTATCAATAGCATATATCTCGCCAGGAAAAGTTCCATAGGACATTTGAGGCCATCCAGAAAACACCATGGTTGGCCAACCATCAAACACAAATTGTACAGGGGCTCCTTTTTCAATTAATGGCATATCCACCGGATTTACGAATAGTTCTACGGCAAGATTGATTTTTGAAGGAACAATCTTACACAGTGCTTGGCCCTCTTTCACGGCGATTCCTACACCATTTGATAAGGTTTGTGAAACTAACCCTGATTGAGGCGCTCGGATTACATAAAAATCATTCCGTATCGAGAAATTGGAATACTTATTTCGAAGCTTTGAAACTTCGGTTTCTGTGTCCATCTGGGCTGAAATAGCGCTGTATCTCTCACTTTCTGCCTTTGCTAGTTTTTCCCCGTATTCCGCGTTTATATTCGCTAATTCAATTTTTGAATTTTCAATCGCGTTTTTAGCCATATCCAATTTCGCTTCTTGGATCATGTTTTTTGCTAGTGCCTCTTGATATTTTACTCGTCTATTTTCGACATCAAGCGGGCTTTTGATTTCTTTAATTCTCAATAAACTATCTCGAACAAGTTGTTGCTTGGCAATTTTTAGGTTGATTTCTGCGGCTTTCATTTCAGCCAATTCAGAATTGTATTTAAGGTTTTCTTGTTGAACCTTAACTTGAGCCTTTCGAATAGCAAAATCGCGGTTAGCTTCCAATTGAGTGATTTGCTTATTTATGGCGTCCACCTTGGAAGTATAACTCAGAATAGAGTTTTCTTTGGCCTTGATTTGATTGGATGTTTGGCCTAACAATCCTGGATCGAGATACTCATTTTTGATTTCAGTCAAAACCACGATGGTATCTCCTTCTTTAACAATATCACCATCCTTCACGTACCACTTTTTAATTTTTCCTGAGATCATGGTTTGAATGGACTGTGGACGTTCATTGGGTCTTAAAGTTGTAACGACCCCATTGCTTTGTATGTTTTGGGTCCAAGGCAGGAATAAAAAGATCAGTCCTACGATACCAACGATGATGATCAAACGACGGAAACGTTGACCAACCCATGGGCTATCATTGTAATATTGATTATTGATCATCGTCTAGTTGGATTACATTTAGTTTTTCAAGTGAAATTCCGCAATCGTATAGATTCTCCACCGTAAGTATGAGTTTCTCTATAGAGTCAAGCAAGATGATAATGAGTATTTCTGATGCGAGAAATTGACCAAGGCTGATTCGTTGTTCTACCAAAAGGTAACTACCTATCAGTAGTAAAAAAGCTGTAAATACAACCTTTGTTACTACTCCTAACCAAGCTTGTTGATAGAGAATTTTGAAGTGATTATTTCGCCCCTCTGCATATTGATTTATATTCTCATCGAATGAATCGGATTCAATATCTGATTTGTCAGAAGTGAATATTTTTTTGAGGTTTTGCGCTGTACGGAATTTGTAGTTTGATTCCCATCTAGCAGTTTCAAAACCCCGTTTCCATGTTAATCTCAAGACCGTATACACTACGAATAATAACGCTATACCAAAGGCGATAAATAATGGGTGATAAATCGCAAGCAACAAAACACCAAATAAGGCTTGTAGTAACTTCCCCGTGAAATCTGTGAGTAACTTTGATAGTGACTTTTGCAACGTGACCACGTCGTAGAAATAACTTGTTTGCATTTCAAGTTGCTCGGTCATTTTTTTGCCCTTTTCTTTCAAAACTCTTATTCTGTCCTTGAATATTTTACCAAAATAGAGAAATAGTTTCCTCTGTATGGAGTCAATGATGCTAATTTGGGCTAATCTGGTAAGTCCAGCAAGTAGCACAGTACCTGTGATAAGCAGAGATAAAAAAAGCCAACTGCCGTTTAATTGTCCTGCCATTACGTATCCGACTATAGTTTGGATACCAAGAGGAATGGCTAGGCTGATTGCCCCGGATAGTACTGCGTATACGTATAGATAGCGTATGTTACGTTTTTCTAGAAGTACAATATCCCAGATTAACTTTAAAGGAGTTTTGTCTGGAATCCGATTTTTTCTGTATAGCATGAGAGCGTGAGTAATTCTTGTTGTTACTACAAAATTAACCCTCTAAATTTACTTTCCTCTACCTTGTAAAACCGTTAGGACAGTATTGAAAAGAATTTTGACATCCAATGCGAGCGTCATATTCTCAATATAGAAGATATCGTATTTCATTCTGGAAATCATTTCATCTACATTTTCGGCGTAACCATATTTTATTTGTCCCCAGCTGGTAATACCGGGTTTAACACGTTGCAATCGCTTGTATATAGGTGCTTTAGCTTGAATTTGTTCTATGAAAAATGAACGCTCAGGACGGGGTCCAACAAGGCTCATTTGACCGATGAGGACGTTGAAAAACTGAGGTAGTTCATCGAGTCTAGTCTTTCTTAAGAATATGCCTATTCTGGTGCGGCGATCATCATTTTCGCTACTCAGCCTTGGGCCGTTTTGTTCTGCATCGATAAACATACTGCGAAATTTGATTATTTTAAATGGAATCCCTTTATGGCCGATCCGTTCTTGCCTGTAAAAAATGGGTCCTTTAGAGTCGGTTTTAATCAGTAAACTGATGACTAAGAACAATGGCAAACAAAAAACAATGGCAATACTTGATAAGATAATATCAGCCCCTCTTTTGATGAACTTTTGCCAGTAAGGCATTACTTCGAAGTCAACTTCGGCTAATTGAGCTCCTAGGATGTTATTCATCTTCACCATTCCAAGAACCATATTATACTCTGATGGAAGCATCTTTAAATGGATGTCTTCGTTCTGTATAATATCAATGATTTTGGCGATAGAGCCCGACTCATCTTCCTCGTTAGCAATTATGATATCTTGTATCCCATTCTCCTTGATTAGGGAATTTAGCTGGCTCCAATGACCTAAAACAGACATGGGGAGATCAATATCCTGACGTTTTACTGTAATCTCAACAAATCCTTTCAAATCAAAACCCTCAAAAACCTTGGCATTTTCTAATTCCTCTACTAGAGATACGGCAGTTGGTCCTGATCCAATAACCAGGGTGGGATATCCCCATTTTTTCTTACGTAATTTATTGATAGTATAGGTTGCGTTAATTAATCTAAACAGTAGTGTAGTAAAGAAGTGAAACGAAAATAATACGGCTAATGAGATGTAGTAATCTTGGTAGGTAGATACACTATCATCCAAAATAAACAGGAAAAATAGGACGAGTGATCCTACAAGGCTAGTAGTAAAGGTATTTTCAATTTCTCTTAATCTTGACCTTCTTAAAATGAATTGGTAATAACCCGAAAGAGCGTAAATGAAAATCCAGAAAATAGGGATTAAAACCAATCCTAAAAATAGTTTTGGATCTTGGTTGACAGGCACTGTGTAGCCATGCTTAGAGGCTTCGATGAATGTCTTTCGAAACAAGAACAAAGCAAGCCAACTTACCGATGCTGAGAAAATATCTCCGATTAAATGGAAAATTAACCTCTTCGATGATTTACTCATGGTTGATTATAAGATAAACGGATATTATCTAGAAGAAATTCTAGCGAGCCCTCAAAGTCGGCTTTTTTATCTGTGGAGAAGAAAATCTCGTATTTCGTATCTTCTGGTTGTCCTTGGATTTCGTACAACAAATTCACATAGAAATGTTTCCAATCGCTACCCGTTGGGTTAATGGTCATGTAAGGCACGAATTCTTGTCCCATCGAGTTATATCGTTTAACTGCCACAAGCACGGGTAACTCAGATTTTACATCGAATTCCATGAAAATCCCGCTTCCATCATTAGGTAGATCTTTGAATAGTTCAAAATGAGCCAAATCCATGCTTTTCAAGGAATCTGCGGCTGAAAACCCAGAAACCAGTACCTTGGATGGTCCTGAGAACCGATTGTTTAAATCGAAATGCCTGGTTTCAATGCGGCTGTAGTCATCCTCTAAAAGACGAATCGGGACCAATGTGGTATTGCTGTCTTCGAAATCTTCTTGCCACGCAATTTTAGCGCGGTTTCTAAACCGAAAGATGGGCGAAAATATTACGGATGATTCTCTGGTTAACCCAATGGTTGTATCAACCAAATCTAATGTGAGATAATTATTTAGTGTTTGGGAGTTGCCATTAATTTTTACAAACGGTGCAATCTGAATCTTGGTTGGGCCCTCGGCGTCAAGTGGAAAAGTACAAGGCAAAGGAAAGGTGCCGACGGTTTGGCTATTGACATACACTTGAATTGCTTGAATGTCATGAATGTTGTTCCCATTAATACCAGATGCATCTAGTATTGCGCTATCAATTCGGATATATGATGGCACAAAAGCCTCATCTGTTCTACAGGAAGGAAATAGAAGAAACAGCAAAGTTGAAATAGCAATAAACACTCCCGAGAAGCGCATGATGCAAAAGTAAGTTATTTAGATAGGGGATTAAAGACTTTGATAACGTCTTTTTACTTTTTCACAAACTACTTCACAGATATCGGCAACGCCCATGAGGTGATCTAACGTAGATAAGGGTGTTAATCGTTTGTCAATATTTTCAAAAAAGTTGGTTAAGTCTTTCACTCGATGGTCATACAACATCACATGCCTTTCTAAGGTTACCATTTCTGGATTATTGTCTATGTTACTATTTTGAATGTCTAAATCGAGTGAAAGTTGTTCAGTTTCACCTTTCATTCGTGACTCTTCCAAGTTATTGCCTTTGAGGTCAATAGACAAAAGTGTGTCAGGTTGGTATACTCTTATTCTATGGATGTTTTTATCGATTGCTCTTCCTACGGAGAAGTGGCATATGGCATCGTTATGGAATTCGATGTGAATATTCAACATATCAGGGTCTTCCCCAAAGAGGAACATGGGTCTCGCAGAAACCGATCGAATACTTGATTGCATCAAGCGCTGTACCAAGTCAAATTCTTCTGAAAGCTGGGTGAAAATCCAGTTCTCAAAAGTACCTGGCTTCGGAGGTTGGCAGTGCTTTTCGACTTTTATGAATCGTGGTTTTTTTACCAGATTTAGCGCCGTGGTGAATACCGGCTTGCCGTACAAAGTATTACCAAATTGAAAGACGACTTGACTTTCAAATCGAAGTTTTTCTATTTCCTCGATTTCGTGGGTTGACCATTCCCTAAATCCATCAACAAAAACATGTTTTCCAAATCGAATCATTTGACGAACGATTTCAAAATCCAACGCTTTTACTTCCCTACAAATAATGAAAATATTTGCTTTTTCGAGCAGATCCATGAACTGAAAAAAGTCATCAAAAAGAGATTTGTTTTGTTTGGAATCCGGATCTAAAAAGCCAATGACTTCTACATTTTTAATACGTGACAATTCCGTCACATATGCTTCCGTCGATTTTGCAGATCCTAAGAGAATGACCTTTTTCATTGAGTCAATTGTTTTAACTTTGTACGAAACAAAAATGAGGGACATTTTCTCGTTTTAGTAATGCGTTTTCTCACAGGTTGGTAAGAGTCGTTTATGTTGGACACTGCAGTACATCAGGGTAAGAGGCATAAGCTCGTTCGTGAGCTAGCGGACAAGGGAATTGATAGCAAAACCGTGCTTTCTGCGATTGCTAAAGTTCCGAGGCATTGGTTTTTCCCTAAAGATTTTGAGCATTATGCATACCGGGATGATGCATTTCCTATTGATTTTGGTCAAACCATTTCCCAACCTTATACCGTGGCTTATCAATCAGAATTAATTGATGTAAAGGCTGGTGAAAAAGTACTTGAAATTGGAACGGGTAGTGGTTACCAAGCAGCGGTATTGTTGGAAATGGGTTTGAAACTGTATTCGATTGAATATGTAAGGCCTCTGTTAGAACAAGCAGCGCAACGATTAAAACCATACAAGAATAGCGTAAAGCTCCTGAATGGTGATGGTAGTGGAGGAGTCCCTAAGTACGCACCTTTTGATGCCATATTAGTGACTGCTGGTGCTCCTGCGGTGGCGAATGAACTATTAAAACAGCTAAAAATAGGAGGGAAGTTAGTAATTCCTGTAGGGGAAACTAAAGAAAATCAACGTATGCACCGGTACACTCGGATGAGTGAGACCAAATTCCATAAAGAAGTGTTAAAACCTTTCCGATTTGTTCCTTTGGTGGGAAAATCGGGCTGGGATTCTAAGGGTTCATAGCGTCTTCGATTTCCTCGGTTTTAATGGGGAAGTCCTCCATTAAATCAATGATTTTATCGCCTTGTAGTACCACATCGTTCTCTATTCTTACGCCTATTCCTTCTTCTGGTATGTAAATACCCGGTTCTATGGTTAAAACGGAACCATCCGGTATGGGCTCAAAGCGATGCATGACATCATGTACGTCTAATCCTAAATGGTGTGAAGTTCCATGCATGAAGTATTTCAAGTATGACTTCGGATTGTCTTTAATTTCCTGCTGGGTAAATAATCCAAGTTCCACTAGTTTTTCATTGGTGTATGCACAAACCTTTCCGTGATAATCCGGTAGTGTGACTCCAGGCTTTAAAATGCTTTTAGCGTAACGCTGAACATCCAACACCGCATCGTAGACCTCTTTTTGTCTCTTACTGAATTTCCCGTTAACCGGTATACATCGCGTTAAGTCTCCGTTGTAGTTGGCATATTCGGCTCCAAAATCAAGAAGCATAAGGTCGCCATCTTTCAAGGGTTTGTTGTTTTCAATATAATGGAGAACACAAGCACTTTCTCCACTCGCCATGATAGGGTCAAATGCGAATCCTTTACTTCGATTTTTTATAAATTCATGAATAATTTCTGCCTCTACTTCGTATTCCATCACACCAGGTTTGATGAACTGTAATGCTCGATACAAACCTTTTCTCGTAATGCTAATTGCCTCTTTAAGTAGTTCGATTTCTTCTTCTTCTTTTGACATCCTTAAACGTGCCAAAGTGGGAGCCAATCTAAATAAGCTATGTGCAGGATATCGATCTTTCAGTTGTTTTGTAAAGTGAATATTAGCGTAGGGAACGTTGGTTGTGAATCTGTCATTCTCATTCAAATTAACCCCGATACTTTCAGCCATTAATATCACGGAATGTATGGTTTGCCAGAATTCATGGTACCAAAAAACAGAAGAAATACCAGATCTTTCGTAAACCTGTTCTGGATTTAGTCTCGCTCCATCCCAAACCGCAATTTGTGCGTTGGTTTCTTTCACGAAAACACACTCTTTAAACATGGGATTGGGACAATCTGGAAAACTTACATAAATGGTGTCTTCTTGATCTATCCCTGTGAGATAAAACAAATCACTTTGTTGTCTGAAAGCAAAGAAGGCATCACCGTTTCTTGGGGTTTCCCAGTTGGAATGAATGATAGCCATTCCTCCCTTTGGAAGGGAATCAGCAAGCTTTTGTCTGTTTTTCTCAAATAGTCCTCTGGGTAATTGGTGATATTTCATGCGTTTGTCAATTTTTATGTAATACAAAGTTACAAATCCAATATCGACTATCTATGAGTCAGACGACATAAGCACTACATGGTGGTTTCTTGTTAGTTGTATCTACTTGTTATACAGTTGTTTATATCTTTTTGAAGTACTTCGTATTAGTTGCGATATTTAGATTAATTATTGAAATAACAGGAACTGGGAATCGTTGATTTGCGATATATGCCATACTTTGTTTGAACAAGAGTTGATAAAATCTTAAATTTGGGGCAACACGAAACTTTTTTTTCGTGTCATACTATAAGAACCAAAAATTAACCTATGAAAAGAACACTACGAATTGTTTTACTTTTTCTGACTGTTTTTGCCTTTAATAATTCAGCAAAGGCGACCCACATGATGGGAGCAGACATGAGTTACAGATGTCTGGGTAACGGTAAGTATAAAATCACCGCAAAAGTTTATCGTGATTGTCGAGGGGTGTCAATGTCACCTGTGACTTTTGGTGCTTTTGCCGGAACCAACGGCGGTAATGGTTGTGGTAGCGTAAGGTTATCTGGATTGAAACGTACAGGAATTCGTGACGTGACACAGCGCTGTTCTTCCTCATCTAATCCTTGTAATCCCAAGAATACCTATGGAACGGGTAAAGGGGTAGAGGAGCACACATTTGAAGCGACCATTGATTTTACTAAATCTCCGCTGAAACAGTTTGTTAACAAAAGCAGTTGTTGTGAGATTACGTTTTATGTGACACAGTGTTGTAGAAATGGTGCCATCACAACAGGTGCGGCGAATAACAATTTCTATTCGACCTGTATGATCAACATCTGTAATATTCCAAAAACTGAAAATAAATGTAACAGTTCGCCACAGCTTTCAAACGAGCCTGTGGGTTTCTTGTGTTGTAACACTCCATGGTACTATAATAATGGTGCGGTGGATACGGTAGATTTTGATTCTATTTCTTATAAATTGGTTCGTGGTTTGAAAGGTATACCGAACAGTTCGGTGAATTACTCTTCGCCTTTTACACATCAATATCCAATGACTCCGTTTTGTATTCCACCAACAAAGACGAATATCAAATGTAGACCAAGAACAAATTTGAATCCACCACGTGGTTTCTTCTTTGATGAGACCAACGGGGATATCATTGTAACTCCTACGAATTGTAAGGAAGTGCCGATTCTGGTAATTGAACAAACCGAGTATCGAAAAGATAGTGCTACAGGAAAATGGTTGGTAATCGGTCGAACCCGGCGAGATATGCAGATGTGGGTAATTGACGAATGTGGATATAACAAACCGCCTATTATCAATGGACCATTTAACTGGAATATTTGTGAGGGTGAAAAGATCTGTAAGAAAATTAAAATTGAGGACGAAACGTTTACTCCTCATCAGACCGTACCGGATACTGTTCTGGCTACATGGAATGGTGGTATACCCGGTGCAACCTTCGAAGTTGTTGACCCGAAGAAGAGAGAGAAAGAATACGAGTTCTGTTGGGAAACAAAAATTGGAGATGCATCCGATGTATCCTATACCTTTACGGTGCGTGCTACGGACCAGCACTGTACACCTCCGATGATCTCAATCCGTTCTTTCAAGGTGAAAGTAAATCCTAAAGCTCAGACGGAAAGAAAGTACGATACCTTGAAATGTGGTCGATTAGCTATGACCTCAATGATTCCGGGAGGTTTCAAAGGAACACCAAGTTACAAGTGGAGTGTAAGAGATAGCACAGGTAAGAAAGAATTATTTTATTCTGGTAAGAAGACCGATACAATGAATTACTACTATGGTGGTAAATACATCTTCGTTCATACCATTAATAACTCATTCAACTGTCCTACAATTTATCGTGATACCGTTGAATTCCCTGCACCGCCGAGAGTTATAATGGCTACCGCTGATACCTTTGCTTGTTTTGGTACGGATATAACATTGAAACCAACCGTACTTGATGGTAAAAAAGATTACAGTTATAAGTGGGATCGATACACTTACAGATATGATACGGTATCTCAAAAAATGAAAATCTCCAACCAGTTTCATGTTGACGGAGATACTTTGGATCAACTTAAGATGCCTAGTATCGAAAAGGATACAGTTATCCGTATTCAAGTTACCGACGGAGATGGTTGTATTTTCTATGATACTGCCGCAATTTTTGTGAAACCTCTCCCTATCTTAGATTTAGGTCCTGATCAAAGAATTTGTACGTATGAAACGCAAATTTTTGATGCACAAAACCTTGATACGGTACAATATTATTGGAGCACGGGAGATACGACTCAAACTATCACGGTACATGTTGAAGATGACTACGATGTACTGGTAGTAGAACAAACGTGGTTCTGTGAGCAAAGAGATACCGTGCACCTTTACGTGAATGATACTGCCATAGCAATACCTAATAATGATACGACCATTTGTAATGAGCAAGCTGTTGAGTTGGTTGCGGCGCACTCACCATCTGCTGAAAGTGCAATTTATGAATGGGTAGATATTACCGGTGGTAAAACATTAGGTAGTCAGACAAATTATACGGTGAGTCCCCGAAATACAGGGCCAAACGGTGGTAGTGAGCAGAATTTCTTGTATTCCTTATATACCAAAGTAACACAAGGTGGACACTCTTGTGAGCATACCGACACCATGCAGATTACAGTGAATGCATTACCTGTGGTGAAATGGTTGAAGAAACCATTACCATCTGAGTGTTTTGATTATGGCGATATTGAGTTGAATAGCTTCTTGAACGTGGGTAAAGAAAATGGTGTACGTATTTGGGGTGGATCATTTGAAAAGCCAAATAATATGGTGGATAGCGTAACACCTTCCCGCCACATCTTTAAAACCACTAATCTTTCAAACAGCCAATTACAAAATGGTAAAAACTACCAAGAGAAAATATATGGATGGTTTAAAGACGATAATGGTTGTATCAATTATGACTCTACCATTCAACGTATAGATGGTAACCCAATACTTGAATTAAAAGACAAAGTATATTGTCAGGATTTAGGTGAAATAAAAATGGATGAAACCGTTGAATTCCCTAAGACGAAATCAGGTAAGCAATTCGAATGGGTAGTTCAAGAATGGGCGAGCGGAACTGATTCTGCAAGATTGTTAGTGAATTTAAACCCATGGGGAACACCTGACTGGCGTTTTAAGTTTGGTAGCCCAACGGAAGACTACTACCAAGGTGATTACAAGTTTAAATTATGTATCACCGATATCATTACGGGTTGTCAAAGTTGCGATACTACGGCCATTCAAATTATTGCAGAGCCAACAGTAACAGTGCTCACACCAAATCCTGTTTGTGTAAACTGGGATACCATTGATCTAAATGATTACGTAACGGTCAACGGTTTAGGTGGTGCAGATGCAGACGGAGGAGAATTCAAGGTAACGGAAGTAGATTATGTTACAAACGACCCACGTGTAGGAATGTCATTACCACAGGGTCATTTATTCCCACCATCAACAGGTGCTGGTACATACAAGATACTTTACAGTAATGACGGAACCGGTTGTTTGAAAGTGGATAGTTTCTATGTGTACGTGAATGACACGCCGGATGCTTTATTGCTTCCTCCGGTTACCTTATGTAGTTCTGGTCCGAAATTGGATTTGAATACACGTATCGATATGACCAATACCAAACCTCAAAGCGGTACTCCTGCATGGTTTGGTCCAAATCTTACTGGTAGTATGTTTGATCCAATCTCTACTGGTACTTCTGAAATTGAAGGCCCATACGAGTTGACTCTAGCCTACACCGATAATAACGGTTGTGCAGATACAGAAACCTATAATGTATTTGTACGTTCTCAGCCAGAAGTAGAGATTACCACTATCAATCCATATCCACAGTGTGAGAATACACCATTCCCTGTACAAAGTGAGAGTAAGTTTAGTAATGGAAAAGTAAATTGGACCTTATTGAACAACTCTGATGGTAGCATAGATAATAGTACGGCAGAAAACATTGTTTATACACATGGTCCTGGAGATAAGGCAAATAAAATGGCTTCCTTAAAAGTGACTACTGAGCCAATTGCTAATGATGTATGTCCTCAAGCAAGTGATTCAATATTGATCATTATTCACCCTTACCCTGTCCTTGAGCCTTTGGCGAAATTCACCGGTTGTATTCCATTATCAACTGATTGGAGCGTGACAGAGACAGGCGGAATACCACAAGGTCAGTTGTCATACGATTGGGACTTTGGGAACGGAGATACAAGCAACGATCAATTTCCAGCTGGTATCATGTATCCAACACAAGGTCGCTACGATGTGAAAGTTACGGTAACCAATAATACTCCTGATGGTGGTCAATGTGCTACCACGGAGAATGGTCCTCAGCATGTTGAAGCTTATCCGTTGCCAGATGCTTATTTTGAAACGGATCCTTCATACAGCACTACGGTAGCCTTACCTAAATTCCAGATGATCAACAAAACCAAAGTTGAAGAGATTCCATTTAACCCGAGTATCTCTTATGTTTGGGATTTCGGAACTTTAACTGGTGACACAGCTATGAGTGAGAATCCGAAGTTTGCTTATTCTAAAGACACTGGTATCTACAGAATCTTTATGACGGCAACCACCAG
>Ga0181584_10002020_pt1 | contig 15479 bp, 14 predicted proteins | sample 071ome_30_FD_132462 | JGI IMG/M metagenome (GOLD analysis project Ga0181584, IMG submission 132462) | Coastal salt marsh microbial communities from the Groves Creek Marsh, Skidaway Island, Georgia - 071406AT metaG (megahit assembly) | ecosystem: Environmental > Aquatic > Marine > Intertidal... | reverse complement strand
TGATGACTTAACTAACAAGCCAACAGACTTAGTTAGAACTACAATGACAAGTGCTATTGATGCTAATAGTTTTGACATTAGCAATTTATTTGCTATAACACTACAAACACAAACTTCAGCTGTATTTGCAAGTGAAGGTACAGTAGTTATAGCAGACGGAGTAGGTTGGGATCCACTAGGCAACGGACGCAAAAGTATGGTTGTATACTTAGGCGGTGCTTGGAGAGAAATAGCAGCAGTACCGGGTGTTTAATGAGATACGATAAATATGTATAACAATAGGATTTTGAAGAATGGCAAATAGATTTCCACTAGTACTTGATACTACAGACGGCAATAAAATTAAAGAATTACCTAGTGGTGATAATTTAAATCTGCGTGAAAACAGTATTATAAACGTTCAAAATGTTACTGCACTAGGAACAATTGATGCAGCCGATGTAAGAGTGGGTGGACAAAGAATTGTAGCACAAAATATTGCAGACTTAACTGACACGCCAAGCACGTATTCCGGAAGTGAAAATTACTTTGTAAAAGTTAACTCACAAGGAACAGGATTAGAATATAGACCGTTAAGTGATATTGGTTCAATTGGTGTTAATACTTTAAGAGTTGGAACTGCTGTTCTACCAGATATAGCAGACACGGGTGTTATTGGTACTGACTTTAATAGATTTTTAAGAGTCACTGCAAAAGAAATAAAAGGTGACTTAATTTCAGATAACGAAGAAATTGTTTTTGATGCTTCGACAGGAAAAATAAGTTATGCTGCACTGCAAGGTGCTCCACAATTTTTGTCAGAATTTACAGATGATATTGGATATTTACGTTCATCAGATTTAGATAATAGTATTGCAGGATTGTTTGATGAAGGCAGAGCATTTGAAAGCGATTTAGTCGGGTCAGTATTTGCAGATGATTCAACACTACTAGTTGATGGATTGAATGGAAAGATAGTTGGTGACATTGATGCTCAAAACTTAGATGTAACTAATGCTAATATTGCATTTTTAAACACAGCCTTAGTTACTGCCAACTTTATCTCGGGTGTAGAAGGTGCAGATTTTGGCATTAGAGCTGTTGGTGGCAAAGATGTAGTAATTGGCGCAAGCGGAACTACGAATGTAAAAATACACAATCCAATTTTATACACTCCGACTTTTGATACTGGATTAGGAACAACAGAATGGAACGTTGCTACTAACTTAGATATTACCGCAGGAAACAGAGTTAGTATTTTAGGTGGTGTACCATTTAGAATTTCAAATGCAGACAACACAGTAATTTCAGCAATTGGTGCAGCCAACGGCGACTTAATTTATAACACTTCAACAAATACTTTACAAACATTCCAAAACGGTGCTTGGGTTGATGTTACAGGCAATGTTAGTGCCAGCTCAGGTACAAGTAATTTTAATAACGTTATAATTGCAGGTGACTTAACTGTAAGCGGCACAACAACTACAGTTGATACAACTAATACTACAATTAGCGACAATACTATTACATTAAACAACGGAGAAACACTTGCCGGTGTTGCAGGTGGAACTGGAAGTTCAGGAATTGAAATTGATAGAGGAACCGAAGCAAGTGTTTCTCTAATATGGGACGAAACACTACCAGGTTGGACTGTAGGAAGTCAAAATATATATGCAGACCAGTTCCGTGGTAACGATTTCTTTGGTGATCTACGTGCAAATAGTACTGTACAAATCGACGGCGACAACGGTCTACTATTATTTGAAGGATTAAATTCCCCTGAAATTCGTAACAATGATAGTAGTGTAAGATTAATAATGCGTGGAAGCGATTATGCTCCAGGCACAGCACAGCTTTATGTTGAAGCAAACAATGTTTGGTTAAATTCAAGTTTAACTGTTCAACAAGGTATTAGTGGTGATTTAGTTGGTAGTGTATTTGCAGACGATAGTGCAGTAATGGTAGATGCTGTTAACAATATTTTAACAGCAGGAGAAGTTATAACACCGCAAGTATCGCCAATAGTAGGCGGCTCAATAACAATAGGTGGAACTTTTGGATCATTTAATTATAGTGATAGTAATGGAGCAATACAAATTGCTTCTTCTGGAACAGTAAACGTAGAAGGTGCAGCAAGTTCAGCAGTAAACATAGGTACTGGTACAAGCGGAACAACAACAATTGGACATGCAGGGAATGTTGTAGCAATACCTGGAACACTTGATCTTGGTGGTGCAACTGTAAACAATGCAGGATTTGATTTAACTGGTAATATTGACAATACAAACTTAACTGTAGGTGCTACAGCAACAACAGTAGCAATTGGACATGCAGGAAGCACAACAACTATAAATGGTACAGTAAGTTTTGCTAGTGCTATTGTTGCAAACAATATTACAGCAGATGACAGTATTGTCATAACTACAGCAGTTGGTGCAGGAAACGGTATTACTTTATCACCGCAAGGAACAAACACTACAGTTAACTTACAAGCAGATGGTATTAGAACTTTTGGAAGTCCGTTTACTGATGCAATAGTAGCACAAGCAGGAGTAACTGGTGACGTAACAGGTTCAATATTTGCAGACGATTCAAGTATGATTATAGACGGTGTTGCCGGTGCAGTAGTTGGTGATGTTAACAATACAAACATTACTACAGCTAATTTAGAAGCAGGTACAGCAATTAAAACAGCATCTGTAACTAATGACACTAGCCAATCAGATCTAACTGTTGCAGCAGATGGATTTATGTTTGTTAAAGGTGGCGAACTTGGTACTGGCACAAGTGAAATACAATTAGATAAAAACGGTATTAATAATATAGAAATTAAAACTGTTCCAGGTAATCCATCAGATCCAACAGATTATGCAAGAGTAGCAATTAACGCAAATACTGATGCAGGCGATGTAAGAATTGGTACACCAACAAGTACACGTAACCAAAAAGTTGAAATTTATAATGCTGAAATTTTTAACCCAACACTAACTGGCGGATTTACAGGTGATATAACAGGTTCAGTATTTGCAGACGATTCAACACTACTAGTTGACGGTGTTAATGGTACAATTCCGTGGAGTGTTATTACAGGATTCACAGGTGGCGGCCAAGAAGAATACGATGTATTTGCTACATCATTAAGTTCAGCAAGTAGTGCTAACGTTACTGCTGGCAGTTACTTTAGAAATGAAGCAGACACAGCTGATATTGCAGTAAGTGCATCTGTAACAAGCGGCTTCAGCAAAATGAAAGTAATGTTAAGTGCAAACATACACAATCCAATCAACACAAATACTGAAGCAGTTGTAAGATTAGAAAGAAGTGTAAACGGTGGCGCAGGAACAACAATTAAGAGATTTGTGTTCCCAGCAGGTTCTAATTATTATGGCGGAGTAGAATTTATGTTTGTTGACGATCACGGACAAAGTGCAGGTTCATTAATTGAATATAAACTTGTAAATGATATGTCTAACGGTTACAGCGGCGAAGATTTAAGAATGTGGTACGGTATTAGTGGTGACACATTTGGATTAAAAGAACTACCATAACACGATAAATATGTAAAATAGGAAAACATAAAATGAGTGAAAAAGAATATATTGTAAGTTTAAACAAAGGTGTAGACTACGAAGCATTTAACCAGGAAATGATTGCTACAACAGGAGCAGGAGATATTCCAGGAAGAAGTGTTGATGTTGCAAATGCTCGTCCAGGAAGTTTGCGTAATACTCATTATATGCTAACTGACGAAGAAGCAGCAGCACTAAACAACGATGCAAGAGTTTACGCTGTCGAACTACGTCCAGATTTACGTGATGATATTGAAATTGGTCATTTCGCAACACAAGTAGGCGACTTTAGTAAAACTGTATTAGACAGAGGTGACTACATTAACTGGGGATTAGTTAGAGCAAACAGTTCAACTGATCCATACCAAGGATCAAATGCTAGTATAGATTATAATTACACTCTTGATGCATCAGGTGTTGACATTGTTATTCAAGACAGTGGTATACAAGCAGATCATCCAGACTTTTTTGATTACGAAGGTAACAGCAGAGTACAACAAATTAACTGGTTTGCAGAAAGTGGTTTGCCAGGAACACAAAGTACTAACCATTATAGAGATTACGACGGCCACGGCACACACGTTGCAGGTATTGCAGCAGGATTAACTTACGGCTGGGCCAAAAATGCTAGAATTTATAGTGTTAAAGTAAACGGACTTGAAGGCTCAGGGGATTCAAATACTGGTATATCTGTTTCGGATTGTTTTGATGTTATTAAAGAGTGGCACAATAACAAGCCAGTAGATCCTGCTACAGGAGTTAAGCGTCCAACTATTGTTAATATGAGTTGGGGATATGGTCGTTACTTTTCAAATATCACAGGCGGAAACTACAGAGGTACACCTTGGACTGGTACAGCAAGAGATACCACAAAAGGTATGGTAGGAGTATTTACAGGTATTGGTTATAGACACGTTGTACGTGTTGCATCAGTTGACGTTGACTTAGAAGAACTTATTGATGCAGGTGTACATGTGTGTATTGCTGCTGGTAACAGTTATCAAAAGATTGATGTACCTAGCGGATTAGATTACGACAACTATTATACAGATTCTATTTTTGGAAATATATATTATCACAGAGGTGGTTCTCCTTACAGTGAGAATGCTATAGTAGTAGGAAACGCTGATAGTGCAGTAACAGGATCGGGTGTAGAACAATCTGCTGCATCAAGTGAAAAAGGTCCAGGAGTAACACTTTGGGCACCTGGAACAAACATTATGAGTACAACTAGTACTGTTAACAGCTGGGGAATAAATGATGGTCCTTATCCTAGCGACGAAGATTTCTTAATTACTAATATCAGCGGCACGAGTATGGCTTCTCCACAAGTGGCTGGAATAGTTGCTTTATATTGCCAATTAAATCCAAATGCAACACCTGCACAGGCAAAAGCATATGTAAGTAATAATGCAGTTTCAGATAAACTTTATACAACAAATTTAGATAATGATTATGGAACTTCAAGAAGTTTATTAGGCGGTCCAAACAAATATGCATTTAATAAATTTAATAGTGCTACACAAATGACCATAGGACAAACTACGCAAGCAACTGCTCTAATTCCTGCAACATATGGATTATCTACTTCAGTAGGATCGGTTAATGAAGGACAGTCTTTTACTATTACATTAACTACAACAAATATTGCAGACGGCACTTCAATTCCTTATACAATTACTGGTGTCGATTCAGATGATCTTAGTGGTGCAAGTTTAACAGGTAATTTTGCTATACAAAGCGGAACATCTTCAATTGACTTTAATGTAGCAGCAGACGCTACAACTGAAGGAAATGAAACATTTACATTAACACTTGATCATGTTAACGAATTAATTCAAGTTACAATAGTTGATTCAAGTACAACACCAGTACCAACTTACTCACTAGATACTGGAGGCATAGCTTCTATCAACGAAGGATCAGATTTAACTATTACGCTAACAACTACATTTGTAGATGATGGCACTCAAGTTCCCTATACAATTAGTGGTACAGGTATAACAACAGCAGATATTGGCGGAAATAGTCTAACTGGTAGCTTTACTGTTAATAATAATACAGCAACACTTATACTTCCAATAACATCGGATGCTACAACTGAAGGTTTAGAAACTCTTACACTAAGATTAAACAACAATGCTGATGCAGTAAATGTAACTATTAACGATACAAGTGGCGCAGGAAATGTTTCTTATACTCTAAGTGCAGACAACACAACACCAAATGAAGGTGACACTGTAACTGTTACACTAACAACTACGAACGTTGTAGATTCAACTATTGTACCATACACAATTAGTGGTACAGGTATAACAACAGCAGATATTGGTGGAGATCCATTAACTGGTTCATTTACTGTAACAGGTAATACCGCTACTATGTCGTTTACACTAGCTGAAGATTTAACTACAGAAGCCAGTGAAACATTAACTCTTTCATTAAATAATGGCGGAGATAGTATTGACATTGTTATTAATGATACAAGTACAACACCGTTGCCAACTTATACATTAAGTGCAGACACTACAAATATTAATGAAGGCGATACTGTAACTATTACACTAACAACCACAAATGTTTCAGATGCAACATCAGTTGCATACACTGTAACTGGTATTGATGCAAATGATTTAACTGCTGGCTCTTTAACTGGTAACTTTACTATTAGTTCAAATACTGATTCAATATCATTTACATTATCTGAAGATTTAGCAACAGAAAATACAGAAACGCTAACATTGGCGCTAGACAATGGACAAGACAGTATAGCAATTACAGTTAACGATACAAGTACAGCACCTGCTGCAACATATGCACTATCATCAGATGTTGCAAATGTTAACGAAGGCGGTACAGTTGTGTTTACACTAACAACTACAAATGTTGCAGATGCTACTAATCTTGCATATACTGTAACTGGTATTGATGCAAATGATCTAAGTGCAGGAACATTGACTGGTAACTTTACTGTTACAAGTAATACAGCAACAGTATCATTTACACTAGCTGAAGATGCTACAACCGAAGGTGCAGAAACAATGACACTAGCACTTGATAATGGACAAGCAACACATCAAGTTACAGTTAATGATACTTCACTAACACAAGCAGCAGACTACACTATTACAGTATCGGCAGCAGACAGCACAAATTACTCGTTAAGTGGTAATGACAGAAATGGTGCTGTTAGCGGAACAGATCCAGCATTAACATTTAATGTAGGAGATATTATTGACTTTAGTGTAAGTGCTCCAGCTCATCCATTCTGGATCAAAACTACACAAAATACAGGCACAGGAGACGGTGCATCAGGTGTAACTAATAACGGAGCAGGTAGTGGAACAGTAAGATGGGTTGTACCTAGTACAGGTACATACTACTATATTTGTCAATTCCATGCTGCAATGACAAATACAATAACAGTGAGCGCATAAGATGGCAATACAATTAATTAATATAGGGCAAATTGCAAACGACGGCACAGGTGATGATCTTCGCGAAGCGATGATTAAAATTAATGCTAACTTTGAAGAGCTTGATTTAAGAGATGATGAAAAAACAACAGCATCAAACCTTGGAAGTATAGGTCAAGGATTATTTGTACAGCGTTTAAATTATGATTTACAGTTTAAAAGAATTAGAGCAGGCAACAATGTTTATATGGAGTCTGACGGGGAAAAAGTTACAATATCAGTACCTACTATAGGAGTAGAAAGTCTTATTCTTAATGCAGACACAGGAACAGGACAAATTACTACTGATGGTATTCTTAACATCGAAGGCGGTGACGATATCAGTACGTCTTTTGCTGATAATACGTTTACCATTAATTATGATGGGGTTACTAACTTAGAAGCTGACCCTGCTCCAACATTAAGTACAAATTTAAATGCAGATGGGAATAGTTTATTAAATGTAGGTGTAGTAAATGCAGCATCTGTTACAGGTAGTTTCACTGGAAATTTAGTAGGTAATGTTACTGGCGATGTACACGACATTGATATCAGAGACATTTGGCGTTACTTTGAGCCAGGTTCTTCAGACTTTGGAGCAATTGAACCAGTTGTAAGAAATATTATAGAATTTATAATTCTAAATCAAGATATTGAAATGGGCTCTATTACTAATCCAAACAGCATCACATTTGAGCAAGGTAGTTTAATATAATTTTCCGATAAATATGTTATAGAAGGAATTATCTATGGCGAATTTATGGAACATCGATACTGGGTCTCGATTAAAAACATTAATAGAAAGATCATCTGTAAACATTTTGTTACCGTTAGCAAATAATATTTCTGCTGACGTTGAAATTATCAGTGGCGCTTTACCAACTGGAACAAGATTAGAAGATAAAAAAATTGTAGGAACAGTATATGAAGTTGCTTATGACAAAACTTTTTATACAGTTTTTAGAGCATATACTGATACAGAATGGCAAGACGTTACAATTGAATTTGTAGTATCAGGACCAGATGCACCTACATGGCAAACAAATGAAGGATTGTTACCTGTAGGATCAAACAATGCACTCTTTATATTAGATAATGAGATTATTGATTTTCAATTAATCGCAACAGATACAGATCTACCAGCTGGCGATGAATTAACTTACTTTATTGCAGACGGAGATGGTGTATTACCTCCAGGAATATCATTAACTGAAGATGGTAGACTAGTTGGAACTACTGAACCGCTACTTAGTTTAGACAAAAGATACGAAGGTGGTGGTTACGATACAGCACCATTTGCAGGCGTGCCAATGGACTACGCATTATTAAGCACAAACGGGTATGGTAGTTTTTATTATGATACTGTAGATTTTGATTATAATGAACCAACTGTAAATCCAAGAAAACTTAATAGATACTATCCTTTTGCAGTTACAGTTACAGATGGTGATACGTTTGTAAGAAGAGAATTTAAAATATATCTTGTAGGCGATGACTATCTAAAATCAGACAACACTGCTATGAAAGCAAGTACAGGTGTTTTTACAGCAGATGTTACAAATGTACGTACACCAGTATGGTTAACTCCTAGAGATTTAGGGTTTAAACGTGCAAATAATTATACAACACTATTTTTAGAAATTATTGATAATTGGACTCTAGAAGGAGTAATAGTATATACTTTAGAAGATATTAACGACGACGGAACTCCTAGCGAATTACCCAAAGGAATGACATTAGATAGTCAATCAGGTGAAGTAATAGGACGTATACCGTATCAACCAGCAATTACAGAAACATACAAGTTCAGTGTAAGAGCAACTCGTATTACTACTGATTTAGATACTGTAAGTATTAATGCAAACTTTTATGAAGATACACTAATAGGAAAAACAAGTTTTAAAATTTATAAGATAGATTTAACTGGCGATATAGACGGTGTAAATGACTTATTTGAATTAGTCGGTAGAAAAATATTATTAGGTAAACGCCAGTATACAGTAACTAATGTTGATAATAGAAATGCAGATTACGATATAATATTTGTAGATGAAACACTTGCACCTCAAATTAATTTAAAACTAAGTAGGACAGCATACACTGGACAAAGTTATTTCTTTGTAGAAAGACTAAATGAATCTGAAAAATTAAAATACCAAGGAAGAAGGTTAAAGTTTTCAGATACAGAATTTTATAACATTACAGAAATTACTCCTTACATAGAATATCAAATAACACAGCAAACTCCAGGAAATGACGATATATTACCTGTGGGTGTTCCTAGTGAAATGGCTGTATATGAAAATTATTTTGTTGGGGACTATGTAATTTATCCAACAGCAGCCGGCGGCGATGGTAAAATTTATAGATGTACAAATGCACACAGCGTAGAACCACAAATTGATAATGAGTTCGGAGATTTAATTACAATAGATGGTGTTATACAAATAGATTTTCAAAGTGCAAATTGGCAAGAGGTTGCAGAAACCCTTGACGAATTAAGCGAAGCAAACAGAATTATTGCTACTACACAAGCACTTACAAGAGAATACGGCGGGCAAGCATATATAGAAAAGATTGACCAAGTTAATTGGAAAATTAAAGTTCCTAGTACTGCAACTTCTAGAATAATTAGTAATATTAGAAACTTTTTTGCACTCGACGGAAGTAGTACACAAGTTGAAGTAACATTATTAAGAGACAACGAAGACAGGATTGTATTAGATGTTAATCTAGCATCACAATTAAATGTTGGTAGAAATATTGGTATTGCATTGTTTGCAAAAGATTATTTCTTTAAAAATATTGTTGTTGCAGCAAATGACGAAGTTGATATACCTTCAACTATTAAAACTTTTGAAGTAAAAGTTATTGGAGAAATTGATTCTAATATTAGTTGGATTACTCCTTCTAATTTAGGAACTATTAATGCTAACTTTACAAGTACATTAAAACTAGTTGCCGAAACAACAGTCCCTGACACCAAAATGATATACACATTAAAGTCAGGCAAATTACCATACGGAATGACTCTTAACTATGACGGAGAAATTATAGGTTCAGCAAGACAGTTTGGTACACTAGAGCAACCGGGTTTAACTACATTTGATAATAAAGCAGTGTCATGGGACGGAAGTTTACCAGGAGATACTACATTTGATAGAGCATATACATTTACTGTTGAAGCTAGAGATAGATTTAACTATACTGCAATAGAAAAAGAGTTTACTTTAAAAGTAGAAGATTTTGATGATACGCAGTATACTGACATTTACATGCGTCCGATGTTACCAGAACAACAAAGAAGATATTATAACAACTTTATAAGTGATCCTGACGTGTTTACACCTAGTAAGATATACAGGCCAGGAGATCCAACATTCGGTGTACAAAAAAATCTAGACATGTTAGTATATGCAGGTGTTGAATCTACAGAAATTGGAAACTTTGTAGCAGCATCAGCTAAAAATCATAAACGAAAACGTTATATACTAGGTGAAATCAAGAGTGCTGTTGCAAAAATGTCAGCCACATCTGATGATATATACGAAGTAATTTATATAGATGTAATTGATCCTGCTAATAGTACTACTTCGTCTAAAACTGCACAAACGTTTACTATTGATACTAAAAATAAAATTACAATGGATAGTATACAATATTCATTTAAAGATGATGTAACAAGGACAGGCACAGGCGACGATACACTTCCTATATATACAAGACAAATTGTTAAATTTGTTCTTACTGAAGTAGGCGAACTTATTATAGAAACTAGAAGTGGTTCTGAAGAAGAAGTTAATGTAGACAATCAAGATTTTGAATTGTTAATAAGAGACAATGGCAACATAAGTGTACTTCTTCAAAAAAGTGATAGCGAACCTTTTAGAATTCGTCCAATAACAAATACCATAAAAGCTGATTCTAATGCAATCAAAGTAAGTCAAGGCAAAGACAATTTAAGATATATATCTAGCATTGATAATATGAGAAGAAATATTAAAGGGGTTGGCGAAAACGAGCGTAACTATTTGCCACTTTGGATGAGAACTGCACAGACAGGCTTCCAAGAATTAGATTATGTTACAGCAATTCCTATTTGCTATTGTAAACCAGGATATGCAAGTGATATAATTAACAATATAAAGAACTATGGATTTGATCCAAAATTAATAAACTACGACATTGACAGATATATTGTTAAAAATACAAAAGATTCAACCGATGAAAAATATATTGTATTCGCAAATTATCAATTCAATGTATAACGACGATAAATACAAATGTAAAGAGGATTTAAAATGACAAGCAATATTGTAAGTGAAACAATTGACGCAGAATATCCAGTTGCCGGTGTAGATAACGACACTCAAGGATTCCGTGATAATTTTTCTATTATTAAAACTGGACTAGCAACTGCACAAAGTGAACTTAGTGCATTACAAAGCAGAGTCCTTTTAAAAACAGCATTACCTGATACTACACTAGATAATGATTTGAATGGAACAAACATAACTGATGGTAATTTTATTCAATCAACATCAACTTATCACAATATTGGTACTGTAACTAGTGGTCAAAATATTAGTTTTTTAAATGGACACTATCAAAGTGTTACAGTTAATCTTGGTGAAGGTATTAATACTATTAATTTTGCACTTGCAGATTGGCCTGAACGTGACGGACTAGCTAAAATGACAGTGCAATTATACGGAAACGATAGTGCTAAAACTGTAACATTTACAGTAGACGCTGGCGGTTCCCTCAAATATGATCCTTCTTACCCAAGAGTAGACGGTGATGCAACTGTTACTGTAGACAGTAGTGCAGATCCAATAATTATAGATTTTTGGACATATAATCAAGGCACCACTGTTTATGCAGAATACAAAGGACGTTTTGAAGCCTAATGCATAATCCTTTAGTAAATGGATTAGATCAATTATCATTAAATGAGCTGGAGCAAAAAATTATTGAGCTCCAGCGTAAATATTTTCAATCAAATAACCCAAGTGTACAAGCACAAATTGTTAATTTTTTAGAAATTTATAAAGATGAACTAAACACCAAACGTGCTTTAGACGCACAACGTCAAAAAGAACAGCAAGACGACGATAATTCTCTTGACAATCTTATCAAAGTATCGTAAAATACTTTTATGCTTATGAAAACAGATGAACTAGGTATACCACGGTTTTCTAATCGTGACTTAATTGACATGATCTATAGTGGTCATGCGGATAAAGTTCATGTGGTATTGTGTGATGCAAACGACGATGTAGACAAGTTCAATGCCGCTATGGAAGAACAAGGCTTTGACAAACTACAAAAGTATATTCCACTAGACGTAGATCAAAAGACTTTTGACGGTGTGTGTCAAAGTGAATGGTTTATGCCACAAGAATATAAAGAACTTGATGTTTATACATTTGTAATGAACAAAGCAGGTGATGATTTAGCAGAATTAGAAAGAGTTGAAGAAGAAATTGCACAATTTAAAGTACGAGGTATGAACAACTTGCTACGCTATATGATCTATCTTGTAGATTTTATGCGTGAGAATAACATTGTATGGGGTGTAGGACGTGGATCAAGTGTAGCAAGTTATGTGTTGTATTTGATAGGTGTGCATAAAATTAATTCAATCCAGTTTGGCCTGGATTGGCGTGAGTTTTTAAGATAAATATACGTATATTATAAGGAGACAATTATGTCAAAGGTATCCCCTACTAAAAAACAATATAGAAGTATGCGAGGTAAGTCAGTAGATATCGATTTGCTACGTAAAAGACACGAACTTACTCCAGCAGTAGGTAATGCTCGTGTTAACGCTCGTGGAGACGAGCTCGGTGCTGGCGGCGCAATTATTAAAAAGCGTGAAGAAGTTATTCAAGAACACTATGCAACAGCAGGAACTGCAAAACAAACTAATCTTGCAAGAGCAAAAAAAACTTCTGAACCAATTGCTGAACCAGTTGTCGAAACAAAAACAACAACTAAAACAAAAAAAGCAGCAGCGTCTGTTATTGAAGAAGAATTGTCTAACGATGAGTCGGCAGAACTTGCTGCAATGGACGATGGTTGGGTTGAAGACGAAGAAGGAAATTTTGTACCAAAAGGTGAAGTATAAATGGCTTTAAATATTAATTCTATTAAAGGAACTCCTCGAGCTATCGGCAATAGAGTACTTGTAACAGATATGAATTTTGGCGAACAAACAACCAAAGGTGGAATTATTCTTACAAGTGATGACGGGAAAACTAGAGGTATCTATCCTCGCTGGGCTAAAGTATATTCTAAAGGTCCAGACAATAAAGACCCATACGAAGTAGGACAATGGATTTTAATAGAACATGGTCGATGGACTAGAGGTCTTAAATTAGAAACAGATAACGGTGAACTTGAAGTTCGCATGGTAGAGTCTGAAAGTATTTTAGCTTGGTCAGATAACAAACCAGAAAGTGTAACTATTGGTGCAGAATATGCAGACGGCGAACATGCAACAATTGATCCAAGTTCATTTATGAGGACACAATGACAAATCCATTTAAAGATATTGACACGTTTGGTTCTGCGTGTGATCAGGAACCAAGTGAAGCAAACTATAAAATGTATCTTAGTTTGATCAAAGAAGAATACGAAGAATTACAAGAAGCAGTCGAAGCAAATAATACTGTAGAACAACTTGATGCACTAATTGATATTCTTGTTGTTACTATGGGTGCTATTCGTGCAGGAGGATTTGACGGCGAAGGTGCGTGGAAAGAAGTAATGGACACAAACTTTGCAAAAATCGATCCAGACACAGGCAAAGTTCGCAAAAGAGAAGACGGTAAAGTGCTAAAGCCAGAAGGTTGGAAAGCACCTGAATTAGAAAAATTTATCTAAAATAATACTTGACTCCTTACAGTTTATGCGTTATAATATGTATAAAATGTAAGGAGATCTCTTGATGTTGATACCAGCACCACAAACAGCAGGCATTGGTACTACAGGCGCAACAGGTATTGTGCTAATGGTACTTCATATTACCGGATATTTAACAGGATGGGCTTGGCCTATCTTATATATATTTCTTATAATTTCAGGCATTGGACAGGAAAACCGTAAGGCGAAAAAATAATGGCAATTCATGCAATGATCGATCTAGAAACACTGCACACTACACCACATGCAGCAGTGCTAACAGTTGGCGGTGTAAAGTTTGATCCCTTTTCAGACACAGAACCACATAGTGAGTTTTATTACAAACTGGACATTGATAGTCAATACAGACAAATAAGTGATGATACTATTGCTTGGTGGGGGCAACAGGATCCTAAAGTACAAGAAGAAGCGTTCTCTGAAGAAGGGCGTGTTGCAATGGACACATTTATTGACTCATTGCCTAAATGGATGGTAGGTGTTGATGTGTTGTGGGGACACGGCTACGGCTTTGACATTACAATTATTGAAGATATGTGTCGTCAATGTAGCAAGCCTATTCCTTGGCAGTTCTGGCAAGTGCGTGACAGCCGCACATTATTTACTATGTGCAAAATAGATCCACGTAAAGCAATGCAAACAGATTTACATAATGCGTTAGCTGACGCATATTTTCAAGCAAAAGGCGTGCAAATGGCATACAAGGAGTTAGGAGTTGAAAAATAGTCCTATTAATAATTATCAGCAATTAATGGCAATTACTGCTGAAGAAGCTGGAGAACTTGTGCAAGTATGCATGAAAATTATTCGCATGTTTGACGATCATGGTAATATTGATGATAAAAGAATGAGTCATCTTATTGAAGAAGCAGGCGATGTTTATGCAATGATAGATTTACTTTGCGAACATAATGTGTTACAATGGAAAGACATTCACGAAAGAGCGTTAGTTAAACGTGAAAAACTTAAATCATGGAGTACACTAGTAAATGATACGTTGGTATGATTATCCGGCAGCATTTTTAATGGCAGATGTATTAGCAACATTGTTCTTTACAGTTCCTGTATTCGGTGCTATAATTGCATTTATTGCATACGAATACGGTTGGGACGCATATTGTAAATTTAGATTGGAGCAAGAAAGTAGATGAAAGAATTATGGGTAGAGAAATATCGTCCAAAAACAGTGGAAGGATATGTATTTAGAGATGAAGCACAACGATCACAAATCAAAACATGGATCAAAGACAAAACTATTCCTCATCTGCTGTTTAGTGGTAATGCTGGGATTGGTAAAACTACACTGGCTAAGTTACTTTTTAATGAACTAGACGTAAATGATCTAGACATATTAGAAATTAACGCATCGCGAACAAACTCAGTAGACGATGTACGTGATAAGATTGTAAACTTTGTACAGATGATTCCGTTTGGTGACTTTAAAGTTGTGTTGCTGGATGAGGCTGATTACTTGTCGCCAAACGCACAGGCAGCATTGCGTGGTGTTATGGAAGAATATCACAGCACAGCAAGATTTATTTTAACTTGTAAT
>Ga0181584_10002018_pt1 | contig 15483 bp, 14 predicted proteins | sample 071ome_30_FD_132462 | JGI IMG/M metagenome (GOLD analysis project Ga0181584, IMG submission 132462) | Coastal salt marsh microbial communities from the Groves Creek Marsh, Skidaway Island, Georgia - 071406AT metaG (megahit assembly) | ecosystem: Environmental > Aquatic > Marine > Intertidal... | reverse complement strand
TACGGAACAAATCAGGGAAGTGGCCGGCAGCCACATTGCTATCGTGGACACCGATGATGCGGTGGCCAGGCGACTGGCCAGTATTCTGGAAGACAATGATCTGCTTTGTGCAACAGGAGGCAAACTCAGGTTTTTTTCAAACAGCGACCTGGAAGAGCAGCAACAATTGCTTTCACGCTGTTGGGGAAGCGAAGTCAAGATCGAGGGGTTTGGCTGAAGCCTGATTCATCAAAGTGCAAGCGCACTAATTTGTTCCCCGACTGGTAGCGGGGCTATAAAGTGAACGATTGTTGGTTCAATGGTTATTACGGTATAAAGTAGGGAAGCGTAATAATCGATGCCCAATAAACAGGAATAGCCAATGCTCGGTAAAAAACCAATTGTTCAGAAACTCAGCAGCAGCTTGATGACAGTCTTGCTGGTCCTGCTGTCATTGCATTTGATGGCAGCCGAGCCTGACTGGGACGCTATCAATAATGAAACCCTGCAACGTTTCCAGGTCATGCTCCAGGTCGACACTTCCAATCCTCCCGGCAATGAAGCTGTCCTGGCGGAGCAGCTTGCAGAAGTTTTGCGTGCTGAAGGTATAGATATTGAGCTATACAGCCGTGACCCGGCCCGCAGTAACCTGGTCGCCAGGCTGCCTGGTAATGGCAGCAAGGAGCCTCTGCTATTGATGGCTCACCTGGATGTGGTCACGGTTGATCCTGCCAAGTGGACCTTCCCTCCGTTTGGCGGCACAGTGGATGAACAGTGGATTTATGGACGCGGGGCCGTGGATGACAAGGACAACCTGGTCGCCTCACTGATGACCATGCTGCTGTTAAAAAGAAGCGGTGTGCCCCTTGATCGTGATGTGATCTTTCTCGCCGAGGCCGGTGAAGAGGGTGCTGTCGAGTGGGGCATTGAATTCATGACCAGCGAACACTTCGATACCATCGAGGCCGAGTTCTGTCTTGCCGAAGGTGGTCGCGTGACACGCGAAAACGGCGCGGCATTGTTTACCGGTATCCAGTCCGGTGAAAAAAAGCGGCGCACCGCGGTGCTTACTGCCACGGGTGCAGCGGGGCACGGTTCCGTGCCTACACAAAACAATGCAGTGGTGCGACTCGGTCGTGCGGTTTCTGCGCTGGCAGACTGGCAGGAGCCCATTCGGCTCAGCGATACCACCACGTCCATGCTGGCAAGGATGGCTGACATTGCAACACCGGAGGCCGCCGCACGGTATCGGGCTCTACTGAATCCGAATTCTGCCGAGGCCGAGCAAGCCATGTTGTACCTGCTGGAAAATGAACCTTCCACTGCCGCCCTGCTGCACAACACGGTCACACCCACCATAATCAATATTGGCTATCGCTATAACGTGATTCCTTCTGAAGGAACAGCCTCCCTTGATGTGCGCCTTTTACCGGAACAGGATTTTGATTCTTTCCTGGACGCCATCACCGATATGGTGGACGATCCGACCATTGAAGTGACCTGGGATGATGCTCTGGTCAGGCCAAGTGCCACCGTGGATCTCAATACCGAGGCTTATCGCACAATTGAAGCGGTCTATGCCGAGCACTATGGTGTGCCGGTCATTCCCAACATGAGTACAGGGGCTACGGACATGAGCTATTTGCGGGCAAAGGGAGTAAGTTGCTATGGCGTGGGCCCGGGCATTGATCGCGAGGATGGCGCTCTTGGCTTTGGTGCGCATAGTGACCAGGAGCGGATCCTGGAGCAGGAATTGTATCGTTTCGTGCAGGCTTATTACGATATTGTGGTGCGTTTGGCAGCGGCGCAGTAGGCAGGCTTTGAAAAAGGGAAAAAGGGAAGAAGGGCAGAGACCTGATTTCCATAACAAATCAGGCAACTGGCCTGTATAAGTAATAGGTCTGCTTCCGACCCAAAGCGGACATTAGACAATTTGGGTCAATAAGGGTACAAAAACCACTCACATCAGGCACTTCATGGCTATCAAGGGAGAAGCTGTGAAGGAAAAACTACAAGAATATGCATTAATAGCTGAAATTATTGGCGCTGTAGCAATCGTATTTTCATTGGTGTTTGTTGGCGTTCAGGTGCAGCAAGGATCAATACAGACGGAGGCAAATACAGAGGCGATTCGAGGTCAGGTTCGCGAATCTATGATGTATGCAGATTTGCAGATCATTGAGTTTTACGGTCAGTACATACCTGAAGAAGAAAGACCTCTCTCAAATTGGGACCTTTATTATGAAATGGCAATGCGATCTCGTGAAAACTATTGGGTGCAATATAGAAATGGTTTACTAGACGAAGATACATTCAACTCATATACGCATGTATTTGTAGGCATTATACACAGTAAACCTGAATTCAGAGATAGATGGGAAAACGAAAGCCAGAATGAAGTTGTTGTTGGCTTTAGGGATGAAATTAATCGAAGACTTCGAGTTGAGATGGAATAATAATTATATGGCGCTAAATGGACGAAGCCTGACTAATTTATGAAAGAAAAACTACAAGAATATGCTTTGATAGCAGAAATAATTGGAGGTATTGCCATCGTATTCTCCTTGGTATTTGTCGGCCTTGAAATGCGGCGAAGTACAAATGCTGAATATGCGGCATCTCTTGACCGAATTATGTCAGACTATTTCGAATGGAAAATGGCATTGGCAACGGACGAAAATTTTCGCAATGCCATGGTAGAAGGAGTAAACGGTGTTTTTGGATATACTGCCTCCAATCAAGGCTGGGAAGCTTATGTCTCTATACATGAAAGAGTGTATTTTTCTTACATACGCGGGGCTTTGGGTGAAAGTGAATTTCAAAAATATAAATTCAATTTTTGTTTATCAAATGAACTTATCCAAAATGATATAGCAGTTAGGCTTACTATTTCAGATGAATTTAACGAATTCCTAACTGGGCTAGATGGTTGTCCAAATTTCATCTTTTAATAATTTCCGCTTCTGGCTGATATCTGACTAAATTATCAAAGAAAAATTACAAGAATAGGCTTATTCAAACAAGGTTTCAGTCTTAAAGATAGCTGACTTCTGCTATTGATTAACAGGCAGAATTAAGGGATAGATGTCTGGCAATTTCTGAAAAGGCCAGGTGGTTTTGGGGGATGGATGACTTTCGATGATGGTGTCCGGCTTTTTCTAGCCGGGTATTTTACCTTTGTGGCTGGTTTCTACGCTATACGCTTGATGCTGGGTAAACCCCGGCAACGCTTGTTGTTCATTGGCAGTTTTCGCAGTACCCACTGGTGGGGCCATGTTACGTTCAGGGTTTTCAGGATTTTGATTTGGGGGGTATGTCTTGCCCGTGTGTTTTATCCCGGGCTGGATCGCACACTCGGATTATTTACGATATTGCTACAGCCAGGCTTGCAGTTTTTTGGTGTGTTGCTACTGATCGGGGGTTTTGCCCTGGCTGTGGCAGGGCATGTAAACTTGGCAGAGCAGTGGCGCTCAGGCATCGATCCGGATGGCCCGACACGACTTGTATCCAGCAAGCTATTCTCGCTATCACGCAATCCCATGACGGTAGGAATTTTAATTGCCCAGGTTGGATTTTTCTTTGCACTGCCCAGCGTGTTTACGCTCGTCTGCTTGCTGGTTGGCAGCACGGCAGTGATTAATCAGGTTCGCCTTGAAGAACGCCACCTGCAGAAAAAGTTTCCGCACGAATATCGCCAATATTCCACAACAGTCCCGCGGTGGCTTCCCGTATTTTTACTGAAATCCTGATGTTATATTCTGGTCTGGTTTTGGCCGGTTCCTGGCTGAACATGAATGCTGATAATTTTGATAAAGGGGTTTAGCTATTGTCGATTCGCCAGTTGATATACAGAAGCCAGGAGGCGCCTGGTTTGCCGGAATCAGACTTGCCTGCCTTGCTGCAGGAAAGCAAGGGGCGCAATACCGAGCATGAAATCACAGGTATGCTTTTTTATATCGATGGTTTCTTTATACAGTGTATAGAAGGCAGCGATCCTGATGTGGAGCAGCTGCTTTCCAATATCATTCGGGATAAAAGAAATACCAATGTGGTGGTTCTCAGGGACATCATGCTGAAGCAAAGAGCCTTTCCTACCTGGTGGATGGGATTCAGGAGTATGTCTGCTGCTGAATTGATGCAGCAAAAAGGCTTTATTGAATTAAACGACAAGGAGTCGCTGGAAAACCTGCTGAGTCGACACCAGGATATATTGCAATTGATGAAAGACTTTTACGACGCCCCTCAATGAAAGGTGTTCATCAGAGAAGTATCGTCTGCGATTCACCGAAAGCGTATATTCGCAAATTCTTCATTGCCCTCGCATAAACAACTTGTCCAGTTCACTCATGCTCATTTGTACCCACGTCGGACGACCGTGATTGCATTGTCCCGAGCGTTCAGTCCTTTCCATATCCCGTAACAGGGAATTCATTTCCGGAAGTGTCAGGTGACGGTTCGCGCGTACCGAACCGTGGCAGGCCATGGTGGACAGGATTTCATCGCGATGAGCTTCGATGCGGTCGCTGGAGCCGTGTTCCAGGAAGTCTGACAGCACGTCCCTCACCAGTTGTTCGGTATCGGCGCTTTTCAGGATGACCGGCACCTGGCGAATACTGATGGTCTCCGGACCCTGGCGTTCCAGTGCCAGGCCCAGGCTCTCCAGTGCTTCACGGTGTTCTTCCGCGCAGTCGGCCTCGCCTTCGCTGACGGCCAGTGAGGTGGGTACCAACAAGGGTTGCGAGCGAATGCCCTCATCGCTCATGGCGGTTTTCATGTGTTCGTAGGTGATGCGCTCGTGAGCGGCATGCATGTCCACGACCACCAGGCCGTGGGCGTTTTGCGCCAGGATATAGATGCCGTGCAGTTGGGCAATGGCATAGCCCAGCGGCGGAATATCCTCGTCCTCTTCAGGCAAGGGCTGCGGTGTTGTTTGAGCGGGGCTGGCGAAGGCATCCAGGGCGGCTCGTTGTGATTCGAATTGTGAACGTGACAGGCCGAATCCCTGTTGCCTGGGAAGGGCAGTACCCGGTTCAGATACCCTGCCGGGTTGTTCGGTAAATGCCGGATCGGGCGTGGCGTTGTTGTCAGGTGAATCCAGGCGGTCTTCAGGACGGACATTGGCCAGTGAACGATGCAGGGCGCTGAACAGGAAATCGTGAACGAGCCTGCCATCGCGAAAGCGCACCTCGTGCTTGGTGGGATGCACGTTCACATCCACCAGGGAGGCATCCAGTTCCAGGTAGAGGACAAACGCCGGGTGGCGACCGTGATACAGGACATCCCGGTAGGCCTGCTTGATGGCATGGGTGACCAGCTTGTCGCGAATGGCGCGACCGTTGACGTAGAAATGCTGCAGGTCGGCCTGGGAGCGTGAGAATGTCGGCAGGCTGACCCAGCCCCACAAACGCAGGCCACTGGATTCCATGTCGATGGACACTGAATTGTCGATAAAGGCAGGGCCGCAGACCTGGGAGACTCGCCGCCGCTGTTCGGCTTCACTGTGGGCCGGTTCATAACGATGCACGGCGCGCTGGTTGTGGGTGACGTTGAAGCCGACATCGAAACGGCTCAGGGCCAGGCGCTTGACCATTTCATCGATGCGCTTGTACTCGGTCTGCTCGGTGCGCAGAAACTTGCGCCGTGCGGGCGTGTTGAAAAACAGGTCACGCACTTCCACGTTGGTGCCGGGCGGGTGGGCGGCCGGACTCACCGTGGCATCCATGTCGCGGCCTTCGGTTTCCACTTTCCAGGCCTCCGGGGACTCCGGTGTACGCGATACCAGTACCAGGCGTGACACCGAACTGATACTGGCCAGTGCCTCGCCACGAAAGCCTAGTGACTCCACGTGTTCGAGGTCGTCCAGTTCACTGATCTTGCTGGTCGCATGCCGGTTCAGAGCAAGCGGCAGGTCGTCCTTGTCCACGCCATTGCCGTTATCGCGTACGCGAATCAGCTTGATGCCGCCTTTCTCCAGGTCCACATCGATGCGGGTGGCACCGGCATCCAGGCTGTTCTCCAGCAGTTCCTTGATCACGGAAGCGGGACGCTCAACCACCTCGCCGGCAGCAATCTGGTTGCTCAGGCGCTGGCTGAGAAGATGGATGCGGGCTTTTCCTGGTGAGGTTTTCTGGCCAGGTTTAGCGGGATTACTGCTTGCAGGCATAGAAATACGGTTCGGGTTTTACCCTCTCAGGAAGAGGGGATTTTTATGATCTGTCCTACCCGAATGGTATCACTATTTAGCTGGTTGGTTTGGCGGATCCGGTCCAGTGGTACCCGGTAATTTTCGGCAATCTCCGAAAGGGTTTCGCCCCGGGCGATGGTGTGTTCGACAAAGGAGATATCCAGGGTGCTGATCATGCCGTTGGGGATGGTGAGTTCCTGGCCCAGGCGGATGGTGTTGGACGACAGGTTGTTTGCCGCTTTCAGGCTGCCGACAGAAACGCCAAAGCGGTCAGCAATTTCGCTCAAGGTGTCGCCGCGGCTGACCACGTAGGTGGAAGGTGCGCCCCCGTTTTCCTTGTGCCAGGACACCCAGGTGCCGCGTGGCGGCGTATGGTAGAACCAGGTGGTAATGCCGTTGACGATGGCTGCGGCAAAGCGCTGGCGCCAGGCCGAGGAATCCAGGTTCTTCGCATCCGTGGGGTTGGTGATATAGCCGGACTCGACCAGCAGCGACGGAATGTCGGCACTGCGCAGCACGACGAAATTGGCCTGTTCCACCTCGGTGCGACGCAGGTGGGTGACGTTGCCCAGCGAGGCGATGATGCTGTTACCCGCTTCAATGCTGGAGGCAATGCTGCCGGTCATGCTCAGGTCCAGCAGGACGCTGCGCAGCATCTCGTCCTTGTCATCAAGCCTGACCTTGCCGACACCACCAATCAGGTCGGCGGCATTTTCCTTTTCTGCCAGCAGGCGTGCATGTTCACTGGTGGCGCCGCGTTGCGACAGGGCATAGATAGTCGTGCCGCGGGCCGCACTGCTCTTGAAGGAGTCCGCATGAATGGCGATGAAAAAGTCGGCGTTGTTCTCGTGGGCAATGCGGGTGCGTTCCTTCAGGTACATGCCGTAGTCGCCTTCCCTGACCATGATGGCGCGGTAGCCCGGCGTGGCTTTGACCCGTTTCTCGATTTCACGGGCAATGGCCAGGGTGACTTTCTTTTCCTGCAACCGGCCAACCCCGATAGCACCGGGATCCTCGCCACCGTGACCGGCAGAAATGGCGATGACGATGTCGCGTTTGCTGTCGGCCAGGTCATCCGTGGAGCGTTTGGGTTGCGATTCCTGTGCGCCGGTATCCTGGTCCAGCAGGTCAATGACAAGGCGATTGCCATACTGGTCATTGGGCTCGAGCAGGAAGGTGCGTGGTTGTGTTTTCGTGGCCAGGTCAAAGACGACACGGTAATCACTGCCGTTGCGCGGGGCGCTGCGAATCATGCTGATGGGCGTGTTGGCCAGGTCGAGGGTGTCAAAGTCGGCTTTCAGGTCGGCATCAGTCAGGTCGACCACGATGCGGTCGGGGTTTTCCAGGCTGAACACCTGGTGATCGACGCTGTCGCTGAGATCAAAGACCAGGCGGGTGTAATCCGGGGCACGGTAGGCGCGGACATTTTCGACCACGGCAGCCAGCGTGGGCGTGGTCAACGCCCAGCAGCCAAGCGCCAGCATCAGGTGTTTCCAGTGTTTTGCCACGTTTTGCCCCTGAATGATCCTCGAATCGTTCAGTCAAATCCCTGTAAACTTTATAATTTACAGGTATTTACAAGCAATTTCTACAATATTTATGAGGTTTTGGCAATAATTGTGACGCACTGTAGGCCGGAAATGGCCGACAGGCCATCTCCGGCATGACAGTTCAACATTGGGGCTTGCCGGAGATTGCTGCGCAATTTCCGGCCTACACGGTTCGGAGTATTTCCATAAACCATCGCAGGAGATTCGCTACCGAATAAAAATTAGGCATGCCCTGTAGGCCGGAAATGGCCCACAGGGCCATCTCCGGCATGAATTCTCGTGAATATTTAGATTGCCGGAGATTGCTGCGCAATTTCCGGCCTACAATTTTCGACCTGCAACGATTTAGGAAGTGGCCAGTCTGGCGGCTATTTGTTCACCTGCAGGGGTATGGGCCTCCCAGGTGATGGTTCGGCCCCGGTCCTTGAGCGCCAGGGTCAGTGCCAGGTCGGCCGGGGGCAGGACACCAAAGGCTTTTTCAGGCCATTCGATGAGTACCAGGGCATCTTCATTCAGGTAGTCCCAGAGCCCAATGAACTCCAGTTCTTCCGGGTCTTCCAGCCGGTACAGGTCGAAATGGAAGATGCGCATGGTGTCCAGGTCATAAGGCTCCACCAGGGTGTAGGTGGGGCTTTTCACCGCGCCCGTGTGGCCAAAGGACTGCACGATACCGCGACTCAGGGTGGTCTTGCCCGTGCCCAGGTCACCGCTGAGGGTAATCAGGCCCGTGCCCTGGCAGGCTGCAGCCAGGGTCTTGCCGAAGGCAACGGTGGCAGTTTCATCAGGAAGGAACAGGGAATTTGTCATCACACCATCTAGCTTCAGGTTATTGATTCAGGGATTGACCAGGGCCTGCAGGGCTTCCAGCAGGTCAGTGGCCAGCATGCCACGCTCTCCCCGTTTGCCCGCTACCTGGTCGGCGGCATGGCCATGCAGGCAAACCGCCAGCCGCGCACTGTCGGCGGGGGAAAAGCCCTGTGCCAGCAAGCCGGCAAGCACGCCGCTCAACACGTCACCCATGCCGCCACTGGCCATGCCGGGATTGCCGTGCACACACTGGTCCACCTGGACTCTTTCGCCCTGGCGATAACAGACCAGGGTGCCGGCCCCCTTGAGTATGCTGACGCCACCATAGGCGGCTTGCAGATCAACGGCTGCTTTCACCCGGTCCTGCTGGATTGCCGCGCTACTGGTATCAAGCAACCTGGCGGCTTCACCGGGGTGAGGTGTGAGAATAATGTCACGCACATGGCCGATCTCATCCATGCCCAAACCCTGGCTGAGAAAATTCAGGGCATCGGCATCCAGTACCAGCGGCACCGGCTGGGTGGCCAGCCGCGTCAGCGTGAGTTTCAGGCACAGGCGTGACCAGTCACTTTGACCCAGGCCCGGACCCAGGACGATGACGGTGGCAGCCGGCAGCAGACTGGCAAGGTCTTCACTTTCTTCAACAGCCTTGACCATGAGTTCGGGGCAGCGCGCCAGGAATGCAGCACAGTGAAAAGGGTGCGTGGCAACGGAAACCAGGCCGGCCCCTGTGCGGGCTGCACTCATGCCGGCCATCAGGGCGGCACCGCCAAAGCCCTTGTCCCCGCCGATGACAAGCACATGACCAAAGTCACCCTTGTGACCATCACGGGGACGACTCACCAGCTGGTGCTTGAGCGTCTCGTAGTCAAATTTTCGGGGTGTCGGATTCATCATCTGTTACAGGGTCAGGATATATACAGGGCAGCAGTATTATCTGGTTGACTGCCGAAAGGGCGATATTAATGTGTACTCAAGGGAAGTTAAATAACAGGCGTGAATTGTGTTGAGAATACTTGTTGCATACCAGGCTGGGTTTGTTCGCGGCTAAAGCCGCTTCCTACTGGGAATGCACCTGTTCGTAGGAAGCGGAAGAGTTCCGTATATATCTTCAGGTAAGTACCAAAAAGAAGGTTAAACTCACTTTTAGCTATACTTTTGAGGATAAATAGCCGCGAACAGACTTTCCATAATCCAGATATCTCCTCCAGAAAACTTATCAAAGGCCAAATCACTCCAGGCGAAAAATGCATCCCCAAAATGAATAAGGCCCGTGTTCAACGGGCCTTATGGGTTCCTGATATGCCAGGTTAATTCTGAAAGGTCTCTGGCCGGGTAGGCGGGAGCCTGATTTTATTATTCTGGAAGCTGTTAATTAGTGTGACGCTTGCCCAGGGTGATGTGCCTTGGACCGGATGTTGCGACCTGGCCGCTCACGCCAAGCGGGATCTGCTGGATCTTTCCGCCGGATGCCAGGAATTGGGTTACCTGGTCTTCAATGGAGTCGCGAGAGATATCGTCTGCCTGGTCTTTTGCTTGTTTGGATTTAACGCTTTTTGCACTAGCCATATTGATCCTTTCTTCTGGTTATCAAAATGTTGTTGAATTTCGAGACAGGTCAACAGGATTGGAAATGCTCTTGTCGGTCCCGAAACCCCGTGCCTTTTTCCCCTGAGAAATAGCAGCACGGCCGGCCATTATAGCGGTTTCCGGCTTTTTATTCATGTTGACGTGTAAAATTGCCGGCTCCTCGTACAGAGACACACCCTGCGGGCCGCTCAATCAGCGTGTTAGCGGGAGGCCGTTACCAGGCGCAGGGCCAGGCCGGTAAAGACCAGGCCAGCAAGGCGGTTGAGAATAACCTGGGCACGCGTGGAGCCCTTGAGCCAGTCAGCAATGAAACCGGCCATGGCGGCAATGGTGATGAATATCACCAGGGCGACAACAATGAACACCGCGCCCAGCAGGAAAAGCTGGCCGGTCATGTTGCCGGCAGCCGGGTTGGCAAACTGGGGCAAAAAGGCCAGGAAGAAAATAGCGACCTTGGGATTGGTGATATTCATGATGATGCCACGCCGGAACAGGGCAGGTGCCGGGGGCAGCAAGGCGCCAGCGTTGCCATCAATAGGGGGAGGTTTGGCGCGAAAGGCCTGCCAGGCCAGGGTCAGCAGGTAAGCTGCTCCCACCAGCTTGAGGGCGGTAAAGGCCGTGGCACTGACGGCAAAAATGACGGCCACCCCGAGGGCGACCGCCGTGGTATGGGCGATGAGGCCGGTACACAGGCCCAGGGTAATTATGATCCCGGCACGGCGGCCGTAGAGCGCAGACTGGGTCAAGACAAAGATATTGTCCGGACCCGGCGCCAGCGACAGCAGCGCCGAGGCAATCGTGAAAGCTATCAGTGACTCAATACCCATGGGTTGCCCAGGGCATCCTAGTGACCTATTTCACCTTCGCTGAACAGGTAGTCCTTGAGCTCTTCATCGAACTTGGGGTCCTGGCGGCGAATCCATTCCAGGGTCATGGCAGCATGTTCTTTTTCCTCGTCCCGGTTGTGGGCGAGTATCTTTTTCAGCGCGGGATCCTTGCAGGCATCAACCCGCTGGTTGTACCAGTCCACCGCTTCCAGTTCTTCCATCAGGCTGACGATGGCCCGATGCATGTCCTTGGTTTCGTCCGATAAGTCGTTAGGGTCTTCGTGGAAACCTTCGTTTGCCATGGTGTTTACTCCTTCAGTAATAAAACGAGCTCAAATAGAAATACGTGTCGGGCGTTTTACAAACGCCATGCCGGAGGCTGCCCCTCCGGGGAGCTTCCGGCCTACACCGTTAATGATTGTCGTTAATAATTGTAGGCCGGAAATCGCGCAGCGATCTCCGGCGCCCATCGTTAACTGCGCTTAAAACCCGGCAACCAGATTGATCAATGCCGCCTTGCCATTTTTGTTGGCATCCAGACAACGGCGCAGCGCCGCTTCAAAGTCATCGGCATTGTCCACCTTCTCACCATGGCCGCCACAGGCTTCCATGATTTTCTCATAGTCCGGTGAATCGCCCAGGGAGACCAGGGGCATGATGTCTTCCTGTGAAGCCAGACCATCCGGGTACATGCCCAGGGTGGAGCGATGCACGGCATGCCAGCGGGCGTTGTTCATGACCACGGTGGTGGTGGGCAGCCCGTTGATCTTTGCTGCATGGTGGGCGGCCGTTGGACAACCGAACATGTAGGAACCGTCACCGACCACAAGAATGATGTTCTTGTCCGGTGCGCCTTTCTTGGCACCAATGGAGGCACCCAGGCCGAAACCCAGTCCGCCGGCCAGTGAACTGGAGAGGTAGCTGCCCGGCTGTTCCAGGTCGAGAAATTCCAGGGGAACCCCCAGTTCGTTGAACACCACGGTGTTGTCGTCTTTGACCTGGTTGATGCAATGGGCAACCCACAGGGGGTTGACCGGGGAGGAACCTTTGGCCGCTTCGATGGCCTTGTCACGGGCAGCCTTCCTTTCATCTGCCATGGCCTTGAATTGGGTTATGCGGTTGCCGGCCACTTCCGCGTCGCTGGCCGTTTTGAGTTCGTCTTCGAGTTTGCACAGGGCAATGGATGCCGAGCCGCCTATGGCCAGGTCCATGCGGAAACCGCGCACCGGGTAGTTGCGGAAGAAGGGATCCGCACCGATATGCACCAGCTTGGCATCGGCGCGCGGTGTCACCGCACTGGGCCACCAGGGCACTTCACAATCCAGGGCCACGATGACATCAGCTTTGGCGATGGCCTCGGCCGGGTGTGTGCCCAGGAACATCGGATGCTGCAGCGGAATATTGAGTTCGCGGGCACCAGGCTCGCCGGGCACCGATACGCCAATGCCATAGTCTTCGGCAATGCGGGTAAGCTTGGCGACATTGCCGTGATCACGTCCGGTACAGGAGGTAATGATGAGCGGGAATTCCGCCTCGGCAAGCCACTGGGCGGTTTGCCTTATGGCCTTGGTCGACGGGGCAGCGGCAGAGGCGCCGGTGTCCCGCTGTGTTGGTGGCACCGCATCCACCTCGGTCAAATCCCCGAGCACTTCACGAGGCATGCACAGATAGACCGGGCCGCGCGGTTCGCTCATGGCGATATCCAGGGCACGGCCGACGATGTCTTCCGGCGGTTGCCCGGGGCGCAGCTCGTAATCCCATTTCACGTATTCGCGTACGGTACCGCCCTGGTCAAAGCTGTCCTGGCCCCAGTGGATACTGGCATTACGGGAACCGATATGGCCTTTTTCCGTGCTGGGCGTACGACCTGCCATGAGCAGGATCGGTGCACAGTCACGTGAGGCATTCATAAGGCCGCACAGGGCATTGGCGGTACCCACGGTCACATGCACCATGACGGCTGCGGGCTTGCCGGTGGCCAGGAAATAGCCGTGGGCCATGGAAATGGCCACGTTCTCATGGGGCACCGTAATGAATTCCGGCGTTTTGATGCCGGCTTTTTGTGCGGCAACCAGGCCTTCAATAATCGGCGCAAAGTCGGTGCCCGCATTGGCAAAAACATATTCTATGCCCCGGTCGAGCAGGGCCTGTAAAAAATTCAGTGCAACAGAGTGCAACTTGGGGTTATTGCTCATCAGAAATTCCTGGCAGAGGTTAAAGCGTGTTACACGGTCTCAAGGACCGCTTGTTAATCAGGCGTTTTTATAAAGTGACTGATGACCGGTTTGGTGTCCGGTTCCAGCAGTTCACGGATTTTCGCCTGGACCATGGCGTCCTGCTTGCTGATTCTCTCATGCTGGCGCAAATGATCAACCCAGGAGTACACCTGGTAGTGCTCCTGGAAAGAGTTGGGTGCGCTGATATTTTCCATGATATTCCAGTCCCAGGCACCGTCCCGGCGCCTGGCCTTGCCCAGTTGCTCGATGGTTGCCAGGAATTCCTGGCGGGCATCCTCCCTGACCTGGTAGGTAATACAGATCATGACCGGGCCCTGGTCTGGCTGGAGAGCCAGTTTCGGCTCGGGCAATTGCCAGTGCCGGGAAGGCGTATGGTCCATGTTTTCGTTGCCACTGACCGGCCAGCGGCGGGTAATAAAAGCAGCAACAATCAGGCAGGATGAGGCGGTATAAATCGCGGTAGGGATGTCGGTGAACTGGGCCAGTCCGCCCCAGACAGCCGGGCCGATGGCCAGCGAGCCCATGAAGAATGTCAGGAACACGCCCATGCCGCGGGATCTGACCCAGTTGGGCAGGGCGGTCTGGGCTGCAGTCTGGGCGGCGGTCATCACGGTAATCCAGGCCGAGCCACACAGGGCCAGGGTGAACAGGGCAACAACATAGATCTGTGTCAGGGCCGTGATAATCATGCCCGTGGCAAAGACCAGGGAGGCACCGGTAATCAGCTGGTCGTTATTGAAACGGGCACGCAGGCGCGGAATGAACAGCGCATTGATGATGGCGCCGATGCTGATGAAGGCAAACAGCATGGCATAGCGGAATTCATCGGCACCCAGCAGGTCTCGGGCAATCACGGGAAACAGTGCCCACATGACACTGGCGAAAAAGTAAAAGCCGATACTGCGGTAGATGGTCGACAACAGGGCCGGCGAATGCCGGGCATAGCGCAGACCGGTTTTCACCGCCGGGACCAGGGGCTCAGGCGGTAAAGTGGATTCGGGGGGCTCGCGCTTCCAGCGCAACAGGACGATGATAATCAGGGTAAAGGTCACCGCATTGGTGACAAACACTGCGCCAGGTCCCGCTGCCAGGATGATCAGCCCGGCGACAAAGGCGCCCAGCACCCGCGAGATATTCATGCCCATGGTGTTCAGGGCAATGGCACCGCCAAGGTCAGAGCGTTTGACCACCTCCGGAATAATGGATTGCCAGGCCGGCATCACCATGGCCGTGCCCATGCCCAGCATCAGGGTGAGCAGCAGCAGTGACCAGACCTGGATGATGCCGGTCAAGGTCAGCACGCCCAGGGTGGCCGCCATAATGGCCATGCCGATGTTGGCCGACATCAGGTACAGACGGCGGTCCAGGATGTCGGCCAGCGCACCGGAAGGCAGCAGGAGAAAGAAAGCCGGCAGGGAGGTGGCGGTCTGCATCAGGGCCACCACGAATTCGGAATCCGTCAGGCTGGTCACCAGCCAGCCGGCACCCACGTCGTGCATCCAGGTGCCGATATTGGAAACGAGGGTGGCAAGCCACAGGAAGAGAAACACCCGGTTGTTTTTCAATGGCGCCCAGGGAGACAGTGAAGGTGTCATTGCCGGTTGTGACATATCCTGTTTTCCTGGTTAAGCGATTGAGAGGATGGTGATTCACCTTTGTAAACAGGTGATAGCACCAGTGGTTTTGCCTGCTGATACATCGATATCAGAGCCGGCCCATTATAGCCTGAAGCGGTGGCCAGCTCGTCAGTCACCCAGTTCGTGAACGCCGGTGAGCCTGTCGTCTTTATCCAGGTTGCGCAGGGTAGGACTGAACAGGAAGAATGCCAGGACCACGAAAATCAACATGATGCAGGCAACGAACATGGTATCGGCAATACCATAAATTTCCGCAAAGTAGGCAACGGGCAATACGCCCAGTGGCGTCAGTCCGATGGTCAGCATCATCAGGGAGGACATGCGGCCACGCACCTCGTTGTCCGCCAACAGCTGGATCAGTGTCTGGTTCAGGGTCTGGCTCATGTTGGCAAAGATATTGGCCACCAGCAGTATCGGCAGGGCCAGCAGGTAGTAGGGGCTGATACTGAAACCGGCCAGGAACACGGCAAAGATCATGGCGGCAAACATCATCACGCGTGTGCGCTTCATGGTGTCGCCCAGTCGGGCCACCAGCAAGGAGCCAACAATGCCGCCGACACCCACGCTGCCCATCATGATACCCAGGGCAGTTTCACTCACGCCCCAGACCGATTCGGTAAAGACCACCAGGAAGCTGATGATCGGCAGCGCCAGCAGCATGGGAAACAGGCC
>Ga0181584_10002016_pt1 | contig 15495 bp, 18 predicted proteins | sample 071ome_30_FD_132462 | JGI IMG/M metagenome (GOLD analysis project Ga0181584, IMG submission 132462) | Coastal salt marsh microbial communities from the Groves Creek Marsh, Skidaway Island, Georgia - 071406AT metaG (megahit assembly) | ecosystem: Environmental > Aquatic > Marine > Intertidal... | reverse complement strand
GTGGCGCAGGATGTGGTGCGTCGGGTGGCCGACAAGATCGGTGGTGTACCCGGGGCGAGCGTGTTTGAGAATTTCGACGCCGCGTTGACGGCGCATTTTGTTGGGGGGTGTGTGATCGGAGCCGATTCGGCATCCGGTGTGGTCGACGCTTACCACCGGGTATTCGGTTACGAGGGACTGCACATCGTTGATGGCTCTACGATCACCGCGAACCTCGGCGTGAATCCATCGTTGACCATCACTGCCCAGGCTGAGCGGGCCATGGCGATGTGGCCGAACAAGGGACAGGCCGACCAGCGGCCTTTGTTGGGAAAGGATTACGTGCCGGTCGCCGCCGTTCCTCCCGTGAGACCGATAGTCCCGGAAGATGCGTCCGGCGCGCTTCGAATCGTGGACGTTCCTCAGACGAGGGCAGGTTCTAGCGGGTAAGGCTGGCGCGCATCTCCTGAACTGTGATCTCGCGACCCAGCACTCGTTCAGCAGTGTCGAGCAAGTGTGCTGCACTCGCTCTCGAGTAGTCCCGCATGAGCGAGTAGGCGGCGTTCATATCCATCGAGCCTTGCTCTGCCAGCATCCCCTTTGCCTGTTCGATCGTGACCCGCGCATTAATGGTTTTTTGGATTTGCTCGGCGAGGAACGTGGCCTCCGACGGAACCGACCTGCTTGTCAGCCCCAGCGCTGCTAAGTCAGCCAACGCTTGAGCGGCTTGGATTTCGCGTTCGTCAATAGCGTCCGCCCGTCGCCACAACACATTGAGCGCTCCGATGTTGTGGTCCCGGAGCCGCAGGGGAGCAGCAAGCGCCGAACGGAAGCCCAGATCGACCACCCGGTGCCGGAAAGACGTCCACCGGTCGTCGATAGTGAGGTCGCTCGAAGTGATGAGTCGCCCCGAGTACCAGCAGTCCAGGCACGGACCTTCATCGGACTGGATCTCGAAGACCTCCAGTGTGCGCATGTCCTCATCTGAAGCGGCCACCACGTGCAGAAGTTGTGCTGTGTCGCTGATCATCACGCCGACCGCATCTGCTTCCAGCAAATCGATGGCCGACGATACTAGGGATGATGCGAGATCGACAAAGTCGAAGTCTTGAACCATGGCTTCCATGGCCTCGATCACCGTGCTCGCGAGTGATGGTGTGTGATCATCTCGCGCGTTGTCTCTCGTCATGGCCGATCCATCCGTATCCTCCGTGTGACAACCTGCTCTGCAACATTCCCCAGCGAGAGTTCATGTGTCAAGGCATAGGACCTGATGAGTGCCAGGGAATCGGGGAGTGACAGCGATGTTTGCTGAGCGACCATGCCGGTAGCTTGATGCACCCGAATTTGTACCGGATCGCCCGATTCGAGCAGGTCAAGTGTGTCTCGGTCGTCTAAACCGGCCTGCATTAACAAGAGGGCGGAGGTGGCCAACGAGGCGAGAAGGGAGAGGTCGGTGAGATGGGTCACCGTCAACTTTCCAGGAACACATCTGCACACCTCCAGCACGCCCACACAGATGCTCCCCAAGCACAGAGGGAACGCGAAGATGGCTCCCACGGTCCGCTCTCTGGCCTCGGATGCGAAGACGGGCCACTCCTCACATGCGCCGGTCAGCAGCTGATCCGCCAGTACGGGCCCCCGATTGCTAAGCGCCTGATGTCCAGGTCCCTCACCGAACTTCAACTCCAGTTCGGCGATGTCCTGTCCTAGCGAGCCTGACGAGGTGGCAATGCCGCTGGGAGAGCCGGCACCGGCTAGCAGGATCGCCGCACCATCCAGTGCGAAGTCAAGGCTCAGCGTGCAGAGCCGATGTGCGATGGAAGTACCTGGCGTGACGACTGCTTTCTGCAAAATTGCGCTGCGCCGGGAGGTCTCCACAGAACCTCACCTTCGGACGTTTGGCGGGCGCGAGCTGATCTCTCCGAGTGGAGCGGGCGTTAGTCTATCAATTCGATTGCCCGCTGATCGTCGCCAATACTCTTCTTATCTTGCGCTTTGTTGACATTTGACTGGTCTTCGGTGTTTTCAGCGGGAACTGGAGTTCGGCTCGGATAGTTTCGAAAGTTAAGAGAGTGGTCTGCTTGACGTCCGCTTTTCACCGCGGGGGCTTCGCGATTAGTGGGAGGACAGTTGAGCGATCAACTTGTTCTTTTCATTGGTTCGCGGGGTTCCCTGTTTGATGAGCTGAGTGGGTGCATTGACGATGAAGGCTTGGGTGGTCTCGCTCACGTATCCACCCCATCAGGAATGAGCCGAAATCGTCTGGTTGATGTTGAGGCAGTGATCATTGGACCGGACATCACGGGTCGAGGATGCGTTCAACTGTGCAGAGAGATTCGATCCTTATCAGGGGCTTCTATCACGGTGATTAGCAGTGAGTTGAATGAAGTTGAAGAGCTCCGACTTGTGGCATCGGGGGCCTCCTTCGTCTCATTCCAGCCGATCCGGCCACGGGTGATAGCGGCACGACTGGCGGCCCAGATCACGAGGCAGGCGCCAGAAGGTTCTGGCGAGGCAGTGAGTTACCACGGACTAGAAGCCTTCCCCGATGAGCATCGGGTGACCTTCTCCGGTGAACCGCTGGAATTGACGAAGACAGAATTCGAATTGCTCATCCTCTTCATGCGTCATCCTCGACAGGTTCACACACACGACTCGCTGTCGCGTTGGCTATGGGACGACAACTCGGACGTTGATCACCACCGGCTCGAAGCGCATGTTTCCCGGCTGCGAAAGAAAGTCGCCCAGGAGGGTGGGCCTGCCATCATCTCCTCAATCCGCGGGGTCGGGTATCGACTCATGACTGCCGACCAGCTGGCGAAAACGGTCACCCCATATTCGCGTGAGCCTAGAGATGCATAGCGAAGGGGTGCTGACTGTGCGTCAGCACCCCTTCGCTTCGTTGCTACGCCAGACCGGCAGCCTTGGCTACCGCCCGCCTGGTGAGCACCTTGGCCAGGTGCTTACGGAACTCGACGTCGGCATCCTCATCAGCGAAGGGCTCGAGGCCATCGGCCGCGTTCGCACAGGCCGCCTCGATGTCGGCTATGGAGCTAGCCCCCACGAGTGCCTGTTCGGTGCTGGTCGCGCGCATGGGTGTGCCACCGACATTCGTCAGGCCGATGCGAGCTTCAGCGACCTTGCCGCCATCCATGCGGACTGCGGCCGCTACGCCGACGATGCTCCAGGCCTGAGCTGTTCGGTTGAACTTCTCGTAGTGCGAGCCCCAACCGTCGTACTTGGGGAATGCAACGCTGACGAGGAGCTCGTCCTCTCCCACGGAAGTCTCGAACGGTCCGGCAAAGAACTCAGCCGCAGGAACCGTGCGACGACCTCCCGGGCCGGCGATGGTGAACTCGGCATCTAGGGCCAAGGCCACCGGCGGCTGGTCAGCGCGCGGATCGGCGTGCGCCAGGGCGCCGCCGACTGTTCCGCGGTGACGGATCTGCGGATCTGCCACCGTCTCCGTCGCCTGAGCGAGCAGGGCCACGGACGACTTCACTGCGGAGTCGTTCATGACTGAATGATGGGTCGCACCCGCTCCGATCACCACTTTGTCGCCCGATGCGTCGATGCCCTTGATTTCGTCGATGCCCGAGCAATCGACGACCAATTCAGGCGCATTTAGCCGCAGGCGCAGCACGGGCAGTAGTGACTGTCCGCCACCGAGAACCTTGGCGTCGTCGCTGCTGGACAGTGCCGACAGCGCCTCGTCGATGGTGGAAGCCTTGGTGTACCCGAAGGTTGCGGGAATCATGCCTGGCCTCCCTTCGCCGCTTGGATGGTTTTCCAGACGGTCATGGGTGTTGCCGGCATCGCGACGTCGGTGACACCCATCGGACGAAGCGCATCGACGATGCCGTTGATGATCGCGGGCGTGGATGCGATTGCCCCTGCCTCACCGACACCCTTGGTTCCCAGCGGGTGGGTGGTCGAGGGAGTAACCGTGTGGTCAGTGATGAACGAGGGAAGGTCCGGCGCTCCCGGAATCAGGTACGTGGACAGGTTCGCGTTCTGTGGCTGTCCGTCCTCGTCGTAGAAGGCCCCTTCGTACAGCGCCTGTGCGATCCCTTGAGCCAGGCCACCGTGCACCTGGCCCTCGACGATCATCGGGTTTACTTGGACGCCGACGTCGTCGACGGCCACGTACTTTCGCAGCGTGACCTTGCCGGTCTCGGTGTCGACCTCCATCGCCGCAAGGTGGGTGCCGTGCGGGTAGGAGAAGTCCTCCGGATCGACGGTCGCCTCGCCCTGCAGCGTCGGCTCGACGCCATCGGGGAGGTTGTGCGCGGTGAACGCCTCGAAGGCGACCGCCGCGAGCGGCTGGGCCTTCTCCGGGTCGCCCTTGACCGTGAACTGCCCATCGGCGAACTCGAGATCGCCAGGAGAGCACTCGAGTTGGTGCGCGGCGATGATGCGGGCCTTCTCGATGAGATTGTCCGCAGCCTTCTTGACGGCCTGGCCACCGACCGCGAGTGAACGCGACCCGTAGGTGTCCATGCCATAAGGAGCGCGACCGGTGTCACCGTGCACTACCTCGATGTCGTCCACACCGATGCCCAGGATGCTGGCCGCGATCTGGCTCCAAGCCGTCTCGTGACCTTGGCCGTGCGGCGACGTGCCCGTGATCAGTTCGACCTTGCCGGTGGGCAGCATGCGGATGGTGGCGTGTTCCCAGCCACCGGCCACGTACTTCAACGCTCCCAGCGTCCGGGACGGAGCCAGTCCGCACATCTCGGTGAAGGTCGAGATGCCGATGCCGAGTTGCACCGGATCGCCTGACTCACGACGACGCTGCTGCTCGGCCCGCAACTCATCCATGCCGAACAGGTCGAGCGCCTTTGCGGTCGCGGCTTCGTAGTTGCCGGTGTCGTAGGTCAAACCTGCAACGGTTGTGTACGGGAACTCCTCGTGCTTGATCCAGTTCTTCTGGCGGAGCGCCATCGGATCCATGTCGAGTTCCGCGGCGAGTTCATCCATGATTCGCTCGATCGCGTAGGTGGCCTCCGGTCGACCGGCTCCGCGGTAGGCATCCGTGGGCGTGGTGCTCGTGAACACTCCCGTGCACTGGAAGTCGTAGGCATCCATCTTGTAGATCGCCGGGTACATGAACATTCCGAGCAGGGGGGTGCCGGGGGTAATGATCTGCAGGTAGGCACCCATGTTGGCGAGGAGATCGACCTTGAGCCCGAGCAGGGTGCCGTCCTTCGTGGCAGCAATCTCGATGTCTTGGATCTGGTCGCGACCGTGGTGCGTGGCGACCATGTCCTCGCTGCGGGACTCTGTCCACTTCACCGGTCGACCGAGTTTGCGCGCTAACTGGGTAACGAGAATTTCCTCGCGGTAGATCTGGAGCTTCCCGCCGAAGCCGCCGCCAACATCAGGAGCGACGATGCGCAGGTTGTTCTCGGGGATTCCCGTCACCAGCGCGATGAGGACGCGCAGGATGTGCGGAATCTGCGTGGACGACCAGACAGTTATCTCGTCGCTCATACCCATCGGCGCCGCGACTACGGACCGGGGCTCCATGAAGGCGGGAATGAGGCGCTGGTTGATGAAGCGGCGCTTTACGACGACGTCCGCCTTGGCCTTGGCGTCGTCGTACCCACCGCCGAGGTTGTAGACGTAGCACTGGTTGGTCCCGGCGTCTTCATGCAGGATCGGGGATCCGGGCGCCAAGGCTGCCTCCATGTCGACAACGGCGTCCAGCGGCTCGTACTCGACCTCGATGGCCTCGAGCGCATCTGTTGCATGCTTGGCGTCGGTGGCCAGGACAACTGCAACGCAGTCGCCCACCTGGCGAACCTTGCCCTTGGCCAGTGACGGGAAATCCGGCATGACGATGTCATCGGTGACCGGCCACACGCAGGGAACGGAACCATTCAGGTCACCAAGTTCGTCTGCGCCGTACGCGGCGACGACATTGGGTTGCTGGAGAGCACCCGAGACATCGAGTTTGGTGATGTTCGCGTGCGCGAACGGGCTTCGCAGGATCGCCATGTGCAGCGTGCCCGGAAGCTGGATGTTGTCGGTCCAGTTGGTCCGACCGTGGAGGAGTTTGGCGTCCTCCTTGCGCTTGATCGGACGACCAAGTGGTGTCGAGGTTTCTACGGTATCGGTCACTTCGCACCTCCCATGAGTTCAGCGGCCTTCTCGACCGAGCGCACGATGTTGTGGTAGCCGGTACACCGGCAGAGGTTGCCTTCGAGTCCCTCTCGGATCTCGTCTTCACTCGGGCTCGGGTTCTCTCCCAGGAGATCAATCGTGGACATGACCATGCCCGGGGTGCAGTAGCCGCACTGCAGGCCGTGACATTCCTTGAACGCGGTCTGCACCGGGTGCCATTCGTCACCTGTGGAGATTCCCTGAATGGTGGTAACGCTCTCACCGTCAGCCTGGACGGCTAGCACGCTGCAGGACTTCACGCTGCGGCCGTTCAGCAGAACCGTGCAGGCTCCGCAATTGGAGGTGTCGCAACCGATGACGGTGCCCACCTTTCCGAGTTCTTCGCGCAACCACTGCACGAGGAGCGTGCGCGGTTCCACTTCCCCCTCGTACTGGGTGCCATCCACATTCACGGAGATGTTTTCCATGGATGCCCTCTCTTCTCCCGGCTCGGCCGAGTGGCGTCCGAGCGGACGGTTTTGTTACGCAAACGCTAGGTCGAAATTCCGGCCGCTGGGTGGTTTTTTCTAGATCGCTGCAAACCCGACCGTTTTTTGGCCGCCGGGATCGGGGAAAGTCCGGCGGGGCCTAGGGTTCGAGACGTGGGTGACGACCAGGCGACCAGCGTGAGCGAGTCGGTCAAGCAGGCGCGGCCTCGGCTCGTCTGGTCGGTCGTGGCTGCCGCGCTGTTCTTCCTTCCGCTCGGGCTCATCGCCGTCTTCTTCAGTTGGCGAACGGACGTGTGGAACAGGCGGGGCGAAACCGACAAAGCTCAGCGAGCGTCGCGATGGGCCCTTGCCTTCATTGTCATCACGCTGGTGGTCGGGGTGCTCGTCTACGTAGCTCTTATCGGAGCCCTGTTGGCCCTCGGGGCGTTCAGCGGCGGACAGTAGGCTCCGCGAGGTGGAAGGTTCTTCGCTCTCGGGTTCCATTGGCGCCAGACCAGTTCTCGTGGTCGATTTCGGCGCTCAATACGCCCAATTGATCGCCCGGCGGGTGCGCGAGGCACGCGTCTACTCCGAGATCGTTCCCCACTCCATCAGCGCTGAAGAAGTTCGTTCCAAAGACCCCAGCGCCATCATCCTCAGCGGTGGTCCGGCGAGCGTTTATGCACCCGAGGCTCCCGGGTTTGATTCAGCGATCTTCGATCTCGGTATTCCTATGTTCGGCATCTGTTACGGATTCCAAGCCATGGCCCAAGGGCTTGGTGGCTCGGTCGCGCGGACCGGCGGAAGTGAATACGGGGGTACTCCACTTACCGTGGCGCGCTCTGGCACGTTGCTCGACGGACTCCCGGATTCGCAGAACGTGTGGATGTCCCACGGAGACAGCGTGGAGCGTGCGCCCGACGGCTTCGATGTCCTGGCGAGCACGCCCGGAGCCCCGGTCGCCGCATTCGAATGTGCTGAGAGGCGCATGGCGGGCGTCCAATTTCACCCCGAAGTGATCCACACCGCTCACGGTCAACGGATGCTCGAGCACTTCCTGTGGCAAATCGCCGGTTGTGAGGCCACCTGGACGATGGCGGGGATCATCGACGAACAGGTCGAGCGCATCCGCGAGCAGGTGGGCAGTGCGCAGGTGATCTGCGGTTTGTCGGGAGGCGTGGATTCCGCAGTGGCTGCAGCGCTCGTGCAGCGGGCGGTTGGTCACCAGTTGACGTGCATATTCGTCGATCACGGCTTGTTGCGTTCCGGTGAAGCTGAGCAGGTGGAGCGTGACTACGTCGCGGCAACCGACGTTCGACTCGTGGTGGTCGATGCTCGCCAGCGATTCTTGGATGCGCTCGACGGTGTGGAGGACCCGGAGACCAAGCGCAAGATCATCGGCCGCGAGTTCATCCGAGTATTCGAAGACGCCGCACGAGATGTCGTCGCATCGGTCGGTGATGGAGGCGACGTTGATTTCCTCGTGCAGGGAACTCTCTACCCAGATGTAGTCGAATCCGGCGGTGGCTCGGGGACGGCCAACATCAAGAGCCACCACAACGTCGGAGGGCTTCCCGAAGACCTGCAGTTCACCCTGGTCGAGCCGCTACGCACGCTGTTCAAGGACGAGGTCCGCAAGGTCGGACTCGACCTGGGGCTGCCCGAAGAGATCGTCTGGCGGCACCCGTTCCCCGGTCCAGGTTTGGCGATTCGGATCATCGGTTCGGTCGACGAGCGGCGACTGTCCATCCTCCGGGCGGCCGACGCGATCGCGCGCGAAGAGCTGACGGCTGCTGGCCTGGATCGAGATGTCTGGCAGTTCCCGGTGGTGCTGTTGGCCGATGTCCGCTCGGTCGGAGTTCAAGGTGACGGACGGACCTACGGCCATCCGATTGTGCTGCGTCCGGTTTCCAGCGAGGATGCGATGACTGCCGATTGGTCGCGTCTTCCCTACGACGTTATTGCTCGGATATCTACGCGTATAACAAACGAGGTACCCGAGGTGAACCGCGTGGTGCTGGATGTGACGAGTAAGCCGCCGGGGACGATCGAGTGGGAGTAGTCGCCACTCGACAAGAAACGAGAGTGGGAGTAACGCGTGTATGACGTCGCCTTGAGTATTGCCGCCTGCGTTCGAGCCGGGACGCGTGCGGATGTCGCATGGATGATTTCTCCGGTGTCGAGTACCGAGGCCCTGATGATTACCCCCGGTGGCGGTCGGCTTGGATCCCTTGCCAACGGTGCTTTCGATTCGCTGCTTGCAGACGTTGCTGCGCGGCAACTGTCGCGCGGACGTTTGGTCCGTCATCGCGTTGAGGAGTGGGAGGCACAGGCCAGCGGACTCACCGCCGGGGTAGACGTGGAGTTCTTGGTGGTGCCTGCGGAGCAGTTCCCGGTCGAGTTGTGGCCGGCCCTCGTGGGGCGCGAACCCGTTGCCGTGAAAGCGGAAATCAACGACGACGACGTCACCACGCTGCACGTATCCACCGTTGACTCCGTCTCGGATGATGAGCGTTCGGACTTCGGTGCGAGCCGACCGTTCGTTGACCGGGGTAGTGATGTGGTCCGCACAGTCCTCGTGCCGGGAACCACGCTCGTGATTGCCGGTCGCGGACCGATCGCCGATGCTCTGGCGGCGCAGGGGTCCCTCATGGGCTGGAACGTCGCGGTTGATGCCCGCCCAGACATGGTCACTGGGTTGACCGCTGCCTTGTCCGTCAATGACGCTGTCGTCGTCATGGGACACGACGTTGAGGCATCGAGCCGATGTCTGCAGGTAGCCCTCGAAAGCGACGCCGGTTACATCGGTGCACTGGGTTCCCATGCCATGCAGCAGTCGCGCGCGGATTGGTTGGCCTATCGGGACGTCATGGACTTGTCGCGGGTCAACGGGCCAGCCGGACTAGACATCGGAGCTGCCTCGCCGGAGGAGATCGCGGTGTCGATCGTCGCGCAGATCATCGCGGTGCGCCGGTCTCTTGTGAATACCTGAACAATCTTGGAGTTTGACCTTGCGCTCTAGCGGTTCAAGGTGTTGAGTTACGACTCGACGGCGAACCGCGCCGTACGTTGTTCGGAAAGAGGTTGGCATGCCGATCGAATCCAGCGGCCACGAAGGCGGAAACCCGCGGATGTACGCCCTCGTTGAGGGTTCTCCCAAGGAAGGGCCAACCCCCACGGTCTGGGCCTGGCCGCAATTCATCGACTTCTTGAAGGTCGCCGGTCAACCGGTGCAGGGCCCGTGGCCACCGCACCAGGAACCCCGCCCGGACCCCGACGCCGACTCTCTCCCCGTTGCCGTGCGCGACGATCAGTCCTGACTCGACACATCACTAAGGAATCGACATGTACCCCAACCGTTTTGACTACGAGTCACCCTCGTCCGTCGAGGAGGCCATCGCGATCCTCGACCGCGAGGGGGGAGAGGCCAAGGTTCTCTCCGGAGGACAGAGCCTGATCCCGATGTTGAAGCTCCGCTTCGCTTCCCCCGGCACGATCGTGGACATCAACAACATCCCCGGCCTGGACTACCACCGGGTCGACGATGACGGGAATCTGCACATCGGAGCCCTCTGCAGGCACGTAGACCTGGAAATGTCTACGACGCTTGCCGATACCCACCCCACACTGGCGGCGGCGGCCGAACTCGTCGCCGATCCCATCGTGCGCTCGCGTGGAACCTTCGTCGGGTCGGTATGTCACGCCGATCCGCAGGGCGACTGGGCGGCAACGATGGTGGCGCAGGGCGGGTACATCGTCGCCCAGGGTCCGAACGGACGGCGCAACATCGACATTCGTGAATTCGTGTTGGGCCCGTTCGTCACTGCGCTGGCCTACAACGAGGTGGCCGTCGAGGCGGTCATCCCCGGTGCCAAGGGCAAGGCGGTGGGTAGTTACCTCAAACTCGAGCGTCGCGTCGGGGACTTCGCAACGGCTTCCGTCGCAGTCTCCCTCGACATGGACGGCGACGTCGTGCGTCGAGCCGGCTGCGCGCTCGCCGGAGTCGGTGGCCGGACCATCGATGCCAACGACGCCATCTCCTGCCTCGAAGGCAAGACGCTCACCGAGGACAGCATCGAACAAGCTTCCGATGCCGTGGCGGCGGTTGCCGAACCACGCACCGACCATCGTGGTTCTGATGCTTACAAGCGCCACATCGTTCAAACATTCGTAAAGCGCATATTGACCAACCTCGCCCGTACCGAGCAGAAGGCAGCCTGACATGACGAGTTTGTACGACGAAGTCCAGACACCCACTGAGGGTGTTCCGACCCGACGAATCACGATGACCGTCAATGGAGAAAAGCGCACGGTCGACGTTGAGCCGCGTCTCCTGCTCGCCCATCTCCTTCGTCAGGGGCTGCAGTTGACCGGCACCCACGTCGGCTGCGACACGACCAGCTGCGGCGCGTGCACGGTGTTGTTCGATGGCCGACCGGTGAAGAGCTGCACGATGCTCGCGGTCCAGGCTGACGGACACGACGTCGAGACCGTTGAAGGCATGGCGTCGGCGAGCGAGTTGCACCCCGTCCAGGAAGGCTTCAAGCAAGAGCACGGCCTCTAGTGCGGTTACTGCACCCCGGGCATGATGTTGACCTCCAAGGCGCTTCTCGAGCGCAACCCCAACCCGACCGAGGACGAGGTCCGCTGGGCCCTGTCCGGGAACCTCTGCCGTTGCACCGGTTACCAGAACATCGTGAAGTCGGTCCTGTGGGCCGCAGAAAAGATGCGCGCTGAGCAAGGAGAGGATGCGTAATGGCGCTCGACGAACTCAAGATCGGTGGCATGGGCGCGAGCCGCCGCCGCGTTGAAGACAACCGCTTTATTCGAGGTAAGGGCAAGTACGTCGACGACGTAGTGCTGCCCGGCATGCTGCACATGGAGATCCTCCGCAGCACCGTTGCACACGCGCGAATCAAGTCCATCGATACGTCCGCGGCATGGGAGGTGCCGGGGGTTCGGCTGGTCCTCACCGGAGAGACCATGGCCGCCCGCAACCTCGCATGGATGCCCACGCTGTCCTACGACACCCAGGCCGTCATGGCGACGGACAAAGTGCGCTTCCAGGGCCAAGAGGTTGCAGCGGTCATCGCCGATGATCCGTACATCGCCAAGGACGCCTGCAGCAAGATCGTCGTCGAATACGAACAGCTGCCGGCCATCGTGAACCCGGAGCAGGCCAAGGATCCGGAGATGCCGCTGGTCCGTGACGACAAGGTCAACCAGGAGAGCAACAAGGTCTTCGACTGGGAGATCGGCGATAAGGAGTCCACAGATAGGGCCTTCGCGGAGGCGGATGTCGTCTCGACGATGGAACTGCACTACCCGCGCTCTCATCCCTCGCCGCTTGAGCCGTGCGGATCGATTGCCGACTTCGACCGCGCGACGGGCAAGTTGACCGTGTACATGACCACCCAGGCACCGCACATCATCCGTGCGGCGGTGGCGATGGTGGCCGAGCTTCCCGAGCACCAGATCCGGATCATCAGCCCCGACCTCGGCGGTGGATTCGGCAACAAGGTGCCTGTGTACCCCGGTTATGTGATCTCGATTTTGGCGTCGATCCTGACCGAACGCCCGGTTAAGTGATCGAGGACAAGACCGGAAATCTGATCTCGACGGGGTTTGGTCGCGACGTCTACCTGAAGGGCGAGTTGGCTCTTCGCAAGGACGGGAAGATCCTCGGAATGCGGATGCACACGACGTCCGATCACGGTGCGTTCTTCGCCGATGCGCAGCCCACCAAATTCAAGATCGGACTCATGCACTCGACGTTCGCGTGCTATGACGTGCCCGCTGCGCACTTGACGAGCGAGGGGTATTACACGAACAAGGCGCCCGGCGGCGTCGCGTACCGGTGCTCATTCCGGGTAACCGAGGCCATGTTCTTCCAAGAGCGCATGATCCACGCGGCTGCCAATGATCTAGGAATGGATCAGGCGGAGTTCCGGCGGGTAAATCTCGTCAAGGACGACATGTTCCCCTACCGCACGGCGTTCGGCTTCCTGACCGACTCCGGTCAGTACGCCAAATGCTTGGACCTCGGGCTCGAGGCCATCGGGTACTCGACCTTCAAGCAAGAGCAGGAAGAGGCCCGCAAGCGCGGCAAACTGCTGGGCATCGGCATCTCGACGATGACCGAACCGCTCGGTGCTGGCAACAGTCGCGAGTACGACATCATCGGTATCAAGATGTTCGACTCCGCGGAGTTGCGGGTTCACATGACCGGCAAGGCGATTCTGCGCACCGGCGCGAAGACCCAGGGTCAAGGCCACGAGACAACGTGGGCGCAGATCGTCGCGCACGAACTCGGCATTCCCGCCGACGACATCGTCGTGGAAGAGGGCGACACCGACACCGCGCCCTTTGGTATGGGTACCTATGCCTCCCGGTCTACTCCCGTAGCCGGTGCCGCGGTAGCCATGGTGGCGCGCAAGATCCGCGCGAAGGCGCGCAAGATCGCGGCGCATCTGCTCGAAGTCTCCGAAGAGGACATCGAGTGGGAGTTGGGTCGCTTCTACGTTCGCGGCAACGAAGAGCGCGGAGTGACGATCCAGGATTGTGCGCTGGCGGCCTACAGCAACGTGCCCGACGGCATGGAGCCAGGCCTGGAGAACAACGCCTACTACGACCCGCCGAACCTCACGTGGCCGTTCGCTGCCTACATCTGCAAGGTCGAGGTGGATCCTGAGACCGGCGTGTGGGACGTGCTCAAGTTCGTCGCTGTCGACGACTGCGGCGTTCGTATCAATCCGATGATCGTTGAAGGACAGATCATGGGTGGTCTAACCGAGGCGTACGCCATGGCCAACATGCAGTACATCACCTTCGACGAAGAAGGAAACTGCATCGGAGCGAACTACATCGATTATCTGCTTCCGACTGCGTGGGAGACGCCGGGCTTTGAGTTGCACGAGGTCGTCACCCCCTGACCGCACCACCCGATCGGCGCCAAGGGCATCGGCGAGTGCGCGACGGTCGGTGGTCCGGCGGCATTCGTCAACGCCGTCATGAGCGCCATCGAACACACCGGCGTTCGCAACGTGGACATGCCACTCATGCCCAACCGCGTCTACGAGGCAGTGCAAAAGGGCGTGGACATCAGCGGTATGCCCCCGGTGAAAGCCGGCTGACATGACCGACGGTTCTCGGGCAGCCGACGGCGCGGCAGTGATGGCGCGCGCGGTGGAATTGGTGGAGGCGGGTGAATCCTTCACCATGGCGACGGTCGTCTGGCGTCAGGCGCCGTCCTCCGGCCAGCACGGCTCGCGCGCGATCGTCACCGCCGACGGTGAGTTGTTCGGCTGGATCGGGGGAGCGTGCGCCGAGCCCGTTTTGCTGCGCGAGGCTCGTCGGGTGCTGGACGAGGGAAAAGCATCGCTCGTGTGGCTGGGACAGCCGGCCGACCTCGAGGAGATGCATGTCCCCGAAGGAGTCATGACGATCCCAATCTCCTGTCAAAGCGATGGCGCATTGCAGATCTTCATCGAACCTGTGATGGCCGCCCCGCACGTGCTGATCGTTGGGCGTTCACCCATGGCCGTCACGCTGCTCGACCTGGTTCGCGACCTGGGCTGGCGCGGAGATCTCGTGGACGGTGATCAATTCACCTGCTGTCAGGTCACCAACTCGTCCGCCGTCATCATCGCAACCCAAGGACACGGCGACGAAGACGTCCTGGAAACTGCCCTGAAAGCGGACCCGACCTTTGTTGGTCTGGTGGCGTCGGCCAAGCGGGGTCGCATCGTTCGGGAATTCCTCGCCGAACAGGGCGCGGATGAGGAGAAGTTGTCCCGCGTTCATGCTCCAATCGGCATCGACCTCGGGCACACGGGTCACCGGGAGATCGCGGTCTCGATCCTGGCCGATCTTGTGCAGCGTCGTGCGGCTGGGGAACTCAAGCCCCGTCCCAAATCAGCGGCGCCGGCGGCGGAGCCGGAGACTGTGCTCGACCTTGTCTGCGGCATGACCGTCGATGCAGTCCCAGCTAATCGGCCCTTCGAATACGAGGGCACCACCTACTACTTCTGTGCTCCCGGATGCCGCAAGGCCTTCGAGAAGGATCCGGATTCATTCATCAACCAGGTAACCCAGCAGGAGGCTCCATGCTGATCAACCATTCGTTCCAGATCGATCAACCGATCGATCAAGTATGGAACTTCTTCGACAACGTACCGCTGGTCGCTGCCTGCGTGCCCGGTGCGGATCTCACCAAGGAGGTCGGTGACGATCAGTACGAGGGAGACGTCATCATTTCCGCTGGTCCGGTGAAACTCGAGTTCGGCGGTGAACTCAAGATCAAGTCTCGCGATAACGCCAAGAAGGTCATCGTCCTCGAGGGTGCTGGGGCCGACAAGAAGGGTCGCGGCGCGGCGAGCGTGCTTCTCGATGCGTCCCTTAACTCACTCGGTGGTGCAACCCGGGTCGATCTCGCGATTGATCTGACGATCTCCGGAGCGGCTGCGCAGTACGGACGCGGACTGGTCGCGGACTTCACCGAAGTCCTCATCGATCAGACGGCCGATTCCATGAAGGCGCGGATGACGGCCATCGCTGAGGGTCGAGACCCGATGTCGGTTGGCGCACCGCAGGCGGCCAGCGGCATCGCAATCGCTTTCTCGGCTTTCACCCTCGCAGTGAAGCGTGTTTTCGGTCGCTTCTTCCTGCCCTACCAACCGGCCCCGAGCCGCTCGTAAGGAGTCAGTCATGAGTCTGTGGGGTATCGGAAACCTCATTTTGATCATCGTCGTCGTTCCCGTCCTGGTCGCCCTGTTGAACCGACTTCTGGGCGCTCTTGAAAGCATTCGGGGTGCATCCAAGGACGCCCTGGATGGGGGAGTCGCGCTGATCGGGGAGCTCAACACGACACCGGCCTTGCTCGACAAGACCGACGACGTCATCAAGGAAGTCGCCAACGGAT
>Ga0181584_10002010_pt1 | contig 15513 bp, 9 predicted proteins | sample 071ome_30_FD_132462 | JGI IMG/M metagenome (GOLD analysis project Ga0181584, IMG submission 132462) | Coastal salt marsh microbial communities from the Groves Creek Marsh, Skidaway Island, Georgia - 071406AT metaG (megahit assembly) | ecosystem: Environmental > Aquatic > Marine > Intertidal zone... | reverse complement strand
GCACCCGATGGAAATCTACTGTTTACAAGTTCGCTAAGTATTGTCATCTTAAAATCCTATTATCTAAATGTAATTCTCACTGCTCCGTGTCCGCCTATCATACCATAATCCCATTGATTATCACATGCTTGTTGCGGTGCTGCTGGTATGCCAAAAGGCAATGTCATATGACATGCCACATGTCCGTAACACGAGCAAAATCTACCACTGTTCCAACAATAAGTCATCATTCCTACTGCACCTGGCTGTCGACTGGCTGATGCAAGTGCTGAGTACATATGTGATTGTCCCGTGCCTGAGCCTGGTGCTCTCTGAGTGTTCATTTCCATATTATAGGTAATTACTGCACCTTTGTCTGAATATATGCCTGGAGAAGTTTTTAAACTTACAACATGTCTACATGTACAACAAACATTACAATGATAAAATATCATACAACTCCAACCACCGTCACAGTTTACATCTCCGCCTGTAGCAGTTGCTATTTCTCCGTCTACCCAATTACAAACTATACCACAATAGTCTTGAAATTGTGTAAATGGATAACCTGCATTTGTGTAACAACACCTTATAGCAGTTCCATTGTTTGAGTTGAATGAAGGACCGCCTCTACCACCTTCTGCAATCATATTACCTTGCTCAGCAGACCCTGAATAACAAATACATGAACATTCGCTGCGTCCTTTGTAACAGCAAGTAGTATTCCAACAAGCGCCGCCCATTTTTCCGCACACAAAACTAGCACCTGTAACGTCTATAGTTTTTTTAGAGTATGCACCAGGATTTCCTGGTAGGCCTAATGAACAGCAGCAATTTGAACCTGCTGATCCGCTAGCTCCCCATACTTCAATAACTGCTTCACCCGAACCTGGAGATTCCCAACAAAACAAAAATTGTTCGGACATGTTCATGCATGAAGTGCCTGGCGTGAAAGAGAAGACTTGTCCAGTTTCTAAGTTACTTTCGCTTGACTCTATTTCATTTTTGGCTTCTAAAAGTTCGCGTAGTGATGCCATTATTATTTCCTCATTAAGTGCTTGAGATCACCCAACCATATGTTGCGCCTGTATACAATAGTGTAACAATTGCACCATTGATGTCAAGTGTTAGATCTTGAGCGGTGTTATTAATATCTGATCCGTTTCTACCTACAGTTACGTTGTTTGTTGCAAAAGAGCCAGTAACGTCAATTATCTGTACCACATCTCCTACTAGTGCGTCGGCTGCGGCTGGTAACGTAATTGTAAACGTTCCACTTGACGAATCTGCAAGTATTCTATCTTGAGGCTCGGCAGTATATGTGGTGCTTACTTCACGTAGTACTGGTGCTGCTGTACCTGTTGTTGTAATATATCTACCCATGTTAGTTTCCTTATCTTATATGTATTTATACAGTTGACGTCTCAATTCCAAAAGCAACTGCCGAAACATTTGCTCCTGAAGACCGTACAACTAATTTTTTTCCTGCATCAAGAACAATACCTGTTCTTTCAAGAACACCTTTAGGGTTGATTTCGATATCATACTCTATAAATTCCGAATTCAACGGTGTATCTGCTGCCGCTACTGCTAATCTAATAGTAGTCGGCGAATTTCCTCTGTTGCAAACTGAAACACTTGCAACTGCAAATGTATCTGTGGGACATGTATACAACGTTGTATCTACGTCACCAGTTAAGTCTCCAACTCCTAATCTTCCTGTAGCCATTTTAATTAATCTCCATTCATTGTGTTAAGAAATAGTTTAGAGCGATTGGGTGACCATCCACTCCTTGCTTAAAGTTCATTTTTTGTTCTACATCTATCTGTGTTTCACCTACGTGCTGTATAGTGTTAGTAGATATTTGTATTTGGCCTGCCGTAATACTATTTACATTCAATGTAGCTGCGCCGCCGCCTATTTGTGATGTAATATAAGTTTTTATTGCCTTTTGTGTAGGCACTATATTATCACTGTTAGCAGTAAATGTTCCATCTGTGCTAAATTCTGTAATTGTTGCGCCTGTGCCGCCTAAACCAAGTTCACCTAACGACAACTCTTGCAAGCCGCTTATGTTAAACGCATCAGCGTTAAGTGTAGCAACACCTGTTGCTTGTTCAACACTAAACAATTCGCCTACTCTAAAGTTACCGTCTTGGTCAGTTGATGTGTAGAAAACTCTACCGCCGCCAGAGTCAACTGTTTCATTGTCTGGTATTGGATCTATTAATGGCACCCCTGGATAATTTGTATTTGCAAAGTTTCCAGTACCGATATCTAAGAAGTCGTGTCCAGTTAGTCGAACTTGGCTATATCTTAATGTAAACGAAAGATTTTCATTGTGTTCAGGTGCATCAGTGATAGATAGTGACGGACTTATTTGTAATTGAGCACTATATGGTCCACCGCCTGCTAAATCTCTCACAACAACTAATCTAAAGTATTGTCCTGGTAAGTGGTCAAATTCTATATTTGCGCCAGCTTTTGGCTCTTCTGATAAATTAACAGCTTGGACAAACTCTCCAGGCTGATATCTGTCCATAAATCCGTCGCCACTTACTTCAACAGATGCTGTTACAAATCCAGTACCTCTATCAGTCCATGTAGGCTGTGCTAGAACACCGTCAGCAATTCTTACTTGTGTTGGTGCATCAACTGTGTTGTTTGGATCTGTAAAAGTAAGAGTTGGAGCACTTAAATAACCTGTGCCTGGATCCCAAATAGTTACTTTTGCAATCTGACCGTCTTCTACATATGCACGACCTTTTGCAGTATCCGAGTATAAACCGCTAGGTGGTGCTGTAAATGTTACTCTTGGCTCAATTACATATGTTGTTGTTCCATCTAGTGTTGCTTCTATAGATAGTCCAGTAACATGATCCCATCCCGGTGTTCCGTCACTCATTTTATAAATTGTAGCGATTTTTGTTCCAGAGTTATATGAATCAATGTATCCATACTGTCCTACGCCAACACCTGAAGTAATATACACTGCCATGCCAATGTATTGACCGCTTGTTCTAATATCTGTGTTACTTAGTGTAATACTTGTAGAATTTCCCCCTTGTGCAGCGTTGGTTGCTGTAATATAATCTGCTCCACCAACATCATCTGACGGGTCTGTCATTCTGACTTCAAATACTGCTCCATTGTTTACTACAGGTGAGTTAACAGTTGCTCCAAATCCTTCACCTGTGATTGTAAATGTTGTTCCGCCGGCTGTGTAATCTTGACCTGCGTTCAAGTATTCAAAGATTAGTATATCATCACTATCTGTCATCACTGAATCTACAATAGCTTCAAATGCTCTGTTGGTAACTTGACCAGTTGTTGCAACTTCAGTAGAATCGGTGCCTTCTGCAACAGTACCAAATGTACCATAAGATGAGTTACCATTTGTAGCACGAATCTTACCGCCGTTTTCTGCTAGATATCCAATGTGTGCATAGTATGAGAACACAGACACTAGTTCTGTTCTACCTAAGTTTGTACACCATACACCAATACCATCTGATACCACTTGTGTAAAGTCGTTAGCAACAATTGAATCGTTGCCGCCGTCATGTAAGTCTCCGTCAATTTTACAACCAATACACCCTGTACCGAATGTTGTAACGTTTTGTACATAAGGAGATTTGTTTGTAATCCATGCATCAGTGTGTGCTGGACCCCAACCCGGATCAAGACTTACAAATGCGCCAGCACTTGGACGTTTAGTACCAAATGCATTGTCAGATCCAAGTGTTCCAGTAAGTCCTTGAACAGTACAATTGCGTAAGCCTGTTCCGTTACGTAAGTAGAACATGTCTTCTGCAATCGATCCATTTACTGCGTTTACATATTGTTCTGCTGCTCGTAAAGATCTATAGTTACTTGAATATAAAAGATCGTGCTTGATTGCATCAATATATTTGTTAACATCTCTACGACATTTTGCTGCATCGTAGCTGTATGAAGGATATGTTGCTGCAATATAAGCAATAACTTCTTCTACAAGATATGGTCTATTCTTTTCAATTATTTCCACAGCATATGTGTATTCAATAGTTGTGTTAAGATTATTACTACCGTATTTTGTAGGAGTTGTTGAATCGCCAGATGCGCCGTTTACTCCAAAATCAATATAATCATGTATTTGTCTAGCAAGCTCTGCTGCTTCTAATGCAACAGTTGAGTCAGCTATTGTTACTGATGTATCAACACTTTCTGCAGAGAATGAACTTAAACCATCTGATAAGCCCGGACCATCATTGTCACCTGATAGCAGTGCGTTTAGATTTGATTCCAAATTTAAAATACCTGCTAGTGAATATGGAGTATCTGATGAACTTACTAGAGAGTCTGCAGGTACAATTCTAGTTGATCGTAATTCGTCTCCAACTACTGCTGTATTGTGAGGTACTACAATTGGTAAAACTTCTGCAAATTCCCCTGTCTTAACAAAAATAGTGTTGTTAGGGATTCTTTCTGCTGGAACACCTGTATCAACACCTGCAGTAACCGCGTCTGTCAAGATTGTCAACAAACTATCAATTGTACTTTGTGCATCTGTTTCTTCTGTAAAGTTTAGATTTGTTGCTTGACTAAATGTTCCATATGTAGCAGCAGGAGCAACATTACTTAATACTGCATCTATTAAATCTACAGTGTAAGTCATTGCTGCATTGAATTCTGCTTCTTTACCTACAATATCTGCATTGTCAAAAATATCCAAGGTTAAATCCCTTGTTTTTTGATTGCCGCCGTGTGTTATATCATATACAAGAGCATACACTAATCTTCCTGCATATATTTCCCATGCTGCTTTGTCGTAAGTAAATACACCTGTAAATGGCGCTATTGCTCCTGAAATTTGTGCATCTACCCATTCTACTGTTTCATCCATTATGAATGCATTATTTGTTTCTATCAAATACTTTGCATTTGGTCTTAATGCACCATTTTCTACTTGCTGTGCAGCATATTGGATGGTTTTAAAAGGTTGATCAAGTGTTGTGCCATACGTAGGCGCAGGACTGTCTACACCGTTATTTGTTTCAACATAGTAAACGTTGTTGATTGAACCTAAGAAACTCCATTCTGGGTCAGTTCCTGCATTGTTTACCTTTAACACCTGGCCGCTATCGCCTATTGGTAATCTAGCTGGACCTGCGCCGCCATAATAAACTATGTCACCTCTTGTTGTAAGTACATTGGTTTCTACACCACCTGACAATAGATTCCATTCTGATCCGTCAACATCTTGATCTGGTCTATTTTGGGCGACAGTCTCGTCTGATGTATGAGCAAGTACAGCAATATAACTGTTATCTCCGTAGCGTACTGCATCTCCTGCATCATAGAATGTTGCATCAGTCCAAGCACCTTTCCATTCGATGCCGCTGTTTAGTCTTTCCCAGTAATCGGTATTAGGTGGACGTTGTCCGGTATGTTTTTCTATACATAGATATGTATATCCACCTAGTCTTACAACATCGCCTTCTATGTATTCTCTGTTGGTACTATCATCATCATAGTCACCGATAAATCTCCAACCTGTGTTAAATACATCCCAATCATTTGTGTTATCTGACGGTTTTAGTGCAATGTTATTTGTAACTGCTACATATGAATATCCACCATAGGTTACAATATCACCTGGTTGATATCTTTGATAAGCGTCCCAATTATCTTCAAACTCTAGTCCTTCGACAAATTGTGCCCAGTTAGCTTCGTCTGCTGCTAAACTTGTTGTACTTGTATGATATGTAGTGGCAATCCATATGCCGCCACCCCACTTTACAAGATCATTTATTTTATATCTTGTGCTGGTTGCCCATGTACCTTTATATTCAATGCCTTTGTGGAAATAATCCCAGCTTGCTTGGTCGTCTTCTAAACCCAATGCTTCTGTAGCTGCTGAAGTATGTCCTGTATTTGCAACATAAAGTTGACCACCATACTTTACGATATCGTTTTTTCTATAGCGTGTGTCAATTGCCCAGTCGCCTAGCCATTCAAATCCTTCTGAAAATACTTGCCACTTAGATTGATCGTTTTCTAATCCTAAAGAAGTAGTAGCACTTGTATGCCCTTCGATACAAATGTAAGTGATTCCGTTGTATTTTACAATGTCATTTATTTTATAACGAGTTGTTTCGCCCCAATCACTTTTCCAATCAAACCCTTCTCCATAGAGATCCCATTTTGCTTGATCGTCTTCCAGTCCTAGTGTTGTTGTTGCAGCACTTGTATGTGCCGTATTGGCAATATAAAGATATCCGCCGTATTTTACAACGTCATTTTCTTTGTAATATGTGTTAACTAGCCAATCACTTTTCCAGTCTTGGCCATCTGACATTTTATTCCAGTATGTACTTTGATCATTGGCAAAATCTACCGAACTTGTATGTCCCGATAAAGCAACATATACGTTTCCGCCGTTGCGAACGATATCATCTTTGTAATAAACTGTAGACGCGGCCCAGTTGCCTTTCCATACAAATCTAATTCTACCTAACTTAAACTCTGCCATTTGTAACCTCGCTATATAATGTATTTATCATTATGCTATTTTTAACCTCCAACTCCATAATAAAGTGAAGCTAGATAATGTCCATCTGCACCTTTTTTAAGATTTGTTTTTTGGTTCATGTTTATTTGTAAACCACTAGTAGTTGTTATTCTGTTTGTGTCTATTTGAACCTGTCCTGCTACTAGTCTGTTTGTATTTGCATTTGATCCGCCGCCACTAATTCTACTTTCAAGATAAGTCTTAATAGCTGCCTGAGTAGGAACAATATTGTTGGAATCGGCAACAAATGTAGGATCTTTTGAAAATTCTCTAATTACAACTTCAGAACCTCCTACTTGCACACCACCAATAGATAATTCTGTTAAACCAGACAAGTCAAATTGACTGGCATTAATTGTCACAATACCAGTTGCTTGTTCAACAGCAAATAATTCTCCTGCTCTAAAGTTACCATCTTGGTCTGTTGAAGTATAGAATACTCTACCACCACCTTTAGCTACAGTTTCATTAAATGGTTGTGCTGCGTTCAAAGAGTCTTGACCTTCTAGATATAAATTAGGATATCTAGTTGAATTTACATTTCCTGTACCTATGTCTAGGAAATCGTGTCCTGTTAATCTTACTTGACTATATTGCTGTCTAATAGTAATTGTTTCACCATGTGAAGGAGATTCTTCAACACCTATACTAGGACTAATTGTAATAGTTAATCCAAAAGGACCAGCGCCTGATTGTTCATCTACTCTTACAACTCTATAAACAACATCACCTATGCCATTGATTTCTAAGTTATCGCCGGGCCCTGGAATTCTAGTTACATTGGAAAGAACTAGTGAAAATCCTGTTTGGAACGTATCAGCGAAACCGTCGCCGGTGATAGTTGCAGTGGCTGTCACATAACCTGATCCTCTATTGGACATTTCTGGTTGTGCTAAAACTTTGTCATTTATATTTACAGAAAGTAATGCGTCCACAGTGTTTTCATTATCAAATATTGTTACAGTAGGCGCCCCAGTATAGTTACTTCCTGGATCATAAACTAAAACACTTTCTATTCTGCTGTTTGTAACTTTTGCACGAAGTATTGCTGTAGCACCATAATCTATCTGACTTAAATTAGTAGTAAGGTTCTCAATAGCTATCCATCCGTCACTACCATAAGCAGCATCTGACCAATCACCTAAATTATGGAAACCAAATGCTGTACTATCGCTATCAACTAGTCTCCATGTATCGCCGCCTGCACTAAATCCGATTCTATTTTCATCATTAGTTGTAGATTGACCAAAAGACATAAATGTGCCTTCTCCGTATTGAATACAAGTGAACGGAGTTGGAGTAGTGACTGTTTCTTCGTACCAGGTAACACCATCAAAACTTCTTGCAAATGTAGTTTCGCCGGCAACTGTACCTACAGCAATCCATCTTCCGTTGCCGTATGCTATATCAGTCCATGTGCCTGCTGATAAAGGTGTTGAGGTAGACCAAGTACTTCCATAATTAGTGGATAAACCTATTAATCCATCGGACGCTAAAATAACTGCTGTTCCATATGTACTAGCTGCACCTGCTTGGAAATAATTAAAGTTTTCTTCTTCTGATGCCAAAGTTCCTAAAATAGCAGAAGAATTTGTCCACGAATCTCCATTATTTGTTGATACACTTGCAACAAAATCCCCTAATGAAGCCGTATTACCTATATGATAAACATAACCATTACCGTCACTGAATAATACTTTTGAAGGAACACTCAAAGTAGTTGTTGTGTCAAAAGCATAAGTCCCATCTGGTTGCATCTTCACATAAATGTCAACGGTTCCTAAAGGCAAAGATACAAATACCGATCCTGACCATGCTGTTTGAGTTACATCAGTTGCACTAGAAGGTCCGTTTAGTTCGTTAGTCCATGTTGAACCGCCGTCTGTAGACAAATAATAATTTGTTCCTGTTCCGTCTAAATCAATTCCTGTTATAAGATACGAACCGCCGCCCGAGGCTATATAATATGGATTTATATCGCTACCAGATAAGTTAGCATTAGCTGATGCGTTAAAAGTAGGTTCTTCTACAGTTACAGTAGGTTCAATACTATAAACAGTAGTTTCATCCAGTGTTGCCTCAATAGGCCACCCTGGCTGGAAGTGATCCCATCCATTATCTCCATTAGATTCTTTACTAACAATTGCTATTTTTGTAGTGCTGTTGTAGGCAGTAATGGTTGCATACTGTCCTACACCTTTACCTGCTGTAATGACTATTCTTTGTCCTATATAGTCTACGTCATTTGCAATATCAGATGACGCTATTGTAATTTGGCTTGTATCACCTGCTTGAGCATTATTAGAAACAAATGTATAATTTAAGCCACCTGGTATACTAGAATCTCCAAGAGCTTCTATTCTAATATCGCTAATAGCATTATTTCTAGTTTCGGTGTATGATCCTGCTGCATCAATGCCAGCTCCCGAAAATGTTACACTTGCACTGTCATAATTTTGTCCAGCATTTGAATAACCTAAAGCTAGTATTTGCTGTGCAACCGTGCCGTATGTAAAAATTTCATCAACAGTTGCCTCATTAGATCTATTATCAATTGCACCTGTTATAGGAGTTTCTGCTGAATTTACTCCCTCTGCAACAGATCCAAATTCTCCATAAGAGTTATTACCATTTGTAGCACGTAATATACCACCGTTTTCTGCAAGATATCCTATATGACAGAAGTATGTAAACACACTCACTAATTCTGATCTACCTCCATTGGTTGCCCAATAACCGATACCGTCATCTAGAACTTGTGTGAAGTCGTTAGCAACAATAGAATCATTACCATCATCGTGTAATGCACCATCAATCTTCATACCTATACACCCAGTACCAAATGTTGTTACGTTTTGTACATATGGTGATTTATTCAAAATCCATACTGTATCATCAGAAGGTCCTGTGCCCGGATCTAAACTTACATACGCACCTGCTGTTGGTCTACGAGTCAAATAAATATTTTGATCTCCTAATGTTCCGTTTAAACCTTGTAGCGTCATATTTCTTATGCCGCTGCCGTTGTTTACATAAAACATGTCTGATGTTTCGTATCCAATGGCAGGACTAATCGTAGTACTTCTTAATTCATCTCCTACAAGAGCACAGTTTCTTGGTATCTTGATAGGTAGTTGTTCTTCATAGAAACCTGTTTTTATAAACAATGTACTATTAGGATGTGTTGTGTATACTACAGGAACAGATCCAGGTGTATACAAATTAACACTTACAGTTTCTCCGACAAAATCGTCTACACGAGACTCTAGATAATTTATTAATTCATTGTATCTTCTAACAGTTTCTGCTCCTGCTGAACCTTGTCCTAAATTAACAAGAAGTTGTCTTACGCTATCCTGTGTATCAATATTTCCAGTGTCGTCTAAATCTCCGTATTCGTCGCCTGTTCTAGGATTAGTTACTTGTAGTGCTGCATCTAATGTTGGAGCAGTTCCAGTTAGTGTACCGACGAAATGGTTTAGTATTGCTGTAGATAACATAGTAAACAAGCTATCCGTGTTGTTTTGATATTTCAACAAATTAAGTTTGTTAATGCTTAGATTATTGTTAATGTATTCACATGCATATTTTACAGTTCTAAATGGAGCACCTAAGCTTTTTCCATTATCGTCGCTATCAACTCCTTCCGGGCTAACGTAAAACACATTTGAAATTTCTTCATATGTTCCCCATGAAAAATCTGTTGATGGTGTAACTTTTGCAACTCTGCCAGGATCTCCGATAGGCTGTCTTATAATTTCATCAACATCGTGAGTACGTATGTCACCTCGTTGGGCTAGTACATTATTGCCCGAACCTTGTATCAATACTACCCAATAATCTTGATCGTCTTGTTGGATATCAATGTCAGGTCTGCTATCAGATGCAGTAGAAGTATGTCTAGCAATACATTGATATGCAGTACCGGCCCACATCACAATGTCTCCTAGTTTGTAATCAAAATTATCTTGCCAATCACTTTTGTATTCTATACCGTCTACATCTAGTTCCCAGGTATTTTCGTCAGTATCTGGAATAACATTTGTATTATCTACAAGAGAAACATAAAGGTATCCGCCATGTCTAACAGCATCGCCTGGTCTGTAAGTTGTACCGCTGTCCCAATCTTGTAAGAATCTATAGCTTCTATTAAGTACTTCCCAATCGCCTGTATCTTGTAATAGACCATTCTGGCTTGGTTGACTACCGAGATTATTAGTTAATGCTGTATAGGTATAACCGCCGTATCTTACAATATCGCCTTTGTTATATTCAGTTTCAGTATCCCAGACTAGTTCATATTCTGTTCCCGGAATATAAACATCCCAATATGCTTCGTCTACTCGTAAATTAGTAGTTGAGGTATGGTAAGCATTAGCCTTCCAAAGCATACCTCCGTACTTGACGATGTCATTTACTTTATACCTAAATAATCCTGTCCAATTACCTTTGTATTCTATACCAGAATTTAAGATATCCCATGCTGCTATATTTAATTCAAGGCCTAAACTAGCTTCATCTGTACTAGTATGAGGTGTATTACATATGTAAACATTTGAACCATATTTGACTACATCGTCTATCATATACCTTGTAGAAAGTTGCCAATTACCTCTCCAAAGTTGTGATCTATTTATAATCGACCATTTGCTTAGATCGTTTTCTAAACCATCTGCCAATACAGATGTACTAGTATGTTTTGTATTACAGATATATAACGTGCCTGCATATAAAACTACATCACCTAAATCATAATTTGTTGAAACAGACCACTGATTAAGCCAATTATTGCCTATAGAATATAAAATCCATTTGGCTGCATCTCCTGGCAAACCAATTGGTGCTACGGCCAATGATTGGTGTTGTGTTTTACATTGGTACAAATAACCTTTAAATTTAACAATATCGCCTTCTGAATAAAAAGTTGCTGCTGTCCAGTCACCTTTCCATTCGTTACCATCAAACATTTTTTCCCATAGTGTTTGATAAGCTATATCAAAATAATTTCCCATTTTAGGATTATTTGCGCTAGCATAAAATAATTTTGCTCCAGGTTCTACCGAATCTCCTGATGTGTAAATTACCGGCATAATTACAGGAGTTCCAGAATCATTGTAAACTACTGTCTCGTTGACAAATTCTTCTAAATTAGAATTTATGTAATTGACAATGTCGTTATAAGCAGCCAGTTCGTCTGCTGTATAATCAACCCCAGATTGCTCAATAGCAGTAGCAGCATCTACGGAATTTTGTTCAATACTACCTAGCCCTGCTAAGTTACCATATGCATTTGCTGTTCTAGCATTGACCGAATTAAGCAATGTTTCAAGATTTGGCGCATCTGGTAATGTAAGTCCATTGCTAAGTGCAGATAGTGCTGTAGACAATATTCCTATAGTAGTATTTCCACTTGAAGGTATATCGTACAGTACATTGTTAAATTGTGTAATTTCGTTACTTGAAGGAACAGTAAAACTAATTCTACGCACAGATGCGGCTGCAAATCCTGCAACATAATTTTCTGGAGAAACATCAACACTATCTAAACTATAAGTTACTCCTGATGTGTAATATGTGCCACCATTAAATAGTCCATCTTTAATTGAACTTATTATAAGGGGATGAGATTGATCATTAAAAGTAATATTTGTATCGGCATCTTGATTTATTGTATATGTTCTGCCTCGCAATAAAGTAAGTGCCGGACTTTCAACACCGTCTAGGTAAAACATGCCTTGTGCTTGACTGTTTATTGTATCGTTTGAAACTGTAACATTGATAATAGGTGAAAGTTCGGTAGCATCTCTATCTTGATAAAAACTGTTACTAGGCGTATGGGATTTTTTACAAACGTATGCCTTACCCTTGTAATAAACTATATCATCTTTTGTATATTCTACGTTGGTAGACCATTCTCCTCTCCAACGGAATTTTAATCTATCTATGTTAAAATTGGCCATGTTAAATCCTAATTAAGTATATTTATCTATCCATTACTTGACACTGTATTATCGTAAGTGTAAGCCTCATTAAATCTTGCAACTAATTCTCCTTCTGAGTTAACATAAAAAAATATGTTAGAATCTTCCCATAAAAATTGTTCATTATTGAGATTGTCATAAACAATATCATGATTTATATCTCTACCTTCATAAAAGTTCTGTCCTGATTGAAAGTTAGGATAGTTTTCTTCTGGGTCTCCAGGATTGTTAATATTAATTGCAGCATCTTTTTTGGATAAATCTACTTTGGTTAAAAATAGTTCTCCTTCATCAGTCCTACGCATTCCATAAAAGAATTTGTCTGATAATGCATTTAAAATTAAATCTGGTGTATATCCTATATAATTTGACATTTTTATTCCTTATACAATATCTACATAACTGATAACTGCATCTAATGAGTTATCTTCGTCTGCTTGTAGATACAACTGATTACTTGGTGCTAGAATTAATTTTTCGCCTGCGCTCAAAGCTCGTAAACTAGAGTTAGGAGGAATTGGAATATCTTTCATATAATAACCTTCTACACTTGTATCATCATGTACCAGCACACTAGCATATACTATTCCACCTGTTAGGTTAGATAAACTTAATCCTATAATTGTAGATCTTGTCACTGCGTCAGTTTCTAGTGCAAGTATAGGCAGTAATCCTACTTCTTTTACCACTTTATTTTTAAACTGTGTTGCCATTTTTTTATCCTAAAGTTAATACATATTCTAAAGCTAAGTCTTCTGCTGCTGTCACACTAATTGATCCTGTAGCTCCTGCGACAGAAACCCAACTAAATCCATCCCATATTTCAAGATAACGTTGATCAGTATTATATCTCAACATTCCGGTCTCTCTATATGCTGCTGCTGGTCTTTGTAAGTTATCTCCTACTGGAACAACAAATCCACTTGTGCCTTCGATCTTAAAATATCCGCTTCCTTGCTGTTGAAACAACAAAGGTGTATCAGCAAGTGTGTTTGTAATAGTGCTATCTTTTATAGAAATATTGTCAATTGCTACTGAGCCTGTACCGTTAGCAGAAAGTTGTAAATCTGTATCTGCTGTAGTAGTTCCTATTACGTTACCATCAATAAATATGTCATCTACATCTATTCTAGGAGTTTCAAATGTAGTGCTTGTTATACTTGCTCGTTCTGCACTACTAATGTAAAATCTTATAATATCATCATTTGCGCCCGGAGTTAATTCGGGCGTGATGTATGTATCTCTGTCTAGGTCATAAACTCCGCTTAAAACTCGCCAATTGCCGTCATACCCTTCAAACGTATTATCGTCAGTGTTATAACGAATCATTCCTGTCGACGGTGATGGTCTAGATGCAACACCGCCCGAAGGTAATTGTAAACTACCGGTAGATGTAATTTTTACATTGCCACTGTCACTGCTTAAATTAATATCTCCGGATAGACTACTAATAGTGTTGCCACTAATTCTTAAATTTCCTGTATCTATTTCAGTGCCTGTAATTGTTGTGGTATTGCCGCCAGTAGTAATAGACAATCCAGAACTAGTATCTATGTTAAACGTGGAACTTGTAAAATCTACAGTGCCGTCTTGCTGATTGACGTAAAATAAATCACCAACCCTAAAATCACCGCGATGGTCAACTGAACTATACCTAATTTTAGCATTGTTTAATTCAGTTACTTCTTGAGACTGAATAACAGTTGTTGGGTCGTTATCAACTTCTTTGCCATTTCCAATATAAGCAAAGTTTTGCGATATCAAATACATTAGAACACCTGCACCATCGCCGTATGCACCATAATTACCGTATACATTTGCACTTGCAATAGAGCGGACTTCGCCGCCAAAATCTAAAGTGTCTGCGAGTGTAACATAAGTTGCAGTCGCTCCGCCACTAAATCTTAAATCTTGACTATTAAGTGTATCATCTACAATAATTTCTGAACTATCGTCTGCTGTGTTAAAATGTAATAACAATGTCGTAGAAGCATCACTTGTAAACTCAGCAGCTATAGCACCAAAAGCACTTGTATATCTTGCTACACCTTTTGATATTCTAATTTCGTCTACATTACCATCGAGGTATTCTGCACTTGTGCTCCATTTTGCACCAACTACTAGTGGTTTTGCTACACCAAGATCAGTGCTTACAGTTGCACTATCTTTTTGTACTCCGTCAACAAATAATCTCATTGTTGTGCCGCTTCTTGATACAGCAATATGATACCAGGTAGATGTAGTTAATGTGGTTGCACTTGACAAAACAGTTGCGCCGTTTATGTATACTTCTGGATTTCCAGTGTTTAGATTTAGATAGGGACCAACATCTGTGTCGGCGCCTGCACGTAGATCTATTAGGCTTCTTGTGCCTGTTACACTATCAAAGTAGAAAAATCCTTCTATAGTAAAATCATCTGTGCCAAACCCAAAATCATTGTTAGATGCAACACTAATAGAATCTTCAGCACCGTCTAAAATAAGACTGCTTGTGCCAAATTTCTTAATCGCTGTATCAGTAACAGGATTTTGATTTCTAAGAATAGTTTTACCATCTCTATCACTCGCTACTTCTAATCCTGTTAAATTGCCATTTACATAAAATTTTCCGTCTGCATCGCCACTATCAATACTACCTGTTGCTAAAACTGTAGTTCCATCAGTGTCATAATATGTTAAAGCACCAGCAGCATCCATAAAAATAATATCAGTGGATTCCTATGATTGTGAGCTTTGTTGCTCACGAAGAACCAAATCAGATAAGAAAATGGACTCTGGACTTGTTCGTAGGTTATCAATCATTTGAGCGTTTAAAAGTGTTGCTCTCACAATATCTTTCAAAGAGCAACCACCATTGTATAATTGGTATTCTAACTCTCTGGTTCTATTATTCGGATTGTTATTAATCCTACGCTATAAATCAGAGTCGCGAGTTTGTGAAGACATTATAAATTATAACTTACAACTTACAATATTAGGAGAAAACAATATGATTAATT
>Ga0181584_10002005_pt1 | contig 15532 bp, 11 predicted proteins | sample 071ome_30_FD_132462 | JGI IMG/M metagenome (GOLD analysis project Ga0181584, IMG submission 132462) | Coastal salt marsh microbial communities from the Groves Creek Marsh, Skidaway Island, Georgia - 071406AT metaG (megahit assembly) | ecosystem: Environmental > Aquatic > Marine > Intertidal... | reverse complement strand
TGCGCCGGATGCGCCGGATGCGCCGGATGACGCAGTCATCGGCGCCGCGGTCGACGACACCAGGGGCATCGGCGGCGTCACTGCGGCGAGTCCAGTCAGCGACGAACGAAACGTCTCGAGGTCGTGCACGACGACGTCCACGCACGCGTCATTCTTCGTGTTCGCCTGAAGCACGCCGGTGATCCGCACGTAGCCACCCTTGACCACCCGCTTGAGGATTTGGTCCATGACCTTTGGCCCGTACCGCCGCTCGATCGTCTTGCCGATGATCATTTGCAGCTCGCAGGGCTCGGAAGTCACCGGATGCCGCCAGACCAGACTCCCCGAAGTCCGGAGATTCCGTCCGTAGGCGTGCCGGCCACCAGCATCGCCGGGAACGACCGTCGCAAACAGCAGTCGCTTCGCCAGCTTCCGCTTCCGCACGACGCGCAGAAGTGTGTCGAACTGCACCGGCGTATTGTTGAACGGTGACAAGGCGCCGGGGACGACGATTTGACGGAGATTGTCGTCCTCCGACGACGACGAGGTCGTTGTCGACGGCTCGCGGGCGTCCTCCCCGACAGAGGCGACGACGCCACCGTCGAGGCTGAGGTCAGCGCCGCGAATCACAACGAAACCCTCCTCCGGGCCGAACCGCACCAACGCGCCTTCGGACACGAGCGTGTCGTCGATGATCCGGACGATACCGTCCGTGCGAAAGCCGAACGGCGGGACTTCGCCGGCCGGGAAGCCGACGACGTCGAGAAGACGGTCGCGGTCTGGCGAACGAGCAGAGTGCGCGGCGAGAGTGAGACATTCAGGACGCGCGAGCGCACGCAGGCCGAGTCCAATGCACACCGAGCATGACGACATCCTGACGCTTGACGGAAACCTCAGAACCGAGAACGCGATCGAGGCACGCGGCGACCTTTCTCTGTTCGACGCGACGGGACTGGTCCAGCACGACGACGACGGCTGGAATTGCGGGCACGCCCTTCACCGCAAACACGATGCACTTGATATCTGCAACCGGTCCGTACGTCCCTTGTGAAGACACCGGCACGATTGAATGTCGGTCCATGAAGCCCAGAGTCGATACCCACCGGCTGTGCTCTCTCTCGTCCTGGACCTCACCTCCCTGGTGATTGTTCGTGAGCACGAGACTCCGGCGCAGTGCATGTCGTCTCAGGACCTGGGTACCCCCAAGACGACCACCACCGTGGCAATGCCTCGCCGTTCTCGTTCCTGGCCCAGGCAATGCCTCGCCTGGCGCGAGGCGAGTGGCGTTTCGCATTCTTCTGGGTGGCTCAAATTTAAACAACCGTTGAATCTCTCACTGAAACAAACCAGTTGCCTGATCGACGACGGCCCGTGTCGGTCAGATAGATGAGCAATCGGGTGCTGTGCTTGCATGGCTACCTGCAGGACGCGAAGGTTTTTTCGAGCCGCCTGGGCCATTTGCGAAAGACCAATCCGTTCAAGCGGGACGTGACCTTTACGTTCCTCGACGCGCCGTTCGAGGTTCTCGCCGACGAGGACGACGACACGGAGCACCGACAGATGCTGTCAGAGGACTTGGGCGACGACGCGGGTGTCAGCATTGGCCGGAGCTGGTGGCAGTTCTCTTCGTCATCGCCGTCGTCGAGTGCTCGGCCATCCCAATCGTTCGAATATCGAGGGGTCGAGGAATCAGTCGCTCGCATCCGGAATGCCATCGAAGAAAATCACATAGACACACTCATGGGGTTTTCGCAAGGGGCAGCGATGGCCGCGTACTTTGCCGCGACCCAAGACGTCGCCGGACTCGGCATCAAACGGTTGCTCACGTACGCAGGATTTCTCCCGAAGGATCCGAAAGTCGCCGAAAAGATGCTCGTTCGGGCGCCCATCCCGTCGTCGGTGCTGCGTACCATGCACGTGGCCGGGAGATCCGACGAACTGATCTCTGTCGAACGCAGTAGGACGCTTCTCGACGTGTTCGAGGACGCGCGACTTGTGGAGCACGATGGTGGCCACTATGTGCCGACGACCAAGGGGGCCATGAAGGATCAACTCGTCGATTTCCTGCTGGCAGGCAGGAAATAGTAGTCACCCGGCTGTTCGTTCGCCGGAACGAACTCACGACTCAGTTCGAATGCGGTAAACGAATTCGTTTGCGGCCAGCAGCATGCCTCTGTTCGTCGGCAACAACAACGGCGAGTCTTCGCCGACTACACGAGGCGCCTCCTTGGAGGAGATGGTGGAGCGGGAGGCAGTTCGGGCGTTGCGAAATCATCCGATTCGAGAGAGAGAATCGCGCCCGTCTTCGTCGAGACGCCCAGATTTGGGCATCGCACGGGTCGAGTTGGACGAGTTTAGACAGGCTGAGGCGGCTCAGCCCGCGGCGCGTCCTTCGCGGAACGAGCGGAACGCGGCAGGGAGGGCGACAACAGCGACGCAGCCGCGCACGGCTGGACGTCGTCGGCCACGGGAGACGGCCACGGCACAGCGGTCGTTTGATCTGGGAATGCAAGAGACAGCGAGCGAGGCGTTGTACAACCTGCCGATCCCGCTCCCGGGCAGCCTGCAGCTCCCGGCGTCGTTTGCCTTGCCGATCCTCGGGTCGAGGGACTTGACGGAGATGTTCAATGAGATTATCGACGCGTCAAGGCAGGAGCCGGCGAGGTTTCGGGCTCGCCGGGACGAGCCCGGGGGTGGGGCGGCGACTGGGGGGACCAGGCCTGCGGGGAGGGGTACCGCAGGCGGCACAGGCGCCGGACGGAGTGAGCGGAATACGACGAGTCTCATGCGGGAGCTGTTCGGGGCGGGAGATCCACCATCCAGCGGATACCCGGGCCCCGCGACGACCACCACCACGTCGAGCGGTTTGGGCGGGCCGGGTGGCAAGTTGGCCCGGTCGCCGCCGAACTGGTTCCTCAAGCCGGGACAGACGTGGAACGGCTGGCAGCATGTGCAGCATTGGCCTCCAGGGACGTCCGAGCGCTGGTCCGTGCGCGTCGTTCTGGACTTTGTCAACTTTGAGAAGGGCGAGGTGTTTGGGACGATGACGGCGAGCAACGTCCCCGGGGCGGAGAACAACGTCGTGACGTACTTTGAGGGCGAGATTATCGACAACGAGAACTCCACATTTTACTCCAACCCGGACGCCTCGGCGAGGACGTGTCTGGCGGAACTGCGGCACTGGTCGAGGTTCCCGTCGTTCCGGCCGCTGCGGGACAGCGTGCTCGAGGAGGACGGTCGGGCGCCGGCCCTGTCGGAGAGCGGCAAGGTGTTCATGCGCTGGAAGGAGAAGTGCTTCCTGTCCGGCGGCGCCAACTGTCGCTTGAGCATCGCGGGGCTGTATTACGTGACGTTGGACCGCGTCAACGGCGACATCCACGCGTATTATTGGGATCCCAACTCGGCACCCGAACAGAAGATGAACCTCAAGGCCGGCAGCTCGCATCAGCAGGGGTATGCGCTGCCAATGTTCAAAGTCGCCTGAGAGCCACCGGCGTGTCGACTGGGCGGTTGTTCTCGCTGCGGAGAGTTGGAGAGACAGTTGCTTCGTTGTTTGTTTATTTGTACATTTCATGTATTTCTAATAGAGATCAAAACACGAAAATAATAGAGATTTTCAGGTTATTGTCAGGTAAAAATACGCGACCGACTCGCTCACTCGTCGCTCGTCGCAGTCCCTGATGCGTTGAGCGGTCCCTACCGCCCGCGATGGGTCATCGACGCCGCACGCGACAGGAAGAAGGCGTAGTCCGGGCAGGCATCTGCAATATCTGCAGCCGTTGGGTCGGCGGCCGGGCGCGTCCCCGCGCCATCGTTGGCCGAGACGATGCCGACGCCGAGTGCGAGGCGCTTGGCGCCCTCCGCGAGCTCCTCCATCTGGATGTCCCACGACAGCGGCCCGCCCTTGCTGAGCGGATAGTTCTTCTTAACGACAACGTATCCCGAGCTCACGTTCACCACGCACGCGTTGGTCGATCCGGGCAAAGAGTCGCCGGACGACAGGCGGGTCTGGTCCACGTCGGCGCTGAGTTTGACCATGGTATCGGTCCAGTTCTCAGAAGGCAAGCGGCGACTCCGAGAATGGGCATTGCCGATGTGCCAGCAGAGTCCCACCGGGGGCAGCTCGATCTTGGACAGCGAGGCGGTCGACGAGATGGTCGTCGCCCCGCAGCTGGGCGACTTTTCGTGTTCGATGCACTCTTCCTTCCCAGCACCGACGTCCGAGTTTGACCGCTCGCCGTCGACGTCGACGTCAACATCTCCAAGCTTTTGCGAAGAGCCGTCAGAGTTGGACCGCTCCGACGCCGTCGACTCGGGGAACGCGCCCAGCACGCCCCTGTCCGTCTTCTCCGTCCGGTCCGTCTTGCTGCTCAGCATTTCCGATCCAATCGACACGTTGCCGAAAGAGCTGGAAGACCTGTGCGACGTCGGACGGGCCTTGCGAGACGATGACGACGACGACGACATGCCAGGCTCGCTCTCGACGCGCGACATCATGGGGGGCACGTTGGCGGTCCCCGCACTACCGGGATGGAGCGCAGAGATGGATCTCCTGTCAGCGACGCTTTGCTGCGCCGCCTCCCAGAGGGGCGCCAGGGAGTGGAACGTCAGGAACCGCGCGTTGAGCGGCGCCTCGGGCACCCTGTAGAGCGGATACCATGCCACCGCAAACCAGCTATACGGATGCAGCTGGGAAACCTTGGACGATGCCAGCACGTGCGCCGGACCTTCGGCACCGCACAGCTCCAGGACCTGCTGGTTGAGCGGCAGCCGCTCGCCGACGTGGTTCTTGGCCCCCCAGCCGAATACTCGCCGCATCCGCCGAGGCCATGCCTCCAGGCCCTCCGGGTATTCTAGGATATCGTCGTCGTCACCGCCCGTTGTCGCGTCCTCTACCGGCTCAAAGAGCTGGATGCTTGACAAAAACGGCACAAAGTACGACGACGAAGGCCCCAGGGGTCCTCCGTACGTCGCACACCGCAGTCCATACGCACTGATGCGCTCAAAGTGCTTCCACACGTCCATCAACTTGAAGTCCCGGAGCGAGTTCAGATCCGCAGAAAGCTTGAACCTCGGCGTCGAGGCCCGCAGGAACCTCTCCAGATCGGGCGAGTCCTCGTTGTTGTCCTCGATGGCCGGCAGGGCGCTGCTGGTCCACAGGTTGCCTAGCGTCGACGGCGGCGCCATCGGTTGCTTGCCCTTCGAGGCCTCACCGCTGGCGTGCCCGGCGGCACTCTTCGGCCCGCTATTGGTCCGCGCCAGTGGTCGCTGGTGCGCGTGACCGTGACCGTGCATTCCGAGCGTCCCGGGGTGGCCATGGTGACCAGGCGCCCCACCCTCTTCGTGCACGGAAGTCCAACCGCCAACGCCCATACCACCATGGTAATACGGCACAAACTGCTGGCTCGTAAACACGATGGACGTCGGGTTGGCGTGGTGCCCCATCATGGGCGGCCCCACCGAGCCCACGGGGCCGATCGAGTTCATCGAGTTCATCCCTGGCATCGAGCCCATCGAGCCCATCCCTGGCATCGAGCCATATGCCGCCGGGTGACCGTACGGGAACTGCAGCCCGTGCTGGTGGTTCATGTCGTACCGCACCGTCGTGTACCCGGCGTGGTGTCTCATACTTGTCGACATTCCAAAGTCGAAGTCGCGCTCATGTTCATTTTGTTTCATGGCTATCCGTTCGTTCCCCTGTCCGTTCTTTCCATTGTTCCACCGGGAGTTCTTCCTGCTCCCGTGCCGCTGGTTCTTTTGATGTTGTGTTCCCGAGTCCTGGTGAGAGGAGGGCAGGGACCCACGTTCTCTCTCCCTCTCTCTCTCTCTGTCCCTGCCCCTGTCTGATGCACCAACCTCTCGCTCGCCCCTCCCCCGAGGCTCATTTCGAGCTCCTCCTCCTCGGGGCATATTCTCACGACCAACCGGCTGGAGAACTCAACTATGAAAAATCACCAAGCGTGTGCATCCATACGATAACGAAGCTAAAAAACGTTATCTTGCAGTGGCTACCTGGCTACACGTCGACGAGTGAACGAGTGAGTGAGTGCGCTAATGAGCGAGCGAACGAGCCATTTGCCACTGTGGCGTGACGTGGAGCTGCACGCCAAGCAAGGGTGGCAAAAAAGGCACGAGGGGACGATTCACGTCGCTTGGCTCGCCCGAGGGAGCCCACAACGAGCACATTCTCTGCCTTCACGCGCCCCGACACGGACAGATGGAGACGCGGGGAAACTGGCGAAACCGGGGAGACGCGAGGGCGGGCGCGAAGGAGTCGGACGGCAACCGACCGGCCAATGTCCTTCGCGGCAACTCGGCCCGGCCGCCACCGCATCCCACCTCCCAGATCTCTACCACGCCGTAAATACGTCAGAGAATCCGGCGACACGGGCAGCCACGCCCGCACCCAGGCGCTGGAAACGGTTTTGGACATCTGCAAGGCAGCTCGACGAAATTCGAATCTTCGCCCTCGTCGTTCCACCACACGGGTCTTCGCAGGTCAATTCCAACCGTATGTACCCACGGGCACGCATTCTGGAAGGAACCGACCGTCGAGATGCCCAAATGCGACGGGTCGACGAGAGAGAATTGCGCCTGAATCTGCCTCGCTGGCTCGTTCCACCGTTTCGCGACGTACCGATGGTTGGGGAAGAAGGAATCGTGGAGATTGATGAAAATTCTTGTATCCAGAGTGCGCGTGGGCGTCTCTGTCTCTCAGGGCGCCGGTCGGTGGTGCGCCAGAAAACTCGGTTCGGGGTCAGATCAGGATGAGAGACGCCATTCGTACCTCACAAGGATAGTGCAAAAGAATATCAAAAAGGTCGTGTCGTTTTTTAGTTCGTACGGTGTCGTGCTCGTGTGTGCTCGTTTGTCGTGCTTGCTTGTCGTGAGTGATCGAGGTGGGTCTACGCGAAGACCGGTGCGGCCGGGGCCGTTGCCTCGCCGTCGTCCTCCCGCTCGTCGCCGCCCATCTCGCACAGCTCGTTCTTGAAAGAGATGCCGCCGAAGAATACATCGCTGTCCTTGCCGCGGAAGACGGCGTATCCGTTACCGAAGAGCCGACCGAGGGTCAGGATCTTGATGGCGACCCAGACGCTCAAGACTGTCACAGTCATGGGCCAGCAGTCGAGGGTCTGGACGACGAGGGCGAGCGCGCACATCATGCTGGTGCAAGCCATAACCTTGGAAAGGGCGCCCGTTCGCTCGCTTCCCATTAGGAAGCCGTCGAACACGCTGGCCATGCCGTCCATGGGCATGTAGATGGCGATGAGGGGGATGACGGACGCGACGAGGGTCTTGACGACCGGGTCCTGGGTGAAGAGCTGGGGCAGGGTGTTCCGTCCGGCGATGAGCGATCCCATGATGATGACGGAGACAAAGACGGTGAGGGTGTTGGTGCGCAAAAAGACCCTCCCGGCGCTCTGTCTGTCTCCCTTGCCCTTGTAAAAGGCCACGAGGGACTGCGTGGCAATGTCCAGGGAGGTGAACGCCTGGTTGCTCACGACCCAGATCTGGCGTATTATTTCGTGGGCGGCGAGGCCGGCGGCGCCCAGGCCGGCAGCCATCTTGGTGGCGAACATCAGCGTCGACATTGCCAGGAGGCTTCGGGCCGAGAGTAGGACCCCGTTGCGCAGCATCGGGGTGACCTCGGCGATCGACGGGTACTTTGCCATGTCGGATACCTTCAGGTAGCCGCTCTTGACGGTGTTCGAGAAGAGGATGCTCCAGTTCAGCCACAGGGAGAGGCTCGTGGCCATGGCGGCGCCCACGGCGCCCATGCCGAGGCCGAAGATGCACACCGCGTCGAGGAGGATGTGCGCGATATTACTCCACGTGGACGACACAAGCGTCGCCCTGGTGTCCTTGAACCCGCGGAAGACGCCGCTCATGACGTAGGTCATCATGATGGCGGGGGAGGAGAGGCAACGGACCCGGAGGAATGGGACGGCGTACGTCATGACCTCGGGCGACGTGCCCATCATCTCGAAGAGCACCGGGCAGGCGATAGCCAGCGAGAGTCCCGTGATGGTGCCGATGGTGATGGCGACCCACAGTCCCTGCGAGGCGATCTTGGAGACGGCCGACATGTCGCTCTTCGAGGCCGCCGCGGCGATCCTCGGCGTGGTCGTGTACAACAGGAAGTTGAACACGAAGTTCGAAAAGTTGTACAGCACGGTGCACGCGCCGACGGCGGCCAGCTGTGGGGTGCCCAGCCGGCCGACGATGGCGGCGTCGATGGCCGTCATCACCGGGTCCAGGAGGGTCGTCATCAGGGCCGGGAGGGCCAGCTTGGCGATTTCCTTGTCGAATGATGTGTTGAGCACCACGGACAGGAAGGAGATCGGCGGCTGCGAAGCGGTTTTGGGCGCTTTGACCTCCTTGTGGTACGGCACGGCGTTGTTCGCCGAGGTGGCCGAGGTGGCCGAGGACGCAGAGGTCGACACCTGCCCGAGGTCCGTGCCGATGGTTGTCGCGTCCTCGAGTGCCGGCTGCACGTCGTCCGATGCGTCCGAGGCGACGACGAGGGTGCGACGCGTGCAGACGACCCCGCCCCACGATCGAGTCCTACTACTCTTCAGCGTTGCAGGACTGCATCGTCTCGCGCTCGCGGATGTGCGAACCAGCGTCGTCATTGTGTCTGTTGAGGGCAACACGAGGCCGATGGAGCGGCCGTGGGCTGCGGTTCAGCGATGTCAAAAATTTCAGCGAATAACTGGCTCGGAATGAACACGGTAGCTTTCGTCAAACGACACGCCGGGCGGGTCGTATTGGACTTAAAGTGGAGAAAAATATTCTGGGCCAACGATGGATCGGGGAGGGGCCCTGTGGGGAGGGGTGGATCGTCAATCAGTTAGTGTGCGTTCAAACCAACTCGAGGATAGGGTGCTGTCATCTCCGGGAGACCAGCGGGCCGCGCGAGGTGGTAGACCGCGGTGACCCGCCTCGAGGGAGGGATGAGGAGGGGTAGGAGAGGGGTGGGGCGAGGGGACGGGCTGGCGCTCGGGCGCCGCAACCGGCCCATATCCACCGGCCTTCAGGCGCCGCGACCGATCTCCAAGCCTCTCCAGACCCTCCGCGGACCCGAATGAAGGTTCTCGGAGCGAGGGAGATCCGTCCATGCCGAGCCTTGGGGCGGCAATGATGATTCCAAGATTCGCCACGTGGGCCGACCTGCTGTGGCCTGGGGAAGAAGCTGCCCACCTCTCGTTCGAACCTACGTACGTTCTCCTCATTCCATAAATTTCGTTCCAAGTTGCGGCTTAAACCTCATCGTGTTTGGACTACAGTACTGGAAAGACTATATCTTCCAGCCAGAGACGCCTCGACGAAATTCGGAGACTCAAGATCTATGATGCGTTGTCTCTCGCTCTCCCTGCTGCTTCTCGTCTCCCTGGCCCTCGCGTGGGCACCTCTGGGCCTGTCGGCGCAGGCTTTGAGCGCGGAGAAGGTCGACGCGGAGCTCGTGGACCTCGATATCGGCCTCGAGGCGACGTACGCCCCGCATTCGCGCCAGCTGACTGCCACGTGCAAGCGTTACTCGAAGCGGCAGTACTACGGGACCAAGTATCTCTTGGAGGAGATTGATATAACCGGGAAGAACAGGGATAAGAGCTGCTGCTGGTACTGCTCGAAGACCTGTGGCTGCAAGAAGTGGGATTACGAGCGCCTGGGCGACGGGACGGAGCTGTGCAAACTGTTCGACCGCAAGGCAAAGTGGAAGAAGTACAAGGGAGGCAGGTCCCACTACGGTGGGTTTGTCAATTGATTTGAGAGTTTGTCCAAATAAATATCGCCTGCCCACCCGCCGACAGCGTCGACGTTTCGACGTGTCGAGGCGGCTGTGGCAGGACACCCTCGTGCCTACAGCCACCCCCGTCCGATCGTGAAGGTCGTGATGGTTTTGGTGGCGGTGCGGTGCGCGCCTACTACCTACTACCTACCGACTGCACTGTAAATGCACGCATGAAATCAAATCGCCCGTGGCATAAGTCGCGCAGCTAATAACCAATCACTAGGATGACGGACCCCAGCGCCCGGCTGGTGAAATTCCTCGACTCGCTCGAAGAGGACTACACACCAGTGGTACGTTATATACCTGTATGCGTCGCGCAAGGTCGTGGCATCGCGAACGAGCCCGGAAACGGAACGCTTTCGTTCACTGCGCCATTCTTCGTCGCCCCCCGCCGCCTGACCCGACGCCCCCACGCACCCCCACCCACCCACCCATGCAGGTCCCGGACGAGCTCACGCGGTACATCGTGCAGCAGTCTGGCATCGCGTGCTCTCGGTCGACGGCGGAGGACGCGAACAAAGAAAAGACGGCTTTGGACGAGCGGACGCTGCGCCTGTTCTCGCTGGCGGGGCAGAAGTTTCTGACAGACCTGATCGACGAGGCGTGCGTGGTGCAGCAGAATCGGATGCAGGCGCCGGCGAAAGTGCAGAGTCAGGAAGGCTATTATACCAAGGAGAAGAAGGCTGTGCTGTTGACGGATGACCTGGCACAGGCGATGAAAGAGTTCGGGCTGCGGCTGTATCGGCCGAGCGTGTTTCACGGGGGGCGGGGGTAGGGTTGGCAGGACGGATGACCGCGCCAGTTTGTGTGTTACGTGATGTGAACGAATGAAATCGTCATTTGCCCAAGTGCGCGGCCCTCCACGCGGCAATCTCTGCCGTGAGTTCGGGCGACAAGTCCCGATCCGTGTAGACGTCGAAATAATCAGAGAAGACCTTGTTCGTGTAGTGCTCGAGGTTCTCCTTGGCGCGCGCCTCCCGGTTCTCCTCCGTGCGTTTCAGCAGCTCGAGTATGTACGGGTTGGTCTCCTCGGCGGCGACGACGGCAGCTCGGGCGGGGGGACTGCCCGTAGCCAGAAAGGCGGCGGTCAGAGCGATCGTGGCGACGAACTTGACACGCTCCATCGATGGAATGGACGCAATCGAAGCAATCGACGCAATCCGCGGCGCGACGAGGGGTTCGGCTTTAGCAGCTTCAGCAGCTCGTCCTCGTCTCGACCTTTCGTGTCTTGCTCTGTTCGATCTTGCCGCTGAGGAGGGCCCCAAAAGGACGACTCGACCTGCGACGACCCGCGTCATCTTGAACCTAGAATGAACCTAGAACACTGACCCAGAACACTGACCGACCGCGACGATGCGTTACTTTTCTTTCTTCGGTGGGCAAGAGGAAGGCCTGGACGAACTTGAATCCTTTGATGAGCGCTCTTCGGCCCAATACCGGCGCGCCACGCCGTCAATCTGCCACGTCAAGAACCGCTTGACCAGCACCAGCACAGGACCAAGCAACATCTCGACGAGCATCCAGTAGACCCCGGGCCTCGTCAGGCCTGTCATCGAGCTCACCAAGCAAGCCGACCCGAGGTCGGGCGGGGTCAGGTGGTACCGGCCCTTGACCACCCCATCCACAATACCCCGCGCCACGGTGTCGGCCGGATACAGCGTACTGCCCAGCGCGTCATTCACCCGCACGCACAGTTCCGCTTTCAGCGCCGTCTCCGTCGCATACCCGGGCGTCTCGGTGTCTGGCGGGTAGGCAATGGAGACACGGATCCCAGTCCCCTGCAGCTCGTTCCGCAGACAGTCCGCAAAGCCGCGGATCGCCCACTTCGACGGGGCATACGAGCTGTACCCGGCAAACCCAAGCACTCCCATCACGCTGCTGACAAAGACCAGGTGGCCGGATCTTCTTGCCAGCATCTCCGGGAGCACGGCGTGCACGGCCCTGACGGCACCCAGGTAGTTCACGTTGACTTGCCGCTCGTAGTCTTGCACAGACGAGTCGACGATAAGTTTGGGAATGGAGAGGCCGGCGTTGCAGACGAGGATGTCGATGGGGCCGAGGGCATCGCGGGCCTTGGCAAGCCGCGAGCTCAGCTGGGACTCGTCCGTCGTGTCGGCCACGAGGATTTGTACTTTGGCGGCGGGGTTCTCCTTCTCGAGCTCTTTTTTGGCGGCGAGCAGGTCCCGCTCGTTGCGTGCCAGGAGGGAGACTTTGTCGACGCCGGCCGCTGGGTGGCGGAGCAGGTGGCGCGCGATTTCGAGCCCGATCCCTTTCGACCCGCCCGTGATCGCCGCGTGACGCTTGGCCTGCGGCGAAGATGACATCGATGCGGAGCGATCGCGAGGAGGACGAGCCTGGGCTCCGGTTGAACTCGAACTTCCGGTCCAGACACACACACAGACGGCCCGCGTTCCCAGCGTACGTACTTGAGGTTTGAGCTCTGCGCTCTCCTCCGATTATCCGCAGTTTTGCCTGGCCACGCTGCGCCGCGCTGGGTGAAGTGAAGAAGAAGCTGGGCGAGAGATGCTTCTTCTGAAGCACGAACGAAAACAAGCACGAAAGAACAAGAGAGGGGTGCTCCGACCTCATCATAACTACCTAGGTCCCCAGCCCCGGGTCTAACCCTGCGTCGTTCACAGGCTCGTTACTACCTTTGAGTCTCTTCACGTTACACCGGAACATTCCAAACGTGGAGAGGTTCCATTCTGCCGCCTGGACACCCCGCACCCCTGTGCGTTCCTATCGGAACACGCCCTTCGCGACGGGCACAAAGCCCTCGTCGTTTGTCCGCTCCAGCACGCCCTTGCGACCGTCAACGTCTTCGGGGTCGTCCGCCGCTGCGTCTTTCCGCAGCCACGCCACGTCCTCGTGCCGCCCCGTGCCTACGTCACCACCGCGCATCGAGGGCCGCACCCCGTCCACGTCGACGTTATTGAGTTGCCCCATCCATTCGATGATCCCGTTGATCTGGGGACCGATCTCCTTCTTCTCGTCGTCTGTGAGCGGCAGTTGTGCAAGCTCGGCGAGCTTGTCAATGTCAGGCAAGCTGTCGGACGCTGACGACGCTGCGCGCGCGACGAGCGACGGCGATGTCTTTCGAGCCGCTGTGCGCATGTATACTACGCCATATGCCCACCCCGTGGATGCCTGCGTTGCGCCAGCTTGCCGTTTGGAGGAGGCCAGGTGACGGTCTGAATGCGAGTACCACCGGATTGACGCAAAACGGGCGGTGGAATCGCACGGCGACGCCGCCAGCGACGACGACAGCCGCCGTGCGTGATACAGTTGCTTCGAGATGATCGAGGGAACGCGCATTTGGGTTAAAAGTGAATGAGTGTGAACTTGTGTGTCGGGGCCAAGTCCTTCTCCACGCGCCGAAGCTGCACCTTCTCTCTACAGGTAGTCGATCCGGAAGACGCCACGGATGCCGCCTTGGAGTCGCTCTCGGATGGCCGAGACCAGCGCGGCCGATTTGAACGAGGCCGTGCAGCTGGTTTTCAGGTCGTCGTCCCACGCGAGCGTGAAGGCGTCGTTGTCCACGTCGACGCCGTAGTCGCTCAGGTTGGAGCGGATGTAGTGCGAAAGGTCGGCCGTTGTCGCGACGTCCGTGAATCGGATCTGGTATCCGCGGCTGGCCTGGACGAGCGCTTCAATCTCCTGGGCGGTGACGCTCGCGATGTACTGCGACAACAGTACGTTCGGCAGGCCAGCCTTGTTGTTCGCCGTGGCCGTCGTCATCAACGAACTCGACGACGAGCCCAGCACTGGCGCCGACCTCGAGACGGCCGCGAGGGGTTTGAACAGCTGGATCGACCGGTTCGGCTCAGCGCCCAGCGAGACCGAGGACAGCCCGTAACACTCCGCCATGTGGTGGAGGACCATCCGGTGCTTCTTCGGGGCGGGTGCCAGCACTTTTCGCGCGGCAGGAGACTTCAAGAACTCTTCCAAGAGCGCCTCATAATCTTTGATGAGCGCCACGTCGGCCTTGGCGGCCTGAAGCAGAGGCGCCCGCCGCGGGTCTCCGTCCCATTGCACCTGGCGGCGCTCAAATCGCGACGTGTGCGAGGACGACTCGATGCCAAAGGCGTCGTCCAGCTGTTTCTTCCGGTCTTCTTTCGCGCCCTCAAGGCGACAGATCCCGTCGCAGGCAAGCTTGGGCACCGGGTCACCCTCCTCGATGACTCGGGAGGCCTTCTTCCTCCCACACTCGCACTTGACTCGGACTGATACGAGCGCCCGCGGGCGAGACGCGTCGCTGCGACCAGGGCCCGTCGATGTCGATGTCGTTGTCGTTGTCGACGGTCCCCCGCCAACGCCCCCGCCCCCCAGGGACGGAAACTGTTCCTCGGTCCGCGCGCGCCCGCCGAGCGACATCCTGGAGAGGGAGACTGTCGCCGAGGTCGCCGTCGGCAGCGACGGAAACGCCGCCGTCATCGTCGTCCCTGACGTTGACGTCCCCGACGTCAACGACGGGAACGCAGAAAAGTCGTGATCGTCGATCACTTCGAGCCCACCCCGGCTCTCCCGCTGGAAGTCCACCCGCCGACTCGTACCGCTGCTGTTGCTGTTGCTGAACCGATAATCGACATCAAGCCGCCGAGAATTCTGCGGATTCCACCGCCCCATCCTCCCGCTGTGCTGGTCGATGATATGCTTCTGCAGCTCCTCCAGGGTCAGGAACGCGACGAGCGCCCCCCGACACACCTCGTGCTCGCAGGCAAAGTGGTCGTTGGCAAGGTGCAGCTGCAGCTCGGGCGCATTCCGGAACCACGCATCCCTCTCTCTGGCCCCCGCTCGCTCTTCCCGAAGGCACAGCTGGCACTGAAAGTGCGCATCGACCATGTGGTAGAACAGCCCGTCGGCGTCGTAAAAGGTCACGCCACGGCAGAACTTGCACGCAGGATGCGCCGCTCGCTTGTGCGCCTTCAGGCCGGCCATCGAGTAGACGGTCTGATCCAACGCAAACACGCGACCCTCCTCCAGACACATCCTGCACATGTGCTTGTCCGGGTGGTGCGCCCGCAGATGCTCCAGCAGCGCAGCGTTCGACTTGAACGTCTTGTTGATCCGCAGATTCGCGCTGTTCGCCCTGCAGCACGGGCACGATCGACCCACATAGTTCAGCACCCGGTTGAGCAGCATACTCCCCGACGTCGAAGGCCGAGCGTCGGTGGCATCGCCCCCGTCCCCGTCCCCGTCATGGTCGCGGGCCTCCCCCGCCCTCCGCGCATCGTACTTGTCCACGTACACCACTCCATTCCCCAGCTGGTGCATCACACGCGACGCCGGCTGCCGCGACGCCGCGTACTCTGCAAAGTCGGGCAGATCCTCCCGCCAGGGCGCAATCACGATCGCATCCTTCGGCTGCTTGCACATCGGACACGCGTAATTCTGGTAGCACATCCTGAGCCGAAGCATGCATTTCTCGCAACAGGACGCGTGATTACATGCACCGAACGCCACCACCCGCAGCGGCTCTGTGCACAGCAGACACGACGGGAAGTCGCCCTCGTCGTCTGCGGCGGCGCTGTCGTGCACGCGAGGCTCGTCTGGATTACTGGGGTCCTCGGGATGGACAAGCCCGTGCTGTTGGTCTGGTTCGTGAGACCCACGACCACGACCACGACCACGGCCCCGGCCACCACCCCGGCCACCACCCCGGCGAGGACCACCCCGTCCTCGACCGCCTCGACGTCCTCGACCGGACCCGCCCGGATCCGGCTGGAATTCGATCGCGGACGGATTCATATGTCGACGACG
>Ga0181584_10002001_pt1 | contig 15538 bp, 9 predicted proteins | sample 071ome_30_FD_132462 | JGI IMG/M metagenome (GOLD analysis project Ga0181584, IMG submission 132462) | Coastal salt marsh microbial communities from the Groves Creek Marsh, Skidaway Island, Georgia - 071406AT metaG (megahit assembly) | ecosystem: Environmental > Aquatic > Marine > Intertidal zone... | reverse complement strand
GTGTAGGACTGAGGCCCGAACCCTGCAATAACCCCGCTGGCAACACCAGCTATATATGAATGATGACGGAAGCTTTCACGTGCGTGCACATTTGACATGTGTATCTCAATTACCGGTGCGCTCACCATTGCCAGTGCGTCACGTATGGCAACGGAGGTATGGGTGTAGGCACCGGCATTGATGAGGATTGCCGCCACCTTGTCGGTGATGGCCGTATGGATTGCGTCGATGATCTCATGCTCGGTGTTTGATTGCATGAACCGGCAGGTTAATCCCTGTTTTTTGGCGGCCTCACGGCACATTTCTTCAATATCGCCCAGCGTCGCCGTGCCATAAATCGAAGGTTCGCGTTTGCCCAGCATATTGAGATTAGGGCCGTTAATGATTAAAAGTGCCGGTAAATCTGTCATTTTTTTATCCCAAATACATTATACCAGTCTGCGTCATGGCTGTCATCCTCGGTCCCGGTTTCAATTATTCCGGGCACGGGCCACCATGGCCGCCATCTCAGACCTGGAAATCGCCCCCGGAGCAATCTCATCTCCGATAACAAAAGCAGGGGTGCCGCCGATATCAAGAGCTTCTGCTGTGGCTCTTGTCTGCGCAATGATGGCGTTGATCTCCCCTTTTGCGATTTCAGCCTGTATTTCCTGCGGGTTTATGCCGGCATCTGCGAGAATGCGGCTGAAGGCGCTGGCATCAATCCGCCCGGTCCATTGCATCAGCGCGGTATGGATTTCTTCGAAACGGCCAAGCTCAGCCGCGGCCATTGAAATCTGTGCGGCCTGTGTTGAGGATTCCGCCAGAATGGGAAACTCTTTTATCACCAGACGGATATTGCCGTCTTCGCGAACAAGATCCATGAGATCAGCAAAAACACGCTTGCAATAGCCGCAATTGTAATCACTGAATTCATAAATCGTCACGTCTCCGTCAGGATTGCCGATGATTGTCTTCCCGTCATTAACCTTGACAAGGTTGAGCGCCTGCTGGCGGGCGGCGTCACGTTGCTGCTGGTTGTAATTTGTCAGCACCTCAAGCACAAAGCCGGGATTATCAGCAATATATGTGCGGATCATCTTGTTGATCTCAACGGCGTCAGTCTGTGATAACTTGCCGCCGGATCCGTAACCAAGCCCGTAGCCGAGACCCACACCCACCATCAGGATCAGGGCAATCACGAATTTTGAGGTGATTGATGCTGGTGTTCCCGTGGTCTTGGTTGATGATGATGTCGAAGAGCCCGGAGAGGTCATGTCAGGTCCTGTTCTGTTCAGATGATTTGTTTTAACGGAAAGATGTTTCCATTGCAAAGCATCATGCGTATTTCTGCCCTTTACCAGAAACTCACCGGTTGAGGATTAAGATCACCGGCCAACCTGATGAAGTATATCCGCCGCAAGCTGTTTTTCTATGCTCGTTGCATTGGGATTGTCCGTGACCCGGCGGGCCAGCTGTCCGGCAAGTTCTTCGTTGCCGCGCATCAGGGCTTCTTCAGCAAGGGTGAGATCTGCCTTCGAAATCTGCCCTGATTTCCCATAGCCGATCCCGAGCTGGCGTTTGACAAAAGCCCAGTCCGGTTCCTGCTGGTGGGCAATTTCAAGATGAACGATAGCTTCAGAAAGATGGTCCTTGTTGCCGCTCGCCATATATGCACGGCCGAGGGAAAGCCTGATCTGACCTTGATTGACCTTTTCTTTAAGCAGATCGAGAGCCATTTCATATTGGGCTGCCGCCTCTGTGCTGCGTCCCTGAGAGAGCAGAATATCGCCAAAAAATTCGTGGTAATAGGCATCGCCGGGGTGCTGTTCGATGAGCTTCTGCATGGCGACCTCGGCTTCTTTTACGTTTGAAAGACGAAAATTTGCGATGGCGTATTTATAGACTGATGCGCTGTCGTCTTTGCCGATGGTGCTGATCAGCACGGATTTGGGCGGCTCTGTCCAGCCCTCAAGTTTTGTTTGGATACGATCAAAAATATGGCGCATCCAGTCCGGGGTTTCAGGTGGCGTCGTCTCATGGCGGTTGACATGATCCTGAAAAACAGCACTCCGCTCCAGAGCGCCCGGGTGGGTCAGGTAGTAGTCGGACTGACGGCTCTGGGGCAGCAGTCGCTGGGAGGCGATATTCCGCATGGTGGTGGCCATGGGCTGAAGAGACAGATTCTGTTCCTGCATCAGTTTGATGGCAAGTGCATCGGCAACGCCCTCATCTTGTCTTGAACGGGCAAGGATCAGCCGTGTCCGCTGATCAATCCCGCCCGACATCACCCCGAAGGCGGCATCCGGACTGCCAGCCGCCGTAAGGGCGATAGCCGCGGCGGCGCCCAGCACGCTGGCAAGGCCGGCATCGGATACGGTTTCACCACGGCGTTGCACATGACCGGATGCGATATGTCCGACTTCATGGGCCATCACCCCGGCGACTTCAAGAACATTATCGGCTTTCAGCAGGAGACCGCTGTGCATGTAGATGGTTCCGTCACCCATGACAAAGGCATTGTACTGCGGATTAATGACAACCCGGATCTTGAGTTGATCCGGGTTGAGGCCGGCACTTTTCGCCATCGGTGCGATGATCCGGTGCAGACCATCTTCGATTTCTGTATCCCGGATAAGGGACGCTTCAACCAGCCAGACCGGAAGCAGAATGAGCATGAGCGCAATGAGTCCTGCTTTTTTCCACATACTCTCCACTTTCTTGCGCGTTTTCCGGGTCTTTCCATGACGAAAAGAATTCCGATTGAGTTCACGTATCATTTATGGTCTTTTCTTCATACCATATCACAGAAAAATAACGTCAATTAAGGTGGTTTTATGGCACTGAAAATAGCAGGGCGATCAGATCTTTCCTCCTTTATGGTCATGGACGTGATGCAGAAGGCAGAAGATCTGGAGGCCCGGGGTGAGAAGGTTATCCATCTCGAGGTTGGCCAGCCATCATCCGGTGCACCAAAGGCTGCCTGCAAGGCAATCGTTGACGCGCTCGGCGAACCTTCCAGTCACGGATACACACTTTCGCTCGGGATACCGTCTCTCCGGAATGGAATAGCCGCCCATTACGACCAGCTTTACAACGTCAGGGTCAAGCCGGAAAACGTCATTGTTACCGTCGGGTCATCCCTTGGCTTTGCCATGGCTTTTCTGACCTGTTTTGACCATGGCGATACCGTGGCGATGACTAATCCCGGTTATGCCGCCTATCGAAACCTGATGATGTCGGTCGGGCTCAGGCCCATGATGATCGATTGCCGGGCGGAACAGGGATGGAAGCTTTCTGTTGCTGATCTTGATGCGATGGATCCGGTGCCGGACGGTATCATCATCGCCAGTCCGGCCAATCCCACAGGTGTCGTCCTCAATGCCAGTGAAATGGCCGCCATCACCGGTTGGTGCGATGCCAGAGGCGTTCGGCTCATTTCAGATGAGATCTATCATGGCATCACCTTTGATGTGGAGGCGGCAACCGCTCTCGCCACGTCCTCCGATGCGATCGTGGTGAATTCCTTCTCAAAATATTTTTCCATGACCGGTCATCGGGTGGGGTGGATGATTGCTCCCGACAATCTCGTCGATCCCCTTGAGCGTCTGGCGCAGAACTGTGTTATTTCCGTGCCAACACTCTCCCAGATCGCTGCGGCCGCGGCCATCAGTGATCCGTCCGCAAAGGCGGAACTCGAAGAACATGTCCGCCGGTACAAAAGGAACCGGGACATTCTTCTGAACGGGCTGGACCCCAGATTTCTGGGAAATGCTGCCCCTGCCGAAGGAGCTTTCTACATTTACGCGGATACAAGCGAAATCAGCGATGACAGCATGAACCTTGCTGACCGTCTTTTGAACGAGGCGCATGTCGCGACGACCCCGGGGCTTGATTTTGATACCGAGCAGGGAAGGTCATCGATACGGATCAGCTTTGCCGGCACCAACGATGATATGCAAAAGGCCGTCCGCCGTATCAATGCCTGGGTCAGGGATAATCCGGGCGCATAGTTGGGCAGAATTACCCTTTAGGATTTCTCAGAACACCAGCAGCGCCTGAACGGCCCTGTGCATTTCAGTGAAAAAAACGCTGGCGGTACCAGCCAAAAGGGGCGTGGAGCCTAGAGGCTCCACCAACCTTTCTTTTTGGCTTCGGGTTTGGCCGCATCCACATTGACGACTTCAACCTCAGCCGAGCTTAGCGGCTGCCGGTCTGCCTTGGCTTTAACTGACGGAGCGGTTTCCGCCGATACGGCGTTATCTTCCGTTTTTGCGGATTTCTTCTTGGACCGGGACTTTTTGGCGGCCTTGGCTTTCTTGGCCTTGGGCTTTGGTGAACCCTCGATGTCATCTTCAGCCGAAACCACATCAGCTTTGGCCTTGGTTTTCTTGGTGCCTGATTTTTTGGCCCGCGATTTTTTGGCTTTGCCGGTCTTTTGCTCAGCGCCGTCCGTCTCGTCCTGGTTTATTTCAGGTGAAACCTCGCCTGTTTCGCCATCATCATTGTCATTGGCCTCTTGAGCTTCACCATTTTCAGGCGTTTGTGTCCTGGACTGGCCTTTCCGGCGACGGCGGCGTTTTGGCTTTTGCTTGCCATCTTCATCCTCAGTGCCGGATTTCGGATCGGCTTCACCTGCCTCGTTTGCATCTGTTGTGATTTCATCGGCGGCTTCGGCCCCGTCAGGGGTGACAGATGTTTCGTTGTTGCCGTTTTCAGAAAACTCGGTATCGGTTCCCGGATTTTCATCGCGGCGGCGCCTGCGTCCTCCGCGCTTGCCCCGGCGACGTCGACGACGTGGTTTGTCCTCCTCCTCATCTTCAGCGGAAGGCGTGTCATTTTCATTGTCATCAGCCGAAGTGCTGTCGGTGGTGTCGGAACTTTCCGGTGAATTCTTGCCTCCGCGACGTCTTCGGCGACCATTATTCTCACGGTTAGCCTCACGTATCTCGGAGAGAGGTTTATTATCCCCGAAACGCACATCCGGTGCGATCAGGCTGTTATCTTCTTCAAGGAAAATGCGGATGCCGAAACGTTGTTCGATATTGGCAATCTGGTCTCTTTTGTTGTTGAGAATATAGATTGCGACAGCGGAAGCCATATAGACATGGAGGTTTTCCCCCTTGTTTTTTCCCGCTTCGATTTCAATAGCGCGGAGCACTTCAAGCGCGGCCGATTCCACCGACCGGATGCGTCCCGTGCCCTGACAATGCGGGCACAGATCTGTTACGGTCTCGCTCAGGCTTGGTCGCAGCCGCTGACGCGACATTTCAAGCAGGCCAAACTGGCTGATGCTTCCGGTCTGGATACGGGCCCGGTCATTCTTGACCGCTTCCTTGAGGCGCCGTTCAACAGCGTGCTGGTTGCGATTGTTTTCCATATCGATGAAGTCAATCACGATCAGCCCTGAAAGATCCCGTTGCCGCAGCTGCTGGGCGATTTCATCCGCTGCCTCAAGATTGGTCTTGAGCGCGGTTTCTTCGATGTTCCGCTCTTTGGTGGCGCGGCCGGAGTTGACGTCAATGGCGACAAGGGCTTCGGTCTGGTTAATGACGATATACCCCCCGGAGCGGAGGGTTACCTGCGGATCATGCATTGAAGACAGCATGTTTTCCACCTGATACCGCTGGAAAAGCGGGGTATCTGCATCTTCATAGGCTTTGACCTTGCGGACATGGCTGGGCATGAGGTTCTTCATATGCATCCGGGCCGATTTGTAGCCTTCTTCGCCTTCGACCAGTATTTCATCAATATCTGTGCCGTAGTAATCGCGGATGGCACGTTTGATGAGATTGCCTTCCTCATAGATCAAAGATGGGGCATTGGATTCCATCGTCATGGAACGGATTTCATCCCATTGCCGGGAGAGGTAATTGTAGTCGCGGGTAATTTCCGCCTTGGTGCGTTTGGATCCGGCGGTACGAACAATCACGGCCATGCCCTGAGGCACGTCAAGACCATTTACAATGGTCTTCAGTTTTTTGCGATCAGCCGGGTTACTGATTTTCCTGCTGACCCCGCCGCCGTGATAGGTGTTCGGCATCAGGACACAGTATCTGCCGGCAAGGGAAAGATAGGTGGTCAGCGCAGCGCCCTTGTTGCCACGTTCTTCCTTGACCACCTGGATGAGCATGATCTGTCGACGGGAAATGACTTCCTGAATTTTATAATGACGGGAAAAGCGGGCAAAACGCCGGCGATTTTCGCGCCGGTCATCATCGCCACTGTCATCGCCGGCATCATCTTCATCGGCGCTTTCCTCAACGCCATCTTCTTCCGGACCGGTTTCGGCATCGCCAGGTGCTTCAGGCAGGTCTGCTTCAACAGCTTTATCGTCACCAACGGTGGCAGGATCAGTTTCTTCGGTGTTTTCGGCGGCAACTTCGGCGGCCACACTTGGCCGGTCATCATCACCAAGTTCTTCGGCGAGAAGCTTTTCGCGGTCTTCAACAGGGATACGATAATAGTCCGGATGAATTTCACTGAAAGCCAGAAAACCCTGGCGATTGCCACCGTATTCAACAAACGCGGCCTGCAGGGACGGCTCAACCCGTGTAACTCTGGCGAGGTAGATATTTCCCTTTAGCTGCTTGCGGTGGCTGGTTTCGTGATCAAAATCCTCAACTTTGTTGTTGTTCAGTACAACGATGCGTGTTTCGTCGTTCTGGCGAGCATCGATAAGCAATTTTTTGGACATTGGTAATTCTTTCTTCCGCGCGCAAGTACCTCGGCCTCAGGGCGTCGCCACAGACCGGGTTTGCCGTCGGATGGTTTGGGAAAGAGAGAACATGCCGCATTTCATCACAGAACATGCCGCCTGCTGTTTGCGCAGGGCGGTGATATGTTGTTGTTTCTGTGGCGCCAGTCATGGTGTCATCTTTCGTTCGTGTCGGACATAGAGTCCATAAATTCAATCGCGGCGGAATCCGTTCCTGCGCACGAATGGGAATTTGCTACACTGGCCGACATTGAGATCAAGTGGCCATGTTGAGAAACTCAATTACAATATAGTGATTTAAATCCTGCGATACAAATAAAATTCTATTCTGGCCCTGTCGGTCTTCACATGTGTGATTCGTGGCGGTATTAAATATGTAGTGTAATGAGAGGAAGAGCCATGCGGGCGGCATCACTCCTGACGCTGATCGTGGCGTTTTTGTTCAGTATCAACCCGGGCTGGGCCCAGAACAGTATTACCGGCCTCAGGACCGGGAATTTTGACGGCACGGCCCGTCTCGTCATTGAAACCCTCAATGAAACCGATATTTCGGTTTTCCTGCTGAGCAATCCCTACAGGCTTGTCATCGATATGCCTGATGCCAGATGGCGTATTACAAACAAAGGCGCCAGCGGTGCGCTTCAAACCCCGCCCTTGCGGGGATATCGCTATGGAGTGCCTGCGCCGGATATATCCCGTCTGGTCATTGATCTTGATGGCCCGGCCGTCCCCGTCAGGGCTTTCCGGCTGCCGCCAAACAATTCAGGCCACCGGATTGTCATTGATCTTAAGGATCGTGGTGAAACAGCCTTTCAGCTTGCCGCTAAAGCGTTGCGGGAAAACCGGCGTATTCCGCTTGAGGTCGATGAGACGTCTGAGGTCAGGCAGGACCGGCTTGCCATGCTCATGCCTCTGCCGAGACCAGAACGCAACCATGGTGAACGCGACGAAAAAGGCAAGCTTATGCCCATGCCGCGACCGTTTGACAAAACCCCTGACCGGACAGGCAAATGGGTGGTGTTCATCGATGCCGGGCATGGCGGCAAGGATCCCGGGGCGATCAGCGTCAGCGGGATAAAGGAAAAGGATATCACCCTCAAGGCAGCAAAAGAGCTGGCGAAGCTTCTGTCTGCCAGTGGCAAGGTCCGTGTGGTGCTTTCCCGTGACGGGGACATCTATCATAAGCTGAGGCGGCGGATATCTCTTGCAAGGGCAGAGAAAGCGGATGTGTTTATCTCACTGCATGCGGACGCCGCCGAAAACAAAAAGGCAAGGGGAGTTTCGGTTTTCACGCTTTCTGATACGGCCTCGGATAAAGAAGCGGAACGCCTTGCCTCACGTGAAAATAAGGCTGATCTTATCGGCGGCCCTGATCTCGGCACTACGGACCCTGAAATCGGCTCAGCTCTTCTCAGCATGTTTCAGCGTGAGTCCATGAATCAGTCTTCGGTTCTTGCCGCCCACATTTTGCAGGAATTTGAGGGGCTGCCCACACCACAGCGTGGTCATCGTTTTGCTGGTTTTGCCGTGCTCAAATCGCCGGACGTTCCATCGGTGCTTATTGAAATGGGGTTTCTGACCAACAAGAAGGATGAGCGAAATCTCAATAAAGGGGCCTACCGATCTGATCTGATGGAGCGCATCACCCGCGCCGTGCTGCGGTATCTTGAAGCAAGCAATATACCGGCACCTGAAGAAGCCCCGTCATGACATTTGTCCCGACTTGCAAAAGGCGTATTTATGCGTGCATGCCCAAAAGTGGTGACCATATAATCGCCATGATTGGCTTTATACTTGGACCGTGATTTAGCATAGGATGTGTTGTGGTATCAGGCGAAGAACATCACTCCGGGCGTGACGACAAGCCCCGGCCTGAAGCATTTGACGAAGATGGTGAAAACACCACGGCGCCGTCGTCGCGCCGTCGTGGCCTGTCGATTTTCACCAAACTGGTTATGGCGTTCATTTCGCTTGGGTTTTCGGCTGTTATAGCCGGGGTGGCCGGCGTGCTCTGGGTGTTCTGGGAATATGGCCGTGATTTGCCTGATTATGGCAAACTTGCGAGATATGAGCCACCGGTCGTTAGCCGTATCCATGCAGGAAACGGGGCATTGCTGGCTGAGTATGCGACGGAAAAACGTGTTTTTGTTCCGGTAACGGAAATGCCGGATCCGCTGATACAGGCATTCCTTTCAGCAGAAGACAAGGATTTTTACAGTCATCCCGGGGTTGATATCAAAGCCCTCATCCGGGCGGTCATCACGAATATTTCGAATTATCGCAACGGGCGGCGGCTGGTGGGTGCTTCAACAATCACCCAGCAGGTTGCCAAGAATTTTCTGCTGACCAATGAAGTATCCATTGAGCGCAAGATCAAGGAAGCCATCCTTGCCATCCGCATGGAGCGCGCGTTCACCAAGGATCAGTTGCTCGGGCTCTATCTCAATGAGATCTATCTGGGAATGGGAAGTTACGGCGTTGCGGCGGCAGCGCTCAACTATTTTGACAAATCCCTTGATACATTGACACTGGAGGAAATGGCCTATCTTGCGGCCTTGCCCAAAGCCCCGAACAATTATCATCCCACCCGCCGCACCAGATCAGCGATAGCACGACGCAACTGGGTGCTCGGCCAGATGGAGGAAAATGGCTATATCACGCCTGAAGAGAAAAAGAAGGCCGCGGCCCAGCCTATCTCCATCCGGCGGCCTTCAGGTGTTGATGGTGCCGATGCCCCGTATTTTGCAGAAGAGGTTCGGCGGCAGATGGTCGAACGCCTCGGTGCCAATGATTTTTATGGCGGCGGGTATTCGGTTCGCACCACACTTGATGCAAATATGCAGAAAATCGCTGATCGCATGTTGATACTGGGGCTCGAAGCGCTGGATAAGCGCCAGGGCTGGCGGGGGCCTCTGGGCCATTATGATGGAAACGCCGACCTTTCCTTGGTCTTGTCTGAATATGGCCTGAAGATGCATGACGGGCGCTTTCCGGCCCTTGTTACCGGGGTCAGCCGCCGGCAGATCGAAGTGATGGTGGAGCTGAACCCGAAAGGCAAGGAAAAACAGCTTGTGCGTGGCACTATTCCGTTTTCTCTTGCGGACTGGGCCTATCCCCCCCGCAAAAAGAATGGCGTCAGGCCTCCGAAAGTCACGTCGATGCGGCAGGTCGTCAAGTTCCATGACATCATCATGGTCCAACGCCCCGAAGAGGTGCCTGACCGTCTGTCCCGGCTCAAGAATCCGGAAAGTCTGCCCGAGGATACCTGGGCACTGGGCCAGCGTCCGCTTGTGGAGGGTGCATTGGTCGCTCTTGATCCCCATACCGGGCGGGTGCTGGCGATGAGCGGCGGATACAGCGCATCCGACAGTCAGTTCAACCGTGTAACGCAGGCGTTGCGCCAGCCTGGGTCAGCGTTCAAGCCTTTTGTCTATCTGGCGGCGCTGGATAACGGTTTTTCGCCGATCACGCGTATTCTTGATGCACCGCTGGTTGTTGATCAGGGGCCGGGTCAGGCAAAATGGAAGCCGGCCAACTACACCAGAAAATTCTATGGCCCCAGCATTATGCGCCTCGGGATTGAGCAATCACGCAACCTTATGACAGCCCGTCTTGCAATGGCGCTCGGGATGCCGATGGTTCAGGATTATGCCCGTCGCTTTGGTATAGATAAGGACATGCCGCCGTTTCTTTCCATGTCGCTTGGCGCGGGGGAGACGACCCTGATGCAACTGACCGCCGCCTATGGGATGATTGTCAATGGCGGCTCTTTCGTCACGCCTAGCATCATCGACAGGGTGCAGGACAGATTTGGCCGGACGGTGATGAAACTGGACCAACGACCATGTGATGCCTGCAATCCTGAAATCATTCCGGCAGGTGAGGTGCTGGTGCCTCCCGCCGTGCCGGATACACGCCGGCGTGTGACCGATAAGGCCTCCGCCTATCAGATGGTTACGATGCTCGAAGGAGTGATCAAGAGAGGGACAGGCAGGATGATCGGTGATCCCGGGTTTGCTGTTGCCGGGAAAACAGGCACTACAAACGACAACACAAATGCCTGGTTTGTTGGCTTTACGCCTGATCTGGTGGTGGGGGTTTATGTCGGCTACGACACCCCGCGCCCACTTGGCAAACGCGAGACAGGGTCAACTGCGGCGGTGCCCATCTTTGGCCATTTCATTCGCGAAGTCATGGCAGGCAAACCTGCTATTCCGTTCAGACGTCCGGATGGTGTCAATCTTTATGCCATCAACCCTGAAACCGGAGAACGCGCCCTTGCCAGTGATGCCAAGCGAACAGTCGAAGCCTTCAAACCCGGGCAACGCCCCCTCGAGCCAGGCGCGGATATGGCGGTCATAGATGCTCCGGGCGGAAATACAACGGCAGTTGCACAACCTCTTCCGGGGTTGTATTAACGATAACTCACATCTTGATACATAATTTCCTGGCCTGCCATGAACGCTGAAACCGAACATAAAATAAACGCGATCAAATCCAGCCTTGAGCTGCTGAGAAAACATATCGGCTGGGATGAGGCAACCGCCAGGCTTGCCGAGCTGACAAGCCTTGCCGAAGACCAGTCGCTTTGGGACGATCAGGAAAAAGCCCAGAAAGTCATGCGGGAAAAAAACCGGCTTGAGCGAATGCTCGGGGGTGTCCGTGAGATGGAGAGCGGGCTTGAAGAAGCCGTGGAGCTTATCACCCTCGGGGAAGAGGAAGGCGATACGGAACTGGTATCTGATGCTGAAGCGAGCTTATCGGAGCTGGAAGTCGTCGCCGCAAGACGCCAGATTGAAAGTCTTCTTTCAGGTGAAGCTGACGGCAATGACTGTTTTGTGGAAATCAATGCCGGCGCCGGCGGCACCGAAGCTCAGGACTGGGCGGAAATGTTACAGCGCATGTACGCTCGCTGGGGCGAAGCGCGCGGCTACAAGATAGAGTATATCGAAGAAAGCCCGGGGGAAGAGGCTGGCATCAAGTCAGTAACGATGCGGTTTTCAGGTGACTCCGCCTATGGTTGGCTGAAGACGGAAAGCGGCGTCCATCGCCTGGTCAGGATCTCACCTTACGATTCATCTTCCCGTCGTCATACGAGTTTTGCCTCGGTCTGGGTATATCCTCTCGTTGATGATGAGATTGAGATCGAGATTGAGGAAAAGGATCTGCGTATCGATACCTACCGTGCGTCCGGTGCAGGCGGCCAGCATGTCAACAAAACCGACAGTGCCATCCGCATCACCCACATGCCTACGGGGATCGTGGTGCAGTGCCAGAACGATCGTTCGCAACACCGCAATCGTGCCACGGCATTTAATATGCTCAAAGCCCGTCTCTATGAGCTTGAGTTGCAGAAGCGGGAAGAAGAGGCCAATGCCTCGGCGGCAGGCAAAACGGATATCGGCTGGGGCAACCAGATCAGGTCATATGTTCTGCATCCCTACCAGATGGTGAAAGATCTTCGTACCCAGGTGGAAAAGGGCAACGCTCAGGGAGTGCTGGATGGCGATATCGATGATTTCATCGAGGCCAGTCTGGCGCTTAAGGTTGGCTCCCAGCGCCAGGAACATGCCTAGATCAGGCTGACCTTAATGATTTGATTTTTCTGGCAGTCCGGTTGAATTCAGAGTGCCCGGACAGCGTCCAGCACTTCTTCTGCGTGGCCGGGAATTTTCACTTTCGGCCAGACGCGGGCGATTTTGCCTCCCGCATCAATGAGGAAAGTTGCGCGGTGAACACCCATATAGGTGCGGCCATACATTGACTTTTCACCCCAGACACCGAACTGCTCACAGATATCACTGTCATCATCCGCACCAAGGGCACAGGTCAGATCATGTTTTTCACGGAATTTTCCCTGTTTTCCGGCCTTGTCTTTTGAAATCCCTATGACGCGCGCACCGGCGGCATCGAATTCGGATTTGAGTTGGGAGAAAGCAATGGCTTCCTTCGTGCAGCCGGGGGTATCGGCTTTCGGGAAGAAAAATACCACAACCGGACCGTTGGCATCCTCAAGCGAAAAACTACCCTCATCGGTGGTGATGGTGAAGCGAGGCGCCATGTCTCCTTGATTAAGCATGATGTATCCTTTCTTTATGATGCCATGACGGCAGATTTAATCCTGGTATGGTAGGGGATGCCCTGTTTTGTAGTGGTATTCATCCTGAAGTTACGTACAATACAGATATAGGGGCTGGATGCGGCGGCACCAACCCCCTGGCGGCCGGAAACCGTAATCCTGGGGAGCGCAACGTCTGGTGATACACGTCGGCAACGCGATCCGACTTCATTTTCAAGAACCTGTATGGAATGATACTGATCCGTAAATCGTTGATAATCCTTCTACTCTTGCTTGGTATTGTTCTGGCTGTTGCCGGAACGGTGGCAACAATAACATGGATCAGGCTGGATCAGGCTGGCGGTGTTGCAGGATTTATTGAACAAACCCTCAATGATCAGGGGGGCGGCATCGAAGCCCGGGTGGAAAAGGCTGAGCTTGAATTTCAGATATCAGCAACCCCCATCGTTCTTCGCGCAGAGAACATCCAGCTTAAAGCCGAAGATACCAACATGATACTGCCAAGGTCTGAGTTCGGGTTTTCCTGGCAAAATCTGATCACGGGCCGCTTCATCCCTTCCGACATGCAGATTTTCCGGCTGGACATAGATATCAATCATGGCAGGGAAGGGTGGTATGCCGGGCCGACCATGGCCATCATCACCTCCCTTCTTGAAAATGAAAAAGAGACGAGTACGGTCGCCACCTTCACCGGCATCAGGCAGATCCAAATCAGCGATGCCAGGATTACCATTGGCAAAAGACAGCAGGTTTCCGGTGGTTTAAGTAACGGCGGGGAGATCCCGGCCCAGACCGTTATCGAACCGATTGAGATAACCTTGCGGCTTGATGCACGCCGTATCCTTGGCAATGTTAAACTCGACAATCTCTTCGGTGGGCGGATGAGCGTGGATTTTGCCGGCAATTCCACCGGCTCGGTTGTCGACTTTAATATCCTGATGGACCGGGTTTATCTCAGTTCCATCTACCCTTATCTGGGGCTGGATATCCCCCAGTTTCAGGATGTGGGGAATCTAGATGGTCGTGTTGAGTTTACGCTCCGCGACCAGCAGATCGTGATGCTTTCCGGTGAGCTGTCAGCCGCGGACGGGCAGATGGATTTGCCCGGTTTGGGCAAGGTCCGGTATGACAGGCTGGCAGCGGATCTCTCTTATGACGGTGCGCAGGACCAGCTTACGTTCCATCAGGTTGAGTTTGAAAGTAAACCTGCCGGTGATGCAGACCCAAGGCAGGCAGTTCTCTCAGGGCATGTGCGGGAGATTTCAACAGACACGCCGCAGGTCTTTGCCAAAATAAAGGGCAGCGGTATGCCGTTTGAAGAGGCGGTTGAGCTGTGGCCAAAAAAGATGGAACCCGAACTCAGGCAGATGATAATCAGCAGCCTCAGTCAGGGGAAAATAACATCTTTCGGCATAGATACGGTCGGGGTTTTTCATAAATCCCAACGCCGATACGATATCACCACCCTTGATCTGATTGCGGATCTCAGCAATCTCCGGCTTGATAAGGGATTTGCATCGGTTGAAAATCTGACCGGCCGGTTGAACTCACGGCTTGAGCTTTCGGTCGGGAGCCGGGGTGTGATCGAACATGCATCGGCTGATTTTATCCTGCTTGATGCCGCACTCAAGCCTTTTGGCCAGGATGAAGTGGCCGAATTGGAGGGCATTGAGCTCCGCACCCGGCTGGTCGGCAACACGCTCCAGATCAGCCGCGCCGCCATCGATGCCCGGCATCTTGGTCAGCTTGTTCTGGTGGCCCAGATGGAATTGCAGGATGACTGGCACCCCCACAGGATGGATGTTTCTATCAGGGCAGAACAGATAGACAAGGATTTCATGACCGCACTCTGGCCTGCTGGTCTTCGTCCGCAGACACGTCACTGGGTCGATGAAAGAGTGCAGGGTGGTGTAATTAACGGGCTTTCGGTGAATGCGGGATTTGATATTCCGGTAAGCGAAAAGCCCAAGGTTCTCTATCTTAACGGCAAGGCTGAAATATCAAGGTCTTCGCTGACATTTCTCCGCACCATGCCACCATTACGAAATGCCAGTGCAGCGGTTAGTTTTGAAGGAGCATCTTTACGATTTGATCTCATGAGCGGAACCGTCGAAGGGCTGGATTTCACCGGCAGCAGGTTTATTGTCCGGGCAACCGATAAAGGCCCGCAAGGAGATCTCGCCCTTATTGGCAGGGGGGATTTCAAGGGGGCGGTCCACCTGCTTGATCACCCGAGGCTCAACATCCTTCGGTCACGTGGCCTGAACGTAAGCCAAAGCAAGGGTCAGGTTGATCTTACCATGTCGATGAAATGGCTCATCCCTCCTCAGGGAAAGAAAATCGCCGATATGGGCGGGGCAGAGATCAACGCAACCGCAACAGTAGCTGATGCCATGCTTGACGGTCTGCCTTACGGCATTGAATTTTCAGATGGCTCTCTTGATATGGTTTATGCCGGCCGCAAGTTGGTCATCAATGGACGCGGGCATTTCGACAAGGCACCCGGGGTGTTGAATCTGACACGGCAGGCCTCCGGCGCGATCAATATGGAACTGGCACTGAACCCGGGTGAGGAGTTGAGCCAGTGGCTTGAGCAACGCTTTGGCATGGGGCTTGGAGGCAGTACCGGCGCGCTTATCAGCATGAAGAATCAGGATGATATGGATGATCTTGTTCTGGACGCCCGTTTTGATCTTGATCTTGCCAGCATCAACATAGAACGGCTCGGGCTGACCAAACTGCCCGGCGAAAAGGCTGAGATG
>Ga0181584_10001993_pt1 | contig 15550 bp, 19 predicted proteins | sample 071ome_30_FD_132462 | JGI IMG/M metagenome (GOLD analysis project Ga0181584, IMG submission 132462) | Coastal salt marsh microbial communities from the Groves Creek Marsh, Skidaway Island, Georgia - 071406AT metaG (megahit assembly) | ecosystem: Environmental > Aquatic > Marine > Intertidal... | reverse complement strand
CTGAAGGAGAGATTCGTTGGGTTGGAGTGAGCGTGGTGGGTGGTGGGTGGTGGGTGGTGGGTGGGGGCTGGGGGTGGTAGGATGAAGGAGAAGGCACGGATCATCCAGGACCGAAAGAGCGGGTCGCTGCACTTTCCGCCCTCCCCCCTCCCCGCTCGCCCGACAACAACATCGACAGCAACGTACCAGCGCCGTCGTCGTCCCCGCCGGCATCTTGAACGAGATGTCCCGCATCGTCCACCCGTCCGGGTGCGAGAACGACACGTTCCTGAACTCGATGTCCAACATCTCCTCGCCAGCAAACAGCTCGTCGGCGCCGTCCGCGCCGTCGGCCTCGTCGACCTCGGCGGCGACCTCCCCGACGCTCAGCAACACATCGTAGCAGTTCTTCAGCGCTCCCACCACCTGAATGATGAACGAATGGATGGAAGGATGACTGGATGAATGAATGAAGCGTTCAGCGAGCGTCGAGCGTGGAGACCATCGGCTCCACCCGTCCACCCGTCCACCGCTCACCAACAACGAACCTTGGAAATCTCGCCGACGCTCTGCGCCACGTTGCTCAGCGCAAACGCAAACCCAAACCCGTAGATGAAAAAGCTGTAGCACGTGCCCACAGTCACCTGGTTCATCAGCGCGAGGTGCGCCCCCAGGCCCACCGTCAGCAGCACGCAAAACACGTTCCGGAGGCGGCCAGACACGTCCAGCAGACTCTGGAAGACGATCAGCTTGGTGTTGGACGCGGACTGCGCCTCTATGAGGTGGTCATACCGCGCGACCTGCGTCGCCTCGCCCTGGTTTGCCTTGATGACCTTTTGGTTCTCGATGATCTCCACGGCGGCGGCCGCCGCGTTGCCGACCGTCTCCTGCACGTCCTCGCTCTGTACCTTGATGGTCTTGGCCGCCGAGAGCACCAAAGGGGTAAGTACCGGGGCGGAAATCAGGAGCATCAGCGCCAGGACCCAGTTCAGATACAGCAGCACGCCGATGATGGCAATCGTCTCGAGGCCCGACCGGATTCCCCGCGCGCCCAGAAGCTTGGTGACCTGCCGTGGGGTGAGAGGTGGGGTGAGAGATCTGGGGTGGCCGTTTTGAGCGAGGTGGGTCCTGCAAGGGGTATTCTCCTGCAAGGGGTATTCTCCTGCAAGGGGTATTCTCGTGCAAGGATTCGCTGCACTCCCGCTCACCCCACCCCTTGTTCACGTCCATCAAAATATGACCAACACGACGACCACCAACAACAACCAGCAACCACCAACCACCAACCAGCAACAACGTACCGTCGTCTGCAGCACCCCGATGTCGTTCGTCAGCCACGACAGCTTCGACCCGGTCGTGACGTCCTCCTCCCCCGTGCCCGTGTCGCCACCATCGCCAACATCGCCAACATCGCCAACATCGCCACCGTCTCGCCGCCTCGCCCTCCCTCCCTCACCACCGACCATCATCCCGTAGAACAGCCTCGTCCGCACCCCCTTGGCGAGCCGCTCACCGACGCTGCTCGCCAGCTGCACCTGCGCCGCCAGCGACGTGTTGGACAGCACGTACGCGAACGCCAGCATCCCCACCGCCTTGGCCAATTGCGTATACGTCGACTTGGGCGACGCGGAGATGACGTCGATGACGTTGCCGAGGCACGGCGCCACGATCACGTACGTCGCCACGGACACGACGTTGGTGAGGAGGCACAGCAGCAGCACGCGCTTGTCGGCCGGCGACGGGAACAGCGTGTGGAACAGGTGCGGAAGGTGGATCCTGCGCTGCTCCGTGGCGGCAGCGGGGGCGGCAACGGTGGCCTCTGCGGCGAGGGCAGACGCCGCGTTTGCGCGGCACCCACCAGTCGGGTGAAGAATTCGAATCGGCCGAGTCGGAGCGGCAAACGGGGAGTCTCGGAGGCGCCGTCGTGTCCGATCGCTCCCGCATTGTGACGTCAAGGCGCCCTTGACGCGATGGACTTGACCGGCGCGCATCATCACGCGTCAGTCAGAGAAAAACTGTGTGTGGTGCGAATGCGCCCATGGGCATGGCATGCTCGTGTGCGTGGCGTGAACCGTTCACCCGTCGTCGAACGACGGGTCTGGGATGGGACGTACACCCAGCTCCCCCCGTGTTCTCGCCACGATGGTCTCCCGGTCTCCGCTGCTCGGCTCCCCCGTGTTCACGCCACGGTGGTCACCCGGTCTCCGCTGCTCAGATCCCCCGTGTTCACGCCACGGTGGTCACCCGGTCTCCGCTGCTCGGCTCCCCCTGTGTTCACGCCACGATGGTCACCCGGTCTCCGCTGCTCAGATCCCCCGTGTTCACGCCACGATGGTCACCCGGTCTCAGCTCTCACCTGTCACCCCATATCATACCACCCTCCGCCGAGTCGTTGGGCGGGGTATTCGTTAGTTCAACCCAATCGACACATCAACCCATGATAACGATGAAAGAGTCGTCCTTGCAGAAACCGATACTGCCAAAGTCCAAATTCGCCCGTGCAAAATTTCAAGGCGCATCGAATGGCAGGCTCCACCTGCTCTCCGTGGCCGCCCTCTTCTTCGGCAGCATCGTTTGGATGACTGTGTGGAGTCAGCGCAGTCCACGGACCAACAACAACGAGACGACATGGTTGACTTCCGAAACGACCGAACGGCAGGCCACCGGAGGTCTCGGCGACCTCGCCACCGGCACGCGCCTCCTCCTGCTCTCGCACGGCCGGATGATGTACTACGACCTCGACAAGGACGTTCTGGACGTTCTTGACGAGGGTCACGGTGAGTATCGACCTCGACTGCGGTGGATGACGGATGAAGAATGGTGATGACCTGCAGGCGCCAGATCGCTCGGGCGCACGTCGCGTTCCCTCTCGTCTCACTCCTCCCCACCCCGCCCTTCGTTGTTCTGTGGCAGGAGTCTACTACGGAGGCTTTAAGTTGGGCGGTCAGCTCCACTACGTCTCTCGGCCGCACAACTGGAAGACGGTGTGTATACTGACCGAGTGACTCACCCTCACGCGCAACCTCGCCCTCACATACTCTTGACACACTCTTTCTTCGTTCTGTGGCAGGACCCGTCTGCGAAAGAGTACCTCGTTAACCATGAGACGGCGGCGCGGATAGAGCTGCCGAGTAAGTTTACGCACGACGTCGTGGCGCATGGGGGCGGGGTGTACGTCGCGGACACGGGCAACGGAAACGTGCTCGAGGTCCGGGACTTCTGGGACGAGCGCGCGGCCATCTCGACGCACGGGTTGTTCACGGTGCGGGAGCATGTCAACACGCTGGCGGTGGATGTGGACGACGATCGGTACCTGTGGGCGATGCTGCACAACCTGGGGCCGAGCATGCTGGCAAAGGTGGATATGAAGACATGGGAGGTCGTCGATCGGATCCGTGGCGTCGGGAAGAGTAGTCATGGGGTGGTGCAGTACGAGGTGCAGGGCAGGCGGAAGATTGTGTTTCTCGACTCGAACGAAGTGAGCCTTGGGATGGTGGACGTTGCGTCCAAGGACGTGGACGTGTTTTACCGGCTCGCGGATGCCGAGCCGGCGACGGTACGTTGCGTTGAGGTGGATGGGTTGGGTCGGGTTCGTCGGCGTGCTCGGCTGGGGTGGGATTAGGCCCTGAGGAGGGGTGACGATACCCACGATGGTCACCCGGTCTCAGCTGCTCAGCTCCCCGGTGTTCGCCCCACGATGGCCACCCCTGTGGGGTATTCTTGCGGGAATGAACGGGTCGCTGCGCTCCCCGTCCACCCCCCCCGCTCTCAGTCACCCCCTTACCCAGTCACCTCTCGAACAATCACAACAGACATTTCTCAAGGGGCTGTGCATCGTGGACGACGTGGCGTTCTTCGGGATCGCCCCGGCCTCGCCGCGGTCGTCCCGGGCCGACGAGTCGCTCGAGTGCGAGCTTGGCGCCTACGACCTGCTCAACAAGAAGCTGCTCTTCAGGAAAAAGATGCCGACAAAGGGTCTGTTGAATGTCGTGGCTGCCCCGGACCTTGCCGAGGATAGCACGCAGCGGGCACTCCGCACGCCCGACGGGGCGTTCCGACGGTGCGTCTCTCTCCCTCTCCCTCTCTCGTTCCTTGACGACGACGGTGTCTGCTGTGATGATGGTGGTCGTGACGAGCCTCATTCTTCGGACGAGTCCAACGACGAGTCGCAGGACGAGACCGTACCCGTACCCTTCCACCACTCACCACCACTCACCACCACTCACCACCATCAGGAGCGCGCTGCTGAAGGGAATGAATACTGGCTCTTCCAACACAACATGGTCTTCCACAGGATGGCCTCGGTTGGACAACGCGCGAAAGAATAGGAGGACCGGCTTTGCGGGGGGCGTGCAGCTGGTGCTCTACCACAAGGATCTCACCGAGCTCAAGCGCCGCCTCGAGACCATCACGTCCGACCAGTACGACGAGGCGTACCAGTCGAAGCATAATGCCTGGATCGGAGGACGCAGCGAGGTGCTCCACACGTTCAAGCCGGGCACCAAGTCGTTCCACCTCATCTTCTCGGGGCGCGACGGCCAGGGTACGCATTGTTGTTGTTGTTCTTGTTGTTGTTCTTCGTTACCCCCACCTGTTGGTCACCCCCCGCCTCCTCGTCCGCTCTCACTGTCCCCCACGCCCCACACCCCATCACAGGTGTATTCGAGTTCCCGTGGTACGACAGGTTCTCGGATCTCTTGGAGCCTCTGCTGGACGAGCTCCTGGGAGACCAGTCCAGGAACGTCATGCGAGCGCAGTTCGCGCTCATGCCGGCGCACACGGAGATCAAGCCCCACGTCGACTCGGGCGCCTACTCGACCGAGGGCCACCGGATCCACTTCGTGGTCCAGTCCAACCCCGACGTCTCGTTCGGCGTGTGCGATTCGGGGAGCGACTGCGTCCGACTCAACACCGACGAGGGCACCGTGTTCGAACTCAACAACAGGCTCAAGCACTATGTCAAGAACGAAAGCGACCAGGACCGCATCCACCTTGTGGTGGACGTGGCAGAGGGGCCCCGGGAGCGGACCAAGCTGCGCGTCGGCCAGCGTTGCGACTACACCCACGGTGACATCGTCTGCTGATGATCATGATCATGATCATGATCAGATTGACGAGGTCGGGTGTTTGGGTGGTGGGCTCGTCGACTTCTTGGCTGCCGGCTGATGCCAGGCGGATCCTCTTTTATGAGTTGCCTCCTCGTAGCCTTTCGGTAAATGCATGCATTCTGTTGTTGAGCCCCCAATGCGCTTGGCTACTGCTACGCGCATCTTTCCCTGTTTCGAACCGCGATGCGCGCGGCGGCGTCGTGAAGATCCTAGAACTTCTCGCGCCCTCCCGATGAACAACGATTCCGTGACGCTGGTCGGGATGGGCTCGGTGGGGATGGATTTCTTGGCATCGGTCGCCTCGTTTCCGAAACCCGACGACAAGATGCGAACCGAAGAGCTTGAGACGCAGGGGGGAGGCAACTGCGGCAACGCGCTCACCGCCGCCGCGCGGCTGCTGTCGGGCGCCTCAACGTCCGGGTCGACCGTGCGCGTGGTTTCCAAGATTGGGACGGACGCGGCAGGAGACGCCATCCTCAAGGAGTTTGTCGCCGACAACATCGATACGTCCAACGTGCTGGTCACGTCAGACAAGTCGCCCTTCACGTACATCATTGTCGACCGGGAGACAAACACACGGACGTGCATCCACACGCCCGGCGAGCCGTACCTCGAGGAGGAAATGACCCCGGCGCAGATCGAGAAGATCCTCGACGGGGCGTCCGCGGTACGTGCCTGTATAATAAGAAGAAGAGGAAGGAGGAGGGGAGAAAGCGACGACGACGCTGGGGGCGAGGGCGTCACCCGCCCATCCACCCACCCATCCTCCCGCCAAACCGACCTCACGACGATCGTGCCATCCTCATTACTCCCCCTCCCCCCCTCCCTCCCCCCCCCCTTCCCCGTGCCGCAGGTGTACTTCGACGGCCGTCTGGCCGAGCCGGCCTTGCTTCTCGCGCGGGCGGCCCGGGCCAAGGGCATCAAGGTACTCGTCGAGGCCGAGCGGTACGTGTTGAGGAGGTTGCGGCGCTGTGAGCGCAGTGGGCTGCATGGTGATCGCTGATCAGCTCACCCCAATATCCTACCCACGAGTCGTGCGCGGATATTCTCGTGGGGTGAGCGGGGAGCGCAGCGACCCGCTCACCCCGCTCTTAGATACCTCGATACGATCATTACTGCTGATATCCGCGAATCGGCCACTGCAGGCTCCGTCCGGGACTCGACAAGCTGCTGCTGGAGGCAGACTACGTCGTGACAAGCACCGGGTTCCCGAGGGAGTGGACAGGTGCGTGCCTGATCGGATTATGGCAGTCGTCGTCGACGACGACGAAGACGACGACGACGGCCAAGTGACTCCAACGACCGATCGCATCGTATCACTGGGGAAATAGTCGGTCTCTCTCTCACTCACTCGCTCACTCACTCGCTCACATACTTTGGCCTCTGCAGGAATCGACGAGGTGGAGGACGCGATGGCGGCAATCTTGTCGTCCCTGCCGCATTGTTCTTGGTTGATCACGACGCTCGGAAAACGTGGATCACTGCTGCTCGAGGGCATCGCCGAGGGGGAGACGTTCGCGGCTGCTGTCCGCGCGGGCCCGTCCGAGACCTGTCCGATCTCGGTGGGCTCAATCTCGGCCGGTGCAACGAGCACCAAAGCGTTCTCGCCGCGGGAACACGACGACGCGCTGGACACGGAAGCCATGCGTGCGACGCGGGAACAGGCGGCGCGGCGCGCGGCGCTGATGAACGCCGACGCCGGCAAGGCCTCGGCCTACGACCACGTCGGCGACCACGTCAGCGGTACGTCTGTGAAGGCTCTCGCGTATCACTTTCCTGGCTCGCACCCATCCAATACCTCACACCACTTCGTGCAAACAACCAGCGCCAGGGACCAGAGTCATCTCGTCGTACCGCCTGACGACGATCGAGGCGGCCAGCATCGACCAGGCGGCGATCGTTGACACGACCGGAGCCGGCGACGCGTTCATCGGAACGATGCTGTTCAGCGTGGCGATGGGACTGCCGCCTGTCAGGGGAGCGACACTGGCGAGCGTGGTGGCGGCCGCCAAGTGCCGGAAGCTCGGAGCGCGGCCGGGACTGGTCCGCCTCGACGAGATTGACGGCGCCCTCGAGTTGCTCGCGATGTAACTTATCAACGCGACACTTTCGAATGGTGTAACACAATAGCAAGAGCAACGACAACGACATCAATCAATAACAGCAACTACCACACCCCAACCTACCTCAGATGAAGACGCTGGGTCCCCCCGGGCGTCCTCGGGGCGGCGTGGGAGGCCTCTCGTCGTTTACGCTCGCCATCCACGTGTCCGACACGCCGTGGATGAACGGCGTCGGGGGCTCCTCCTCGATGTCCAGGCCAGTTCCCGGCGCGGGACTTCCCCGCGGAGTGCTCGGCGGCAGCGGGTGGATCAGCTTGGGCACCATGACATTGTCCCTGCCCAGCACCAAGATGGCCCCCGCGTTGTTGGCCGTGCCGCAGTAGTTGGTCGCAGAGAACAGCGTAATCAGGTGGCCGTGAGCGAACCGCTCAAAGCCGTCCATGACGCACTCGTGTGCCCGCACGATCATCTGCAGCCCGTTGTTCTCGCAAAACTCCATGACTCGGTCGGGACCGAACGTCACGAGGCCGGGGCCGCGCGGCGACGGTTGCACGCCTTCGACGGCGTCGTTGACGGTCGGGTCGGACCAAAGCAGGTCCATCAGCACCATGCCGCCGTCCTCCATCGTGAGCGGCCGCTGCAGCGCCCTGATCTGGTCGACGGACGTGATGCTCCTCCCGATCCCGCCGTGCATGCAAATCACCCGGTCTTCGATCACTGCCGCGAGCGGCAACCTGAAGAATTGATAGGACGAGGGAGGGGTGGAGGGGGGGGATCGTGAGTGAGTGAGTGAGTGGGTGACGAGGGGGGACGCAGACGGGGGAGGTGCCCCTGGGACGACTACGACTACTACGTACCAGTTGAAGAGGTCGTTGAGCCGCTGCCATGTCCGGATGCCATCGACCTCGCCCATGCGCTCAATGCACTCGAGCCTGAAGCCGAACAGCGCGTTGATGTCTGCCGCCTCGTGGTTGCCTCGAATGAGGTGGATGTGCGTCGGGTGCTCGACCTTGAGGGCCAGAAGCAGACAAATGGTCTCGAGGGAGTGTGCGCCTGGGGGCGGGGGTGAAGGGAAGTGAGTGAGTCAATTATCGTCGAGGGAAGGGTGAAGGGCGGGTGGGTGAGTGGGTGAGTGGGAACAACTCTGCTACGTACCGCGGTCGACGTAGTCCCCGAGGAACAGGTAGTCGATGTAGGTGATGTCTCCGGCCGTCGACGGCGTCCCGTACTCGTCAAACAGGCGCATCAGGTCGCCAAACTGGCCGTGCAGGTCGCCGAAAATCTTGACGGGCGCCTGCAGCGCCAGGACCGTCTCCTCAGTCCTGAAGATGTTCTCCGCCGCGTCGCACAGCAGGGAGATCTGGTCAAACGTGTAGGAAAACTCCCGCATGTCCTCCGACTCCCGCCACTCACGCGGGTTGAGCAGCTGCAGGAACGACTTCTGGATGCCAATCTCCGAGAAGGCCCGGTCGAGCAGCGGGGACCTCCTGTCCAGGCCACCGCTCATCGGGGTCATGCCCCCGCCGTCGCCGCCGTTGCTGTCAAACATGCTGACGCGCCGCCCCTCATTCTTGAACTGCTCGATGGACAGCTGCCGCACGAGCCCACGAAGCTGGCCATCCGGCTCGTGCGCCACGACGACCGCCCGGTGATACAGCCGGATGTCCGGCGTGGGCATGTCTCTCGACGTCGGAAACTCGCTCCGCCCCGCGCTGCCGCTCCGTCCCGCCAGACTCACCGATCCGGGCGTCTTCTGCATGCTCTGCACGCCCTGGTGACCGTCCAACACGCCGAGATCCCCCGTCTTTTCGACCCGCTTGATGTTGAGCGCCGCGGCCGCCTCGGCCTCCTCTGCGGCCGCCGCTGCCAGCTTGTCCGCGGCGGCGGCGCCGTGCGCCGCCGCGATCCACTGCTGCCACGGCATTGCCCTCGGATCACACACCGACATATCCCCCGGCGTCACCGAGTCCTCGGCCAGCAGAAAGTCCTCGAGCAGCGTGCTCCCCTTGAGCCCGCCGTGGATAAACACGTACGGCCCCACGGCCGCGACCGCGTGCCTGCACCGTCGCATGAGGTCCTCCTCCGCGCCGGGATCCGCCTGCCCCACCCACATCCCCGGCGTCGTGTCCAGCGTCACCATAGCCGGCCCCTTGTCCACCATCCGCCCGCCCCCGACCGCCCCGCCGGCCACGTGCAGCCGCCCGTTGATGAACACCGACCCGTGCTGATACCTCGGACTCGGCATCGCTCCCGGCGCCGGCGCCCACTCCCACCGGCCGTCCCGATGCCGCGCCAGCCCGAACGCGTCCCCCAGCGGACTCCCCCTCGCCCCCCTCCCACCGCACAGCAGCAGCAGCCCGTCCGACCTCGCGGCCGCAGACGCGTACATCCTCGGACCCGGCTCGATATTATTATCCGCCTGGATCTTACGCCACTGGTACGGCTTCTCGCTCGTATCCAGCGCCCAAGAGTCCCCCAACGTCTGCTTCCCGTCGTTCCCCCCTGACACCACCAGAAACCTGTTACCCACCCGCGCCAGCACGTGCGCGTACCGCGCCGACGGACCCCCGCCCTGCACCATCACCCGATGCCACTTCGGCTTGCTAAAGTCCGTAAAGTCCAACACGTACAGGTCCTCCGGTGACAGCCCGCTCGGCCCTATCCCGCCCTGGATCACCACCATGTTCCCCACCGCCGCGGCCGCGTGCGCCGCCCTCGGCGACGGCGCGTCCCCGTGCGGAACCACCTTCTCCCACTTCCCTGACCGCACGTCGAAAATATGCACGTCCTGCGTCGCCCCGGCCAGCCGGATCCCCGACGACGCCGGCGCCGGCGTGGGCGGACCCGTCGGCTTGGCTCCCTTCCCAGGCCATTCCAGCGCCGTCGCGCCCCCGAACAACACCAGCTTGGCCGACCCGACGTCCCCGTTCGGACCCAGCACCGTCGTCAGCGTGTGCCCGCAGCGAGGCCCCGGATTCGCCCCGGCCATCGGAAACGGCCTGATTGTCGGGGCCGGTGCCACGGCCTCGCTGTACGACCCCGACGACGTCGTCGTCGGTGTCCCCTCCATTGCTTTCCCGGTATATGTCTGGCTACGGCTACGGCAATGCTACTACTACGTTGCGATACGACGCCGGAACACGAATTCGTCACGCTTCTGCTGGGGTCCTCGATCACGGGTGTGGCCTCGTCACGTCGGTCTGTTCGCGTCCAGGCTTCGTGTGTCGACTGCGTATATAGAGCGTGTCAACCTGAACGGACAGGCGTGACGTGAAGCACCTGGAGTGAAACACGCGGCCGTATTTCAAACTTTAAAGTCGCAGAGTTGAGGCTCACCAGAATGACAGACCCCCGTCGCGTCGACGTCGTGAGTCTGCAACCGACGGCGATCGTCGACAAGTGCGTCGTCGTCGAATCGGCGGCGGACGCGATCGCGGTGTTGGAGACGTACGTACGCGGCAGGCGAGACGACGGTCTCCCCACCGAATGCACCCGGGTGGGGCACTCGGGTCGCTTCGCTTCCCGCTCACCTTCAACGCGCGCGTGTGTAGTGCAGACATCAATGATACGCTGGAGCTCGGCGGGTCGCACCCGCTGGCCTCGGACGTGGAAATGGCTCGTTTACTGGACGCGTGCAACGCCGCGCGGTCGCTGCCGGTACGCTCCAGCGCCGGCGGCTCGGCGTCCAACGTGCTGCGGGCGGTCGCCAGCTTTGGCGCGTCGGCGCGGCTGGTAGGGGCGCGTGGAGACGACGCGGACGGTGAGCTGTATGAGCGGTCGATTCGGGACGCCGGGATCTGTGCAGATCACCTGGTCGTCCAGCCGAACAGAAAGACGGCGAGTTGTGCGGTCGTCTCTGAACGCGCCGGGATGCAGCGGACAATGCGGACGCTGTTTGTCGACGCGGCGCGATTGGACGTCGGCGAGTTGCGGGAAGAGCTGCTGGCTGCCAGTTTCTGTTTCGTCAGCAGCTATACGTGCTACTTTGAGGGGATGATCGAGCGGCTCATAGAGCTGGGCGAGGCGGCGGGCTGCAGCATCTTGCTCGACCTGGGGTCGTTCGAGATTGTCAAGCGGTGGGTATTGATCTCGACCGACGACGAAGGAGGCACGGTCGCGGCGCTCCCGCCCTCCCCCCTTCTGACGCGCTCACTCGCGCTGCGCGCTTCTCTCGGTCGCTCGGTCGCTTACTCTCCAGGTTCTCGGGGCGGCTCGACGGGCTGTTTCGCCGGGTGGATTATTGCGTGTGCAACGAGGACGAGGCGGCGGCGTTCGCCAAGGTCCATTTCTCAGGCAGTAGCAGCGACAGTAGTAGCGACGACGACTACAAGAACAGCGACGACGGGGTGTTTGATGCCACAGCGGCGTGGATGCTGGACCACGGCGTCAAATCGGCGGTAATTATCACGCTCGGCGAGCGGGGCAGCATCTTGTACGAACCATCGCCGGCACCATCGTCATTGTCATCATCGTCATCGGGAGTCACACGGACCGACGTCGCAGCCGTGCGCCTCGACGACGGCGCTGTCGACCCCACGGGCGCCGGCGACGCCTTCTGCGCGGGCCTCCTCTACGCCCTCGCCACCCGCAGACCGCTCCACGACGCCGTCCAGACCGCGAGCGCTGCTGGCGCCGCGGCAGTGAAATCCGTCGGCGCCGAGCTCTCCCCCTCTGCGCTGCAATGGTTCCGTGATGTGATTACTCGTACATAGCACCCATACCCTACCATACCCGCTCCTCTCAGGCCTTTGCCGTTGTTGCCTCTGTTGTTGCCTTGCTCCCCACCCCCCCGTTGTTCGTCGTCATCAACCTGGCCTTGGCCATCTCCTTGTTCTCGATCAGCGCGTGCAAACTGACCACACTCCGCACCAAGCTCCCCATGTAGACCGCCAGCATCATATCGTTCGTCTCGTTCGCAAACGCCCCGACCACCTCCTCCACGTTCAAATTCGGCAGCAGACTAAAAACATCCTGGAGATTCTTCACAATCTCGTTGTTCACCGGCAGCCGCCCGCCCACCACCCCGTCCAAGTACTCCTGCACCTCCAACAGACGAATGCGCAGCCCCTTCAACCCCGTCACCATCTCCTCGACCTGCGAACTCAACGAACTCACCGCCGCATCCTTCACATCCCGCAACAAATGCTCCACCCCGATCTCCTCCGCCTCGGTCGACCCCACCTCGGTCGGCAGATTCACAAACACCGGAAGCGACTTGGTCTGCGCGTTGATACTAACCAACCCCTTCCCGTCTGACACCTGCTCCACCGCACGATACGCGTGCACCGGCAGACCCACGTCCTTCGGCTTCACCTCACAGATCACCAGCACCGCCGCAGCCTTGCTCCCCACCCCGTCCACGTACTCGCTCACCAGCCGGTGAATGCTCATGTCGTTCTCCCGCAAACGGGGCCCCGTATGGTACCAACCCACCACCTTCTCCCGCGCATTCACCTTCCGAAACATCCGATACATATTCTCCAGGTAGGAATGATCCAGGAAGAAAATATCCGGGTTCTTCTCGTCCTCCTCGAACGGCAGCGCAAACGAATTTGTCACCTCCAGGACGCCACCCTTGCGACGCTCCCCCAGGATTATCCCGACGGCACGCTTCCGTGTGTCCTTCGCCACTCGGTTATAATGGTCCACCACGGACAACAGGACTAACGGGTGCACGTGCACGTTATCGGGCGTCGCTGGCGTCGAAACGACCGGGGCGACGGGATCAGCGCAGCCCTCTGTCTTTGACTTTTCGGGGGCGTTTTCGGGGGCGCTTTCGTCACCCATCGGGGAGGCGGGTGGCTGCGTATCGTCCACCATCGTAGTAGGTCTGAGAATGGACGAGACGAAGAGGAAAGACTGGAAGAAGAACGGGAAATTTCTTCGTTCGAGTTGATCGAGGATTCTTTCCGAGAATTCCGACCACTCGACCGCGCGGAAGACGCACACGCGCGCACAGTCGAACGATGGAAGAACGGACCAGGCGAGGCGACGAGGTGACGACTGTACGCCAGGGAATTCCTACCGAATTATAGTGAGGTGACCTCGAGCTTCAGCTGGTCTTGCGACGACCACGACACAATAAATACTCGTCGCGACACAGACACCGCAGATGCTTCGACAAGTGGCTACCCGTGGCCTGCTGGGGAGACTGGTCGGCGCAGAGTGCGCGGGATACGCTGGCGTGGCCGGGACGAATTCTGCCTTCTTGAGTACCTCTCCGCGGATGCAGGAGGGTGACGTGGTTATGGACGCGTTCAAGAAGCAGCAGGTGCAGTATAAGGTACGTCGTGGCGGGCGGGCGGGAGGGAGGCGGCGGGGATTCGAGGAGGAGGCGGCATGAGCTCTAAATGAGTTGGATTCGGTCGAAACGCTCGGTCGGTGGACGCGCCGGCAACGACGACTCGCTGTTCACTGTACCCACCCACCCACCCACCCACCCACGATCAGGAGCTGATGAAGGGTCTGTCGAAGATGGAAGTGCCGTTGTCCGGGGATGCTGCGGCGGTCAAGGCGTATGCGACCGAGGTGGAGAAACTGAAGAAGCGGGTTGGGATGCCGGATTACGAGGCTGTGGTGAAGGCGGAGATGGCGTATGCGATGTCTGTGGCTGGGAATGATGTGAGGAAGTTTGTGTCGTCCGTGTTGGGCGAGCTGGATGTGTCGAAGACGGCGTACGAGGGTATCACGCAGGATGTGATGGAGGCGATTGCAGAGGCGGAGAGGGTGAGTGGGGGGGAGCTCGGGGCGGGGAATGCCAAGGGTTGGCAGGCGTTGGGGGGCAAGGTGAAGGAGATTGAGAAGAAGTACGGGCTGGAGGGAGGGAAGGTGAAGGAGGCGGCGGTGCTGGATATGTACGCGGAGCACGTGAAGGGGATGAGGGAGGCGGTCGATGGGGAGGTGAGGAAGATGCAGGAGGCAGAGGGCGTGGATGTCAAGGGCGGCCTCGACTTGAAGGGGCTCAAGCCGCAGGTGGCTTGATCGTACGTGATCGTGCGAAAGGTAACAGACCGTTATTAGACTTTGGCGTCGCCGCCCACAACCTTGCTCTTCTTTGTCGACACGCGCTTTCGAGATTTGGCGTTGCTTTTTTTTCGCCGCTTTGCCTTCTCCTTGTCTCCCTTGCGCTTGTCCGCATAGTCTCCATAGTCCAGCTCGCGCATGCTCAGCTGCGGCCCGCCCTGGCCACCGCCGCCACCGCCGCCGCCGCCCCCGAACGGACCCCCACCGTCCAGGAAGAAGTAGATACCCAGCAGCATCGCGTTCAGCATCAGATTCCTGGCCACGTTGCCACCCCAGCCACCGCCACCGCCGCCACCGCCATCGTTCGCGTTGATCGGTGGCAGGCCCGGCGGCCCCGTGGTACGCTTCTTCGTCGTTGTGTTGGAACGCTCCGTGTTGGCCTCGACCACGAGGGCGTGTGTGCGTCCGCCTCGAATAGACGTCTGTCGAGGAGGAGGAGGAGGGAACGAATTGGAGAGGCGGGCAGAGCAAGACGGGGCCAGACTGCCGGCCGCGGCACACCGCACATTGGACAGAAGAGACAGCATAGCGTTCGTTCGTAGGTAGACGTCCGCCTGCGGCGAAGTACGAATTGAATTGGACGTCTTGTTCCGAGGAGACCTCTCCTTGCCCCTGGGAGGCACCCAACACCACTTGCATTGGTTGAATTGTACTACGAGCGCGCTCCGACACGGCATTGATACGCGGACCGTATACCCAGGCGCGCGGTAGGTGACGCGAGTTGTTCTGGTCGCGACAGTGTCGGGAATTCTCGAACCACGAGGCAGAGATTCCCGAATTTCACTCGCTGCTGCGCTGGCTGCCATGTCGTCGTCGCCCAGTGGGTGTCGGTAGTGAGAAGCGACGAGGACGCGCGCGGAGAACGAGAACGGGACGGAGACGGAGAACGCGGACTGGAGAACGAGTCGACCCCCCGATGGTCCGTGCGCGTCGGACAAACTGCGCGTCGTCGTCGGGCGAGCAGCCCAGCACGTCGTCGTACACGCATTGCGACCCGCCAGCGCCGCCGAAGGTCTTCGAGCTCGACCTGTACGCCATCCTGGGCGTGGGTATGATGGCCTCGGAGGAGGAGATTCGGCAGTCTTGGAAGAAGCGGGCGTTTGAGAACCATCCGGATCGTCACGCGAATTCGAGCGATGTGGCGGATGCGACAATTCGGTTCCAGACGGTACAGCACGCGTACAACGTGCTGAAGGACGGGGCACGGCGGCGGGAGTATGATACGGCGCTGTTGCATCGACTGCACGCTGAAGAGTACCTGGGGCGGTGCGTGGACCTGCTGTTGACGAGCAGCGGGCTGGGGCTGGGGATGATTGGTAGCTCGCCGGAAGGGAATAAACAGAAAGAAATCGGCGCGTTGACGGGGCAGGCGCAGCG
>Ga0181584_10001991_pt1 | contig 15560 bp, 12 predicted proteins | sample 071ome_30_FD_132462 | JGI IMG/M metagenome (GOLD analysis project Ga0181584, IMG submission 132462) | Coastal salt marsh microbial communities from the Groves Creek Marsh, Skidaway Island, Georgia - 071406AT metaG (megahit assembly) | ecosystem: Environmental > Aquatic > Marine > Intertidal... | reverse complement strand
GCTACTTGCGGCATGTCGCGCCCGGGGTGGTGAAATCAGGTATTCGACCAGAGATTCAATGACGCCGGTATAACAAGGGTCAGACGATGAAAAAAATAGTCTTTTTGCCGGCGCTGCTTCTTATTCTGCAGTCCTGTGACCAGGCCGTGGATGAGCCAGTTTCATTGCAGCAGCAGGTAGTGGACGCTGTTGCGTCGGCATCCGATTTGCCCGCTGAAAACCTTATTCTGACGGTAGAAGGCGGCACCGTTCGGGTGGCTGGCAGCCTCGAGTGTCAGGAATGCGGTGGCATGCGAACTCCGGGTGAAGAGGGCACTATTCAGCAGTCTCTGGGAGCGGTAATAAGAGCAGTACCGGGCGTGACAGGCGTTGAATTTGACCTCAACTAAAAAAACATCAAGCCAAAGGTGAAGAACCATGAATATCAGACCGTTACTTCTAGGTTTCACACTGATTGTCCAGGCGCCTTTTTCTCTGGCACAAAATACCGACAATTACACGGCGCCGCGAACGGAATGGGGACAGCCGGATTTGCAGGGCGTGTGGAATTTCAATTCCGAGACGCCCATGCAGCGCCCGGAACGCTATGGTACACGGGAATTTCTAACTCAGGACGAGATTGAGCAGGCCCGAGTTCGACAGGCGACCAGCCGGGCGGAAGCTGATGCACGAGAGGCGGAACTGGTGGTCAATCCCGAGGCTCCTCCGGCGGGCGCCGAAAGCACCGGGGGATATAACAATTTCTGGTACGAGCGGGCCAGTATCGGCGAGAATGTTCGCACTTCCCTGATCGTCTATCCTGCCGATGGCCGAATCCCGCAAGCCGTAGAGGGTGCGCTGGTGCATACCGCGAATCTGGGTCCTGATGTGCCGGGGGAAAGACCTGTCCGAGCGATATTTGGCGGGATCGGCAAGGACGGGCCCGAGGATCGCGGCCTGTCTGAGCGTTGCATGATTGGATTTAATGCGGGCCCGCCTCTGACCGGGGGAGGCTACAACGCTAACTTGCAGATTTTCCAGAATCAGGACCATGTCGTCATCCTGACCGAGATGGTGCACGACGCTCGCATCGTTCCATTGGATGGCAGACCGCCGGTTGACGATGATCTGAGGTTCTGGACCGGCGATTCCAGAGGATTCTGGGATGGAGATACCCTGGTCGTCGTCACACGGAATTTTTCTGACCTGGTGCCGAGTTTCAATCGCTTTGGAACCGCAAAGGATAAGATTCTTACGGAGCGATTCACGCGACTGGGACCTTATACCGTTGAATACCAGTGGACTCTCGAAGACCCCTCCACCTTTACCGATACGATATCGGCGGTACAACCGATGACGAAAGTGGCGGGTCAGCTGTATGAGTATGGTTGCCACGAAGGCAATTACGGCATGGAAAATCTGCTGCGCGGTGAGCGCATCAGCGAGCTTCGCGCTGCTGAAAGCGAGGGCGCCCAGAGTAACTAGCCGGTAGGAAAAGGGAACGCGGGAACTTGTTCCCCTTGCAGAAACTTTCCGGCCCAGCGCGGGACTGACCCGACCTGAATTACCAGCGCCTGATAAACGCCCTGTGGTCTACTACCTGATTCGAAGAATACCTTGTGGGGGTGAGATGTCACCCCCAAAGAACTCTTGTTATCGCATGGCTAGAGTTTGCAATCAGTAGAGCCTCGAGTACTCCAGTTCGACATCCGCATTGCGCCACCAGGAATCAAATTGTCGCTTGGTGATGACGGCATCCTGCTCCTTGTCCTGAGCTTCCAGGGCCTGATAGAGGCCGAAAGTGGTCCATGGGTTCTGTTGATTCCATTCCAGATCACGTCGGTATACGGTCTCGGCTTCGTCAGCACGTCCGGCCTTAAGCAGGGCAGCACCCTGATATAAACGCATTGATTGCGACCAGTCGGGTGGCTCGGTGTAGTTTAGATTATCCTGAAAATCGACAGCGTGACCATAATGGGTAATAGCACCTTCCAGGTTGCCTTTTGCTTCTTCGAGTTCGCCCAGAAGCGCATGCATGGCCAGGCTCAGTACGTGAGAAGCGGGAGTAGGTCCGACACCGGAATCGTCGACACCTTCAGCCTGAATCTGCTCTCTTATCACGGCCAGTTGTGCTTCGGCGGGGGCGATGTGCCCCATGGCTACGTGAGCACTGCCCATCACATAGGCCCACATGCCCTTCAGATAGGGAAGTTCGTGCTGGCTATTCGCTGCATTGTCGGCGTGAATCTTTTCCCATTTGCCGAATACCTTGTCGGTTATCCATTCATGGGCGATGTTTTTCAGTCCGCGCCCATTGGCGGCGTTAGCTCTCTCGGCATTGCGGCCCGCTGCCTCGTAGGCGGCGGCATAATTGCCCTGCAGCAGGTTGGCAGAGCGCACAAGGTCCAGGGCGTGCGCTGAGTGACCGCGGTGGGATAGCTGTTAGTTGCCGGATATGGGGACATTGGCTTCACCCCAGATTTCGGCAAACTGCAGGTGAGCAATCTGCGATCGCTCGTTGATGTCGATGGCCTTTTCGTACTCACCAACGCGCAGATAAATATGCCCCGGCATGTGTACCATGTGACCCGATATTGGCACAGTGGCTTCGAGCTTCTGAGCCGCGGGCATAGCCAGCTCCGGCTGCGCCGACATTTCCATCAGGTGTATGTAGAGGTGGTTGGCCCCCGGATGATCGTGTTCAAGAGCCATTGCAGTCTCCAGAGCAGCCTTGGCCTCAGCAGTGCCGCCCCTGGGTGAGCCATCGATATCCCAGTAATCCCAGCGGGTTGTATTCATGTATGACTCGGCAAATACGGTTGCGATGTCGGCATCGTCCGGATACTTGTTGTGCAAGTCCCGCATGGCATTCAAGTAGGCAAGATCACGTTCACGATTGTCCGCAATGGCATCCTTGTTATAGAGCACAAAGATTGCATTGATCATATCGCGCTCTTTTTGGGTGCCGTTGTTGGCGAGTTCCAGCGCAGTGCGGACTGCCTCCAGTCCGGTTCCCTGAGGATCGTCCGGCAATCCCTGGTAGCGGCTGTTCGGATTGGGTCCGATCGCGTGAGCGAGCCCCCAGTAGGGCATGGGGTGATCCGGGTCCAGCCGCGCCGCTTCCTGGTAGGAGGCAATTGATTCCGGAAAATAAAAACTCCACGCCATTCGGAGGCCCTGGTCGAAAAAGGCCTGGGCATCACTATTGTTGGTTGATATCGGGTAGCTGTAGGTTCCGCTCCCGGGGATCATGATAGCCAGCGGCTCATCGGAAGACTGGGCGTTGCTAATAATGACAGCAGTAAAGAAAGTCAGTGCTGCGGTGCAAGTCGCGAGCAGAATGCGCATAGGTTACTCCTCGTTTTCACTGGTACCCGAGTTCGGTCTGTCATAAGTGCTACAGATGCCCGCACGGGACTCGCGAGTATAACGTCATATTCCGCGACAGAGTAGGGTCGGCGGAGTTCATAGCATACCCGTGGAAATCCAGTCTGCAAAACAGGTCTGCTTTGCAAGTCCATGAGCATCAAGCCAAATGCTACGATCGGGTCCGATCCAGCCCGTTTTGCAGCTCTCATGCCGCAATCACTGCGGATAATCAGGTAACTTGTCAGTACCCTTTTGTTCTACTTATACTCGGAGGCCAATGTAAATTTCTTACAGGTGTAACATGACTATTCGCTATTCTATCGTCTCCTTGGCAGCTTTGCTGATCTTGCATTCCATGCTCATGCCGCAGCAATCTGCCGCGCAGAATTCCACGAATCACTACGCAATCATTGAAGGATGGGCGAAGATGCCTGGCGGAAGAGTGATGGGGGCAGTCGGGAAAGCAAAGGTCGATCCCGACGGACGCCATATCTGGGCCATAGTGCGCTGCGATGCCGGGCCGGATAGTTTTGGATCCGAGTGCCTTGATTCGGATCTTGATCCGATCCTGAAGTTTGATCCTGACGGTAATGTGGTTGAGTCATTTGGTAGCGGATTATTCATCTGGCCCCACGGTATTGATGTTGACTCGGATGGCAACGTCTGGGTAACGGACGCGGTGAGTGACAACAATATCCCGGCTGGTGATCCGCGGGGCCATCATGTCATTAAATTCAGCCCGACGGGCGATGTGTTAATGACCCTCGGCACGCCTGGACAAACTGGGGATGGTCCTGACCACTTCACTTCTCCGAGCGATGTGGCGATCGCCTCCAACGGTGACGTATTCATCGCGGACGGTCACAACGCAGATGGAAATAACCGGGTAGTGAAGTACAACAGTCGTGGCGAGTTTCTTATGGCCTGGGGGGAAACCGGTTATGCGCCGGGGCAGTTCAGAGCCCTGCACGCTATCGCCGTTCATCCGGATGGCCGAGTGTTCGTTGGAGATCGGAGCAACAGCCGCATTCAGATCTTCGATCAGGAAGGAAATCATGCTGCCACCTGGACCCAGTTTGGTCGGCCGAGCGGAATTGCCTTTGATGACGAGGGAAGAATCTATGTCGCGGACTCGGAATCGGACAACGTCCAGAATCCAGGGTACGAGATAGGAATCCGCATCGGCGAATCCGAGACGGGTTGGGTAAACGAGTTCATTCGTTTTCCATGGGCAAACCCCAACATACTGCCGGGGAACGGCGCAGAGTTTGTCACTGTAGATCGCGAGGGCAACATCTATGGAGGAGAGCCGGTCCCCAATCCTCACATTAATGACCGAACGTTAAGGAAGTACGTGCGGGTGCGTCCGTGAGAGTTGTGACCGCCAGTCACCAGAAGTTTATCGGCGATAGGGGCTTTTTTTTACAATAAGTCAGTATACGAATTCAGGACGAGAGGCTCGGTAGACGGGCGAGCAAAGTAACGCGGTTGAACCTGAGGTGAGGCTAAAAATGCTGAAAGGTAAAATTCTTATTGGCGTGTATGTGTCGACTTTTTTCGTGATGGAGACAATCCGTGCGCAGGAGCTTCAGGTCGATTATCAAAAAATTCCTGACCTGGTCTACGGCCAGAGTGCAGACCGCGAACTGTTGCTTGATATTTACCTGCCGTCCGCGGTGGATAATCCTCCACTCCTGATCTGGGTTCACGGAGGTGCCTGGAGAGCGGGCACGAAAGACAGTGTGCCAATACTTGATTTTCTTGACGACGGCTATGCCATTGCCAGTCTGGACTTTCGCCTGTCGGGGGAAGGAATGTTTCCTGCCCAGGTGCACGATATCAAGGCTGCCATCAGATTTCTGAGGGCGAGAGCAGATTCGCAAGGTTACAACGCGCAGAAAGTGGCGTTGCTTGGTGCTTCGTCGGGAGGGCATCTGGTCTCGTTGGTAGGAGTAACCAACGGGAATCGGGAACTGGAAGGCGAGGTTGGGGATTTCCCCGCTGAGGATTCAGATGTTCAGGCTGTAGTCAGCTACTACGGTGCGTCGAATTTGACAACCATACTTTCTCAATCGACACCCCATGGACTGAGTGTAAGAAAACCCGCATTGGATTTGTTCATCGGAGGGCAGCCGGAAGACAATGCTGCCCGTGCCAGACAGGCAAGTCCGGTATTTCATGTCGATAGCTCGGACCCGCCATTGTTACTGCTCCATGGAGACCAGGATCCGCAAATGCCGATCAATCAGTCTCATGAACTGCAGTATGCCTATCAGCAGCATGGTCTGGACGTGGCGTTTGAAGTCGTTCATGGTGCTGCTCATGGCGGACCTGAATTTGTCGATGCGCAGCGTAATGCAGTTGTCCTCGCATTTCTGAATAAACATTTAAAATAAGCAGTCCATCAATAAGTCTCCTGTAAGTTGACGGGAAGAATAGAAACGAACTTGTAATCACATGAGTCTCCACCGGAGAGAAGAAGATGAATAATGTGAAAAGTAGAATACTGATGCTACTGTTCACTGTATTGGGTGTCAGTTTCAACGCGGTGGCTGATGTTTCCAGTGTTTCCACGCAAAGCGGAGTCTTTGCGGGGAATCAATCCGAACATCAGCGGTCAGTCACGGTTTTCAAAGGCATAGCATTCGCGGCCCCGCCGGTGCGAGACCTGCGCTGGAGGCCCCCGGCTCCTCCAATTCCATTTGCCGGAGTCCATCACGCGGATCGAACCGGACCTGCGTGCTGGCAGGTGCAAAATTCAGATGACACGCTTTACGCGCGCGGCAACCTGGAGCGATCGGAAGACTGTCTTTATCTGAACGTGTTTACTGGCGCTTCAGATAGCACGGATTCACTGCCGGTGATGGTCTGGTTTCACGGCGGCGGCAACACTGCCGGCCATGGTGGACCGCTAATCTTTGATGGCGCCAACCTGGCGGCAAGGGGGGCGGTGATTGTTACCGCCAATTACCGGCTTGGATCCCTGGGATTTTTTGCGCATCCCGGGCTGACAGCCGAGTCTGCACAGCATTCGTCGGGCAATTACGGACTTCTGGATCAATTGGCTGCGCTGGAATGGGTCAGAGACAACATCCGCGGTTTCGGCGGTGACCCAGACCGGGTCACTATATTCGGTCAGTCTGCCGGCGGGACTGATGTCTGTCTGCTTATGTCTTCACCGCTGTCCGAGGGACTGATTCACGGGGTTATCGGGCAATCACCGGGTTGTATCAAACTGGACACCGGGCTGGAGCAGGGCCATGCCATGGGTGAAGCTTTTGCAAGCAGGCTTGGCGTTGAGGGTGCCAGCGGCGAGGTAATCTCAGAACTGCGTTCCCTCGACGCCGAAGCGGTAATTAGCACACCTGGTGTCGGTGGAAGCACCATTATCGATGGTTGGGTTATCCCGGATAGACCTTACGACCTGCTGTCCAGCGGGCAGCAGAACCGGATTCCGATCATGGTGGGTGGACTGGCGAATGAGTACCATGGGCTTTCTCATACCGCGCCAGAGATAGACGAACAGGAACTCGATCAGTTTTTACAGGCTAACTTTGGCAATGCCGCGGGTGATATAAAGGCTAACTATTCCAGTTCTATAGCCCGTTCACCTCTGGACGCGCGCAAGGACATTTCCACTGATAACGGATTTCTTCTGTCATCGCGCATGTGGGCTCGTCTGGTAGCAGAGCGGGGGGACAATGCGTTCGTGTACTTTTTCTCTCGACCGACTCCAGCATTCAGGCTTTATATCCATGAGCGGCCGGATCTGTACAATGATGGCGGCCAGCGAAAATTCGGTGCCTACCACTCCGGCGAATTGGCCTATGTCTTTGATAATCTTGAGCTGGTTGGCATTGGCTGGGAGGATCAGGACCGCCAGCTGTCGGAAATGCTGGCTGATTACTGGGTCAGCTTTGCCAGAAATGGTAATCCCAATGCCGATGGTCTGCCGGCATGGCCTGCCTATGATCCGGCGACGGACATCGTGCAGATACTCGACTCCAATGTGCATTCTGCGGTTCACCCGCGTAGCAGGAAGCTTGACGACCTCGAGCGCCTGTTTCTGCAGAATCGCTGATAATTGGCACTTGGGTCGGCGAAAGCAGGCGTCACGCAATCCGGTCTACGTTAAATGCCTGACTATACCCGGGGCAGTGTCAGCAACTCACCAAACTCTTGGAAATGAGGTAATACTATGATCAGGTTCGGTGTGGGATTACTATCCCTGGGTTTGGCATTGTCGCTGTTTATCGGCAGCGGAGCCGCATATGCCCAGGCTAATCAGTTTGATGGCGTAGAATTGTCCATAGTGCCCGTCGCCGGCAACGTCTATATGGTTCAGCGACCGGGAGGCGGCGGTAATATCGGTGTGTTCGCGGGACCGGAAGGCGTGTTGCTGGTCGATTCGCTGTTCGCGCCATTGTCGGACAGGCTGGTCGCTGCAGTCAGGGAGGTGACTGATGAGGAAATCCGTTTTCTGATCAACACGCATATCCACGTAGATCATGTCGGTGGTAATGATAACCTTGCCGAGTTGGGCGTGTTGATCTTCGCCCATGACAATACGCGTCTTCGCTTTCTCGAAGACAAAAGCCATTTTCCGAGGAACGGAGGCAGTTTTGCCCCCCAGCCGCCGGCCGCAGGGAGGCCTGTTATTACCTTTGATCAGGGGATCGGATTTCATCTGAATGGGGAAGAGGTGCGCGCATTCCTGGCTCCTCCTGCCCACACTGACGGCGATACCTTTGTGTATTTCCCGCAATCTGATGTCTTGCATTTGGGCGATGTATTCAGAACCACGAGTTATCCAATTATCGATCGGTACAATGGCGGAACGCTGCGGGGAACGATCGCCGCGCTGGATCTGGCTATTTCTATAGCTGGACCGAACACCAGAGTGATTCCGGGTCATGGACTGGAAGTGGTAGGGGTCGAAGAGATGCAGGAGTTTCTGGACATGATCCTCGATGTGCAGAATACGATTTACAACCTGATCAGGGATGGCAAACACCTAGATGAGGTTATGGCAGCTCGACCAACTTCCGCCTACGATGCTAAATGGGGTCAGGAAGCTGGCTGGACCGCGGAAGACTTTGTGCCATTGGTTTACTATGAATTGGGCGGTGCCGGGCGATTAAGTGATAGATCGCCGCAATAACGATGTTTGATCAATGGGACTATGTTAGAAAAGTGCAGGAGTGAAAATGGCAAACTACTCTAGTCAAGTATTGGCAAAGGGGCGTGGCCCGATATTAATGTTGGGGCTGTTTCTTGGATTGATAGCGACAGCGGGGTTTCTATACTGGTTTTTTGCCTGTCCCTGCGAGCGCACGCCGGGCGGGTACCTGCTAGGTCAGGAGTCGGAAGAGACCATCACTGACTGGTCGTTTGTCAACGATGTCGAAGTCTGCCAGATTCAAACCCGGGTTTTTATACTTCCCCATTCAATCAATCTGAACTGCTCGGCCATGGATCGGGAGCTATTCATCGGCTGCATGAATTGCGAGGAGAAGAACTGGGGTGCTGCGCTGACCGCCCAGGGAGTCGCGCGCATTCGGATTGATGGGATTGTCTATCCGGTGGAGTCTCGAAGACTGACTGAAACAGAGGAAAAAGATCGCGCCTGGCTCTCGAGCAGTATCAAAGCGGGAAGACCCCTCGATACGCCCAGGCCACCGGATAATATCTGGTGGACGTTCCACCTCACAACGGCCTCGCTGTAGCAAATTACTTCGATAAAAAGAGGTTATTACGGGTGAGTATTCGAGCTGAAAAATCCTGTTTCAGCGGCCTCAATGGGGCGCTGGAGGAGGTCAGGCGCCTGGGGCTTTGGCCAAATACGATCCTGGTCGAAAAATCCCCGGAAGCGGGACTGCACTGGCACGCCGAAGACGCCCACGTCTATCTGGTGGAAGGGTCCATGTACTATCTCGATGATGCCGGCAACCGCTATGAAATTGAAGCTGGTGATAAGATTACCGTTCCCGCCCGCACCGTGCATGCTGAGGGTGAAATCAAGAGCAGGGTAATTCTGCTGATCGGCTTGCCAGAACCAGCTACCAAAAGCGGTTTTCTCGTTGCCCGCAAAATTGAGGATCTCTAACGCTGGTTCTGGGTTTTCCGGTTTACTCTGTCAGATTTTTCGAAGTTCCCAATTAGTTTCAGCGTATCCCTAGAAACTGTGTATAAGATTAAACTGTAGCTGGCCCTTGCCAAAGTTTCTGTTTTCCTGCCACATGTAACCAAACTGCAATCGCAGGTTGTCCCTGACGCTGTAGCCGAGCGCCGCATAGGCTCGGTTCCTGTCAAAGTAATCCACCTCCGAAGCCAGACCGATATCCCGGTTCAGATTGACGAATACTTCATTATAAAGCGATAGATAGAACGCACCCCGGCCGAGGTCGTCGCGGTTTAGCGGGTAATTTGCCCCCAGAAAGTAACGGAACCGCCCCCTGAAATCCTGACCATCTACCCAGCGTTGTTCGAGGCGGACGCGATGGGTCAGGAACCATCTACTGCCCAGCCTTTGACTGGTCAATGCTTCCTGATAGACGCGATGCTCCTCGCTGGTGTCGTCACTGGCGCCAAATACGCCGGATGCGATATTGGCGTAACCGAGGGTGTACTTGGTCGAGCTGCCCTGAGGACGCCAGGTGAACCCGCCCCGAATAAGCAGTTGTTCAAGATCGCCGCCCTGATCCCAGTTTCTGTGCTGAATATCACCCTGGACGCCAAAACCGGTTTCGGTATTTTCATGACTCCACATGTACATGTACCATGCACCAACCTGTCCCTGATCGACTTGTGCCTGACCGGGTACTGTGACACACAATAACGTAACGACGATTACCAGAAGTCTGAGCATAATCATTTGGATTCCAATCTGTTTCTAATTTAACCGCGCACAATCAGGCATTCTCTATGGGAACGATTTCGTCTCCAAACTGCTTTTTTAGCTCTTCACGAAAGAAGGTCCCCAACATAGGGAAGAAGTTTCTTAACGGCGAGGAATTGCGCCAGGCGAGAGCGTGAACGCGACTGATTGATTCCCCCTTGATCTGCAGAACGGCAAGTTCTTTCCGGCCCCTTATTTCGGAGCGGATGTATAGAGCTGGCAGAAAGGCCGCTCCCATTTCCATGTAGACCATCTGCCGGATCGAGTCCAGGCTGGTTCCTTCGTAATCTCGCAATAGCTTTGCATTAAACTTTTTGCTCAGATCCTCAACCTGCCTGTACAGCAAGTGATGTTCTTCTATAGTTAGGATTTCTTCGCCCGCCAGCTGGTCGGCGTTGATGATATTGTGTCGGGCGAGGGGGTGGTTTCGGTTCATGACCAGGTAAATAGGTTCACGAAACAAGGGCATAACGGTAATTTCATCTTCTTTGAGTGGCAGAGTGGTGAAAATAAGATCGTAGCGATTGCTGTACAGACCCGCGGCAAGATTGTCTGGCACTTCCTCCCGGACAAAAAACTTTACGCCACTGTGTTCTTCATGTACCTGAGGCAAAATCCAGGGTAGAGCATAAGGCCCCAGTGTGGGACTGGTTCCGAGACTAAAGGTCCCGTAAGGTCCCTTGGTGGCGTAATTGGCGGTTTCGACAAGCACCCCTGCCGCGGCAATCGTCAGTTGCGCCTGTTTTAATAACTCGCGACCTAGAGGAGTCAGAGATGTTCCCCCCCTTTTTCGCTCAAAAAGTTCTACACCCAATAATTCTTCGAGCTTTTGAAGCTGCACGCTCAGAGAGGGCTGACTTATCTTTAATTCCCGGGCGGCTCGTCGAAAACTAGAATGGCCTGCTGCGGTGATGTAATAGCGTAGCTGCTTGAGAGTGATGTCTGACGGATTCATGAGTTACTAACTCCTGTAGCCAACTTTCCCGATAGGCCCTTCCGAATGATAGTATATTTCTATCGCTTAATCATTCTTATCCATGGTATTGTTTGCACTATGATAATAGCCAATGCAAGGTAAATTATGCAAATGTGCTCTCTCAGCGGCAAAAATTATTGGCCCTTTGACGGGGTTAATCGTTGCAAGTTAATCAATGAACAGTGACAAGAACTATGAATAATCCAATCGCCGACATTCCCCGGGGTAATTTGCAGGGACTCAAACTCAGTTGGAAAGCCGATTTGCTGTCCGGATTCCTGGTCTTCCTGATTGCTCTGCCTCTATGTCTAGCTATTTCGCTCGCCTGCGGATATCCGGCAATCGCCGGCGTCTTCACGGCGATTGTTGGCGGCATTCTGTCTGCCTTTATCAGTAACTCTGAATTGACAATCAAGGGACCTGCGGCAGGACTTATTGTCGTCGCGCTGGGCTGCGTTACGGAGTTTGGATTTACTGGTGGTGCCGACCTGACAGCTGACCTGCAAGCATATAGGTTGGCGCTGGGCGTTGGGGTTGTCGCAGGCGTAATTCAGATTTTATTTGGTGTGTTCAGATCGGGTATCCTCGGTGAGTTTTTTCCGACCTCCGCTGTGCACGGGCTGCTCGCCTCCATCGGGATTCTGGTGATTTCCACCCAATTGCCCATTTCACTTGGCGTCCAGGCCGACGGTACTCCTCTGGAAAGGCTTGCGTCCATTCCGACCTACTTCCTGGAGATGAACCCTGCAATCGCATTGATCGGCGGGATAAGCCTGGCCATCATGTTCCTGTTTCAACTCATTAAAAATCCGAAACTCAAGATAATTCCGGCACCTATGCTCGTATTGCTCGTGGCTGTTCCCCTTGGTATGTACTTCGATCTTGGGACCGAGCATTTGATTGCATTTGGAGGACAGCAAAACCTGGTGGGTCCGCAGTACCTTGTAAACGTCCCCAGCAACATGTTCAGCGCGATTACATTTCCTGATTTCTCCGGCGTATTGACCTCCACGGGCATCAAGTACGTCATCATGTTTTCGCTCATCGGAAGCGTGGAATCATTACTGAGTGCGAAAGCAGTTGATCAGATCGATCCGTGGCGTCGCAAAACCAATATGGATAAGGACCTGCTAGCTGTTGGCATTGGAAATACCGTTGCTGCCTTCATCGGCGGCTTGCCAATGATTTCCGAAATCGTCCGTAGCAAGGCAAATATCGACAATGGTGCGCGAACCCGATATGCCAACATGTTCCATGGATTGTGCCTTCTCGCCTTTGTCGCTCTGGCACCAGCTTTGATCAACCGTATACCCCTGGCCGCACTGGCTGCGATGCTGGTTTTCACCGGTTTCCGCCTGGCGTCGCCGAACGAATTCATCCACATGTACAAAATCGGCCGTGAGCAGTTCATTATATTTGTCTCGACGATTCTTGGCGTACTGGCAACAGATCTGCTCGTGGGTATTTGTATCGGAATTGTGGTCAAGGCAATCATTCACCTCATAAACGGAACGCCATTTGTTTCATTGTTCAAGCCCAGCATTAGCCTTGAAAACGGCGGCGGAGACTCTGCTACAGTCAAGGTTGAAAGCTCCGCGGTGTTCAGTACCTGGATTGCTCTGAAGCGCCGCATCGAAGCGCAGCGCGCAGCCAGGGTGATCGTTGATCTTTCAGGTACAAAGTTTGTTGATCATACTGTACTGGCTAACCTCCAAATCCTCGCTACGGAATTTCAAGAGGAGGACCGGGAACTCCAGATCAGAGGTCTCGACGGCCACCGACAGCTGTCCGAGCATCCGTTGGCGGCGCGGAAAAAGTCATCCTGATGCAATCTGCTGTAAACATTCAAAGCCTCGTAGAAGAGGCAGTTGGCCCTGTATCCCAGTTCTGGCCGATGAAGGGGTTTGTGTCCCACAACCCGATTCAGGGCCTCGAGCATTTGCAGTTCGATGAGGCGTTTCGGCAAGCAAAGAATCTGTTTGGTGCCGAAGGGTATCTGTCTCTCGACGAATATCGGGCTCTGTTTCGTGCAGGGCGCATCGATAATGCGAGCGTGCAGAGTGCCTTAGCCCGGGTCGGACCTCGAATTGACGAATCCCTGTCTCTGTCACTACACACCGTGACAGTCAATCAAATCCACCGATTGCACCTGCTGCATGGCATAACGGCACTGGAACCGGCGCTGCTCGATTGGCAGCTAACTTCTGGAGGAGCGCTGCAAAATCCCGTGAACGGTAGCACGTCATCGATCGATCTTAACGCACTGTGGAATCAGATATTGTCGATACTCGGTCTCGATCGGGACATGGCCGATGTCAGAGATTCCGCGCGCAACGAAAACGTCCAATTCACGATGGATCTTCCATTCCGCCGAACCCTGAGTGACTGGTTGGACCAGCTTACCCCGTGCGCGCTAGTCACAACGATCGACCAACAAATGATCAAGTGGGTCTCCTCATTTGCGGATGAAGGCATGGCCGCATGGTCCATGCCCGGCAGAAAATCAGGCTTTTACACGGCTTGGCGTGAACTGGCGCAATACGATGCTAGCGGGCGCTTGCTCGGTATTGCGGATTTTGCCGGCATGGTCGCTGCATTACCCGATGATCCTGAGGTTGCGATTCAGCAATCCCTTCATGCAATGCATATTCCACAAGCTCGCTGGCCAGAGTACCTGACTCGGGTATTCGCCCAATTGCCGGGGTGGGCAGGACTTATCCGCTGGCGCGGATTGAATCCAGACGATCCAATTCAAAAACAATCCCCCATTGACCCATTGCAGTACCTCGCGGTTCGCTTGTTTTATGAACAGTCACTGGTTGGCGTGCATGCTCGCCGCAGTTGGGGAACCGAAGGTAACTTGACTGCAATAGCAGCTTATCTAAAGGACCATAACAAGGCTCCCGAGGCCGCAGTCAGTGCACACAAGCTTGCGGTCAGCCGTGATGCCTGGAGGCTTTTCCAGCTTTTGCAATTGCTGGAAATGGACGCCGAAGCTGTCTCCAGGATTACCCGAGAACAGGCCTCGAGATTGCTTCGTTGGCTGGATGATTTCCCCGCTGAAAAACAGTTGCCGGTGTGGTTGGAAGCCTATGAAGAATCCTTCCGCATTGATTTACTATCGAGAATACGTGCCCATCGAGGCAATGTTGCTGAGCTTACAGGGCGACCTCTGGCCCAGGCAGCATTTTGTATCGATGTCCGTTCGGAGCCATTTCGCCGACATTTTGAGCAGGTTGCTGCCGTGGAGACGTTTGGCTATGCGGGCTTTTTCGGCATTCCTATCAGCCACCGCGGGTATGATACGGAAGAATCCTTCCCACTGTGCCCCGTCCTGCTGACGCCGTCAACCGCGCTGTTTGAGTTACCCCGAGACGGACAGCAAAAGGTGCTGGCCCGTTACGCAGCCGGTTCACGCTGGAAACAGTTTGGCGAACACCTGTTTCACGAGCTGAAACATAGCCCCATTGCTTCCTTTCTGCTCGTTGATATATTGGGGCTGTTTTTCAGCCTTGCCTTGCTGGGTAAAACGATGCTCAGGCGGCCTTACCATGGGCTTCTTGGAGCGGCACAACGCTGGTTCATCGAGCCGGTGTCGACCGAGATTGACGCGGGTGCTGAAAACAGCGAGCTTCCGCAGGTCAATGGCGAACCTGTGGCACTGACCCGAGGCTTTACTATCGAGCAACAGGCCAACTTCATCGAAGGAGGTCTTCGCATGATAGGCCTCACGAGAAATTTTGGTCGCTTCGTAGTGCTGTGTGGCCACGGCAGTACGACTGACAATAATCCGTATTTCGCCGCCCTCGATTGCGGAGCTTGTGGCGGGCGCCATGGCGACCCCAATGCCCGAACATTTGCTGCAATGGGCAATAATCCCGAAGTTCGGGCCGAACTCGCAAGTCGGGGGCTGACCGTTCCGGACGATACCTGGTTCCTGCCCGCCAAACATAATACTACTGCTGATAGAGTTGACTTCTACGACACTGTGGACATTCCCGCCAGCCATCGAGACGCTTTTCAGCAGTTGCAACAGGCGTTCCTGGAAGGCGGCGAGCAGCAGGCTCTTGATCGCTGCAACAGAATTCCTGGTACTCCCCGCAACATGACAGCTAAGCAAGCCTATGCACATGTGGAGTCCCGTAGCTTCGACTGGGCCAATACCCGCCCGGAATGGGGTCTTTCGGGTAACGCTGGATTCATTATTGGAAGACGGGCTCTAACACGGGGGCTTGATCTTGGCGGACGCTGTTTTCTGCACTCTTACGACGCCAAATCCGATCCCGAGGGTGCATTTCTGGAAAAGATAATGACGGCACCACTGGTCGTGGGTGAGTG
>Ga0181584_10001985_pt1 | contig 15585 bp, 12 predicted proteins | sample 071ome_30_FD_132462 | JGI IMG/M metagenome (GOLD analysis project Ga0181584, IMG submission 132462) | Coastal salt marsh microbial communities from the Groves Creek Marsh, Skidaway Island, Georgia - 071406AT metaG (megahit assembly) | ecosystem: Environmental > Aquatic > Marine > Intertidal... | reverse complement strand
GAGCTCGCGGCCTGCACCCGCCTCTCGTGCATCATCCGCGTCAACGACAAGATCGACGGCAGGACTGCGTTCAATTTTCCGCACTTCTTTCTCCTCGGCTTTCCCCACAGCGGTCAGCACCGGCTTCTGCAGTTTCTGAATCGCCACTCCGAGGTGGACGACAGCGTCCCGTTGAACGGCTCCAGCTGGTTCCATGCCTGCCAGTCGGAAGACCCCGCACTGCGGCAGGGCTGCAACGCCGCCTCGGAGGCCGATTACGTGCAGAACTTTTTGAACGCCAAGAAAGCCGCGGATCGGGGCCTGGAACTCGTGACGCTGGATGCCTCGAGCGATTACATCAGCGCCGGCGGGCCCCTCGCCCGCAAGCTCTACCGGTACTTTCCCTGGGCCAAGGTCGTCATGATCCTCCGCGATCCCCTCACCCGCGTCCTGGCCAAGATCACCAAGCGCAACCCAGACGGGTCAATCACCTACCTCTGTCCGGAGAAACGCCAGCTCTTGGGATGCATCCAGGACCACCTCGACGCCGGCGACGGAAAGTACGCCGACGCCATCGAGGGATGGCTGACCACCTTCCCCAACCACCAGATCCACGTCATCCAATATGAAGAACTGTTGCAGGCGCCTGACAAGGTGCTATTCGACCTCAAATACTTCCTCGGGATGAATGTGGGCGAGCTGGTCGGGAAGTTCAACATGCGCGGGGTGCCGACCACGACGGCGACGTTCCGCAAGGGGCAGTACATGCGGCTGATCCGGTCGATCGAGTCAGAGCTCGATGCAACGCTGTCGCTTCTCCAGTCACACTCCGTAGGGGTGCACAAGAAGAGCTGGCTCGCTCGATGGGAGGCCGGGTGGCAGTCGGTGCTGAGCAGTTGCTCCGAGCAGGACGAGTGCGTCGTCGAGCACATCGAGCTCATCGAGGAGTAGATGAGTGAGCGGTCTGATCGTGTAAATACTATGTGGGAACGACGACAGTGCATCGACGACGTGACCACCACCTGTGTGCATCGAGTGCTCCGGCTACAGTAGGTACCGGTAGTTACGTGAGATCCGCCTTGATTCTCCGCCACGTCGCTCGCTTCCACATCCAATACAAGCTCAAACAGTGTTCACAGGCCATCATCTCGAGAAACAACCCAGTCAATGGCTGATACGGGCAGCGAGGGCAGCGATTCGTGATGGCTGGTATTTTAGATTCTGCAAGAAACGCGAGTCCGCGTAAGGGCGCAAAGGGCGCTCACACGCGCAGCAGGTATGTGCTATTGAGTCACCGAGGCGACGGAATACCCCGTCTTGCAATGTGGCCGGCCTTTGTCGGGCGGTCGCCCGTCGATCTCTCTCTCTCTCTCCCTCCGGTTGACCAACCACGTTTCCTACCACGTCTCACGAACTCTTTCTGTGCAGGAAAAAGCTCGTGCTCTTCTTTCTGTTGTCGCTCGTGGCGCTGATGACGCTGCTGAGCGTGTTCAAACGGGAGGTGACGTTCATCAAGGCCCGGAGCGAGGGGGCCGGGAGTGGCGCGGCGCGCGGGGGCAAGCACGGGCAGTTGGACAAGCAGGCGGTGGAGGAGGCGCTGCGGCGCCAGTTTGACGAGGAGGCGAGTCTCGTGTTTGTGCCCGGGGAGGAGTGGGCGGGGAGTATCGAGGGTTCCGGTGGAAAGTCCGGTGACGAGCGGGGGGCGGGCGAGAAGAAGGGCAAGGACGCCAGGGCGGAGCTCACCGGAAAGAAAGGCGGGAAACCGACGGGCAGCAGTCGCGAGGATGTTGTCGACGTCGACGTCGATGGCGACGGTGAAGATGTGTACGAAGCGGACGACTACGTCCGGGACGGGGAAGTAGACCCGAGCGAGAAGAAGATGGTGGACGTGGAGGACTATCGCGACGACTTCGATCTCAGCGAAGAAATAGATGGTGACTCGGACGACACGTCTTCGGAGGACTACGGCGTGACGCCCGACGAGGACGACACGTCCGCGTCGTCGACCAAGACGACCAAGACCTCGAAGACGTCATTCGAAGTTCAGCAGGGGCTTCAGGAGCTCAAGGCATGTACGACGCTGGAATGCATCGGCAAGGTGCACAAAAAGCTGGCGGGCAAGACCAAGTTCAACGCGCCGCACTACTTTCTGATCGGGTTCCAGAAGTGCGCGACAACGTCGGTCAACAACTACCTTCGGGGACACCCGGAGTACATGCCGAGCGTGCTCAAAGAGGCCCACTACTTCACGGCGTGCTCCAAGTCGTGGAATGACACGAATTGCAAGGCGAACAGCACCCAGGACTACATCGACAACTACCTGCGGATCTCCGATGCTGTCGACAACGGGCTGATGGCGGCCACGGTGGACGCGTCCGTGGACTACGCCTGGAAGGGCGAGGACCTGGCGCGGGAGATCTATAGCGTGTTCCCGTGGCTCAAAATTGTCGTCATGATGCGCGAGCCAATCTCCCGGGTGATTTCGTACACGAGGATGTGGACGCAGAAGGGCGTCCGGACCTCCACCCACAAGGACAACCGGATAGCCTGCGACCCCGACGAGGACCTCTTCGATTGTCTCTACCCGCATCTCACACCCACCGCGTACACCGGGCACTACGCCACGCCCCTCGAAGGCTGGCTCAAGGTCTGGCCCGCCGACCAGATCCACGTCATTCAGTTCGAGGAGTTTGTCAGCGAGACCGACGCGGTGATGCGCCGACTGAAGAAGTTCCTCGGCCTGGATCCCACGCTGCCGGAAAACCAACAGCTGTACAACGTGAACACGCGGAAAGACTCGGGCGGCAGTCCGATGAAGCGGCGGGAGTACCGGACGCTGATCGAGATGGCCAGACCGGACAGCGAGCGGGTCGCCGACCTGTTGCAGAAGCACGGTCTCGCGGAGAAGGACGCCTGGATGGGGCGATGGGAGGGGGTCTGGGAGGAGAACCTGAAGGCCTGCGGGCCGGATCGCGTCTGCTTGATAAATTCGAATTAACAGATCTCTGTCAACACTCGAGTGTTAACACGAGCTCGTGTTACGCCGTACGGCGAGCGCCCATAAGTACTGTGGTTGTGTGGACAACGACCAACCATTCCTACACCAACACGCCCCCACCGCCAATGCCACAGAAACCCGCCCTGAACGCCCCAGAGAAGAACTCCCGACCATGACGACTCCCAGCCAAACCTCCCCCTTCCACCCGTCCACGTTGAGCACCAAAGTCGCCCTGGTCACAGGCGGCGGATCGGGCATCGGCCTCGAAATAACACGCCAGCTGGGCCTGCACGGCGCCGCCGTCGTCATCTCTGGCCGCCGCGACCACGTCCTCCAGGCCGCCTGCGACGCGTTGTCCCCCCAGATGACCATCTCGTACGTCACAGGCGACGTCCGCAAGTACGAAGACTGCCAGCGGATGGTATCCGAGGCGCTCAAACGCTACGGCCGGCTGGACATCGTGGTCAACTGCGCTGCGGGCAACTTTCTGGCGCTGGCCGAGCAGCTGAGCAGCAATGGGTTCAAGACGGTGATGGAGATCGACACGCTGGGGACGTTCAACGTGTCTCGGGCGAGCGTTGACGCCCTAAAAAAACATCGGGGTTCGTCCATCGTCAACATCTCCGCCACGCTGCACTACGGCGCGACCTGGTACCAGGCGCACGCCTCTGCGGCGAAAGCCGCCATCGACTCCCTGACGAGAACGCTCGCATTAGAATGGGGCGCACACGGAATACGCGTGAACGGAATCGCACCGGGGCCGATCCAGGGCACCGCGGGGCTGAAGAAGCTGGCAGGCGGCGACGGGTCGGGCACGTCCCTGGAGGACATGATCAAGGAGAAGATCCCGATCGGGCGGGCGGGAACTGCGTGGGATATCGCCATGGCTGTCGTTTACCTGTGCAGCAGCGCAGGCGGGTTCATGACGGGACACACCATGGTGGTGGACGGCGGCGAGTGGATGTGGCGGCCCCCCGTCGTCGGCAGGGAGGCCGTGTTGCGCGTCAGCAAGGCCGTCGAGGGCGCCAGCCGAAACGTCATCGGCGAATCGCGCACTCAACAAACCACTGTCCGCGTCGCCACGAGCAAACTCTGACGCTGACTCTTACCTCGATTGGAGTTAAAATCCTCTGAATCACGACATCCACGACTGCTACGTCAGATCCTCCTCGTCCCCGCTCAGCTCCCCGCCGTCTCCACCCGCCATCTTCCTCTTGGCCCTCAGCAGCATCTCCGTCTTGAACGCGTCCAGCCGCGTCAAGGAGTCAAACTCGGCCACGGCCCCGGTGAACCCGTCGACGTCCCCCTCCTCCATCGCCCTTGCGCAGCTCTCCGCCAGCACGGCCTCCCTGCTCCCGTCAAAGTTGAAATCCACGTCTTTATACGACTCAATCTTCTCCTGCACCGCGTCCGGCCTCGAGCAGCACATCAGGCACAGGCACGCCAGCAGCAGGTGCCCCTTTGCCGAGAACTTCAGCAGGTTGTTATCCACGCACGCCTTGGCCACCTTTTCGTAGATCCCAATCGCCTTCTGATAGTCTCCCCCCAGCGCACTATACTGAGCCACCTTCAACAGACACTTATTCGACTCGGCCGTCGAGTGGTCCGTATAAAAGAGGTCCGCCGCCTGCTCGTAAAACATGACCACCGAAGACCGGGCACTCGCACTCGCACCCGCACTCGCCCCGCCACTCCCGTCGTCCCCCCACCCATCAACCTCCTTCTGTACCTCCTTTTCCATCTGTTCGGCAATCTCCCGCAGCTGCCTCGCCGCCATACCCAACCGACCCATATCCGTGTACAGACTCACCGCCTGCTCCAGTGAACCAATCGCCTTTTTCTTCATCTTTGCCACCTCCTTCTCCGACAGCCCGTCCCCCCCTTCACTCTTCTGATACGCCTTCGCCGCCTCCACATATGCACCCGCCGCGTCATGCTTCGACTCCAGCTTGAGACCCACCTCTGCAAGCTTCACATACGTGTCTCCCGCCTCCTTCCACAGCTTGGCCAACTTGAACTGATTCGCTGCTTGCTCGTACAGCTCCGCAGCATCCTCGTATTTATTACCGAACAGACCCCTGTACGGTGCGTGGGTGCGTGCGTCGGTCGGTCGGTGAGCGGGGAAGCTGGCACACACACCTCGGGACCATCGTCCGAGGGGACGATAGAAGGACGAGAGAAGAACGATAGAAGGACGATAGAAGGACGATAGAAAGACGGATACAGACACCGGTCGTGGGCGCCGGTGACCGCCGTCTCACCGCAGCACCACCGGACGTCCAGACCAGCGCTCCCGTCCCCCGCACGAGAACGGATCGGACGTGGCTCGGACGCTTCGACGTACCAAGCCAGCAACTTCCGGTCTCCCTGGGAAACCAGCGAGCGAGCCTTCGAAGCGTATGCAGACATCTCTGGCTCTATGTATAGGGAGTCCCTCTGTGTATACGGACAAAAAAGTGGCACTGGGCCAACCGTTTGGGGCCACTTCACAAGTTTGTCGAGTTTTGCCGACCAGGGACAGAACGATATGAACGATCTGCTCGGTCTGGTCAAGGTACGTTGTGTGTTTGGATGCGTCTGTGGGTGGGGTGGGGGTGGGGGGTGGCGAGCGGTGGCGGAATCCGTCGAGCTGAATTTCACGAGGCTGAGTCCGCCGGCGTAGCCCTTGATCGCACGCCCTCCCTGGTCGACACGCGCCCACAGTCGTTCTCTCTCTCTCTCTCTCTCTCTCTCTCTCTCTCGCTCGCTCTCTCGCTCTCTCGTTCTCTCGTTTTCTCGCCCGCGCTCACGTCTCGACGTACGCCTCGACGACTACGTAGGACGGGTCTGGTTCGCAGGCGTCTCGGCCGGCGGCCTCGACGCAGAGTGCGTCGACGGCTGTCGCGGGTTCGCCGCCGGGAAGCACGAGTAAGCCGTCTGGGGGATTTTTCAAGTCGCTGACGTTGAAGAATGCGGGAAAGGAGGGCAAGTCTTACGTCGATATCGAGGCTCCTGGGTTGGACTCGATGCCTTCGGGGACGGATATGGACCAGTTCTATGCGCAGGTGTCGGTGATTAAGGCGTTGATGGCGGACATTAAGGAGTTGCAGTCGCGGTTGGAGACGAATAACGAGCGGACGAAGACGGCGGTGAGGACGGCGCAGGTGCACGAGCTGCGGGAGAAGATGCAGCAGGATGCCAATACGATCAGTAAGGAGGCGGAGCAGATCAAATCGTATTTGAAGCAGTTGGATGCGGAGAACGCGCAGGCGATGAAGAAGAAGGGTCAAGGGAAGGGTTCTGCGTCGGAGCGTACGCGTACGGCGGTGACGGGGGCGCTGAAGAAGAAGCTGAAGGAGAGTATGGACGAGTTTCAGGAGCTGCGCGAGCGGTTGATGGCAGATTATAGGGAGACGGTGGAGCGGCGTGTGTATACTGTGACGGGGGAGCACGCGAGCGAGGCGCAGATTGATCACATGATTGATGAGGGGGAGGGCGAGACGATCTTCCAGAAGGCCATCATGGAGCAGGGGAGGGGGTACGTGATGGACACGGTGGCAGAGCTGCGGGAGCGGAGGGATGCCGTGCTGGAGCTGGAGAAGAGTCTGTTGGAGTTGCATCAGGTGTTTTTGGATATGGCGGTGTTGGTCGAGGCGCAGGGGCAGATGATTGACAATATCGAAAACCAGGTACGCCGTTGTTGTCGTGATTTTCGTCTTTTCTGGTTGTTTTCGTTGGTCTGTGTCGGTTTCGGTTTCGGTTTCGGTGTCTGTGGCGTTGCTGGTGGGACGTCGACGATGGGTCCTCGACTCAAACCCGTCGGCGTGGGCGTCATTGGCGTGCCTTTGGCCCACCCCCACGACGTCGTTGCTGCGTGCGAATTTCGAATTCCAAGCCCACTTTATATGAGTTTGACGCGTATTATTGTGTTTTTGCATTATTATAGGTGGCCAAGGCGAGCGAGCACGTCAAGGGCGGGGTCGCGCACCTCCAGGCGGCCAAGGTCTCGCAGCGAAAGACGAGGAAGTGGATGTGCTGCGCGATTGTGCTTGGATTGATTATTATTGTGGCGGTTGTGCTCGCGTCTGTCGGTGCCGTGACTGGATTCAAATGATGCGTTGGCGTTGGGTGTGTGTCGTTGGGTTGTTCGTGATTCGTAGGTAGTCGTAGGCAGTCGGAGCAGTATACCAGTTCGTGTTTTGCGCGTTTGCTCGTATGTGTATCAACACAAAGCCCACTCTTGAATTTATACCCAAGAAGCCCACTCTTTCTCGCAGCGCTGACCGACGCTTCCTCCTCGGCGATGTCATTTGATCACTCGTTCCTACCGTCCTTCCGTCATGGTGTCGTAGATCAACGCGTCATTGGCACAGGTTGAAACTGGCGTGACGCATCTTGCTGCAGCAAAGCAGCACCAAAAGCGTTCGAGAAAGATGATATGTTGCGTCTTGATCATGATTTTGCTGGCGGCCATCGCGGTCGCCATCATCCTTGCCATAACTCTTAAGTAAAATAGCACGCCATCATCCACCGGCGCTGTGGGCACCCGCAAATGTATGTTTATTCTTGAACGACGGCCGGCTCGTGAGCTCGTCGACGCCGATCCACATCTCTTTGGATTCCCGGTACACGAGGTCGATCTCCCGGACGTCCGTTGACGTAACCCACGTAGAGTGCTTCCTGATGTACGACAGCGGCATCGACACGAACACATACACAAGGGCTACCGAGCCAATGATGATCAGCGATGCGGTGTACTGCTGGAGTTCCTGAATCCAGCATGCGAGAAACGTAAAGCCGAGGATCGCGACTGATGGCACAAAGGGCAGCAGGTGCCTGTGGATGTGCCACTTCCTGGGCTCGTACTCGATTGGGCACATCAGCCACATCAGGAACGTCACGATGATCCACGCGCCGAAGGGAATGGCGTACATATGATGGCTCGGTACGAAGCGGCGGACGACGCCAGTGGCAATGCCCGTGCCGTTGATGGCCACCAGAAAAAGCACGACCATCCACCGGTGGGTTTTCTTGGTCATTCGGTGTTCGATACGGAGAAGCTTCCATAGCCGGGGGTTGGTGCTGGTTTGATTCGATGCGTTGGTGGCGTTGCTGTCCACGTCGGTGTCCGTGCCGGTGTTGATCTCCGCATCGGTCCCTTGCTGCTGCTGCTCTTCGTTCTGTGCCTCTGGCAGGGTCTGCAACGGGGTTGAATACCTCGGCGAACACGGTAGGGGGAGGGATCCGGATTCGGTGTCGCTCTTGAAGGTGCTCTGGTTGGTGCCCCGGGAGGAAATGTCGATGGAACGCACCATCGAGCTGAACCCTCCGGTCAACGCGCCACCGTCAATCTCGTTCATGAATCGAGGGGCGGCGGCTTCGACGTTCCCGTACCGCGTATAGCGGAGTTTCACGGCCGGCCAGAACCGCCGCGCCAGATAGACGTTCGACACCAGGAGATTGATGAGCAGATAGGCAAACCCGACGAGGTTTGCCATCGAATTGTACGTCAGGAAGAAGCACAGTATGGCTGCTATCAATCCTGCCAACAACGTGGCGTATATCGGCTCCCGGGTACGCACCGAGACGGTGGCGAGTACCGGCGGCAGCAGCCACTCACGAGCTCCCACCATCATCAGACGGGCGGTGATGTACAAGCTCACCAACAAACTCGTCATGATATTGATCAGGGCCCCGACCGCAAAGATGTACTTCATCCATTTCATCCCGTACTTGCTGAACGCGTACACCACTCCAATCCAGTAGCGCTCGATAAGGCCTTCCGGGCAGCTCGTCGGCACTCCTTGCCACTGGAAATATTGGCACTGCTGCAGCTCCTGCATGTTGACCATAAATGCCAACGAGAGCGCTAGGAGGAGATAGATGGGCATGGATATCCCCAGTGTCCAAAGGTACGCCGGAAGGATGTCCTTGGCAGGGTCGATGGCTTCCTCCACGGAATAGCTCGGCGCCTCGAACCCCGTGAACGCGAACATCAAATAGGGCAACGCTGGAAACATGCCGTTTCCGTCTCCTCCGGGGTTCCAGTCGCTCGAAAATACCTCTCCGGAAGCCTGTGTAAACCCGGCGATCGCCGTGAAGAGCGCCAAGATGACACCGACCAGGTTGGCGGCGATCAACACGAACGACGACGACCGGTTGGAGAGACAGAGCACAAACGTCACGGCGATGAGGATAACCGAGCCGATGATATCGTAACTGAAAGCATACACCGATTCTCGGTCGACCCCAGCGATGATCGCGATTGAGATCTCCAGCACTGTGCCGTAGACTGCCGTGGCAAACGAACGAGCGAACGAGCGAAGCGCGTAGCCCAAGTGATAAAGAAAGAGAGAGAGAGGGAGAGAGAGAGAGAGAGGGATCACGATCACACGATCGCACGCCGGCCGAGGTCAATACGCACCTGCCGACATGAGCGTGTACTGAACGAGCAGGTACCCGAGGCACATCGCGGCCGGAAACTCGCCGAGCGTCGCCATGGTCCAGGTCACCGGTCCGCCTGCCACCGGGAACTCGATCGTGAGCTCGGCGTACATCAGGGCCGCCAGCAACACGAAGACAAAGTTGACGAGGTATCCGATGAACAACATGGACCCAGCGTACTGACCCATCAGGATCGAGTTCAGATACCAGCAGGACTGGCCTATGACGATTCCGACCCCGATGTTCACGAGATTCCATCTCTTGAAGGTCCGCCGAAGGATTCCGCGCAGCATGGTCTCGCGCAACTGTTCGTCCGCCGTCCGCGTCTTGAACGCGAGCGTGCGGAGCAGATACGGAAGGTTCCAGTATGCTTGCCCAAACTCCCACGTGAGCAAGTGGCGCCCCTGTTCATTCTCCTCTGGCCGCACGCACAGGTCGTGGACGAGCCTCGGGAGGAACAGGAAGGCGGCGACGATGGTTGCCCACAGGGTGGATGCCCGCAGGCCCTCGAAGAAACTCATGAGGCCGTTTTCGTTGGCGTTTCGCGAGAACCCCGCCCGCCGTCGCAGTATGGGTATGTGATCATGTATGTCTTGATCTAGTTCTGGTATTGTTCGTTCAAAAATCAGATGTACAACGGCCCAATCGTGCTGCCAGCAGAAAACGGGACTCGGCCCTCCCCCTCCCCCTCCAGCAGCTTGTACCGCCTCAAGAACGCGTCGATCTTCTCTGCCACCGCCTCCGGCTGGTCTTCGTGTATGGCGTGCCCCGCGTGCTGCACAACCGCCATCTGAAACTTGCCCTGCATCTGTGCGATCGTCAGCTGCTTATCGAGCCGGTCGTGCCCGGCGAGCAACAGCATCTTCGGCGCCGCAACGTCCAAAAACGCCTGACTCAGTCCCATGAACCATCCCTTCCAAAACGGCTCGGTCCTCTCGAGCGCCACGCGCCAGGTATACTTGTATCGTCGGGCGCCGGCGTTGCCGCCGGCGTTCTTGTTGTTCGTGCTCGCCGCTGGCATCCCGCGCTGTTCGCCGCCGAGCTCGGCGAGCTCGCCGACGGTTCCCAAAGGGTTCGGTCGAACGCCTCCAGGGTACCGCGGTATCGGCGGCGGCGGACCCATCCGTTGTCGCGGCGGCGGCGGCGGCTGGCACTGTTCCCGCCCAACGTCACCGCCGCCACCACAACCGCCGCCATCGCGCTCGACGAGCATGCTTGGAACGGAATTCTCGGCGCTCGCTCGCCGCCTGACCGCGCCGCTCGACAAGGCCCACTCGACCGCCTCGCCGATGCTATCGAATCCTTTCGGCCGTGCCGCCAAGATCATTGACATGCTCTTCAACGCGTCCATCGCCGTCCCCTCGACCACGTCGATCGCCACCAGACCCATGACCCTCGACCCCAACAGCCCCCCAGTCGCCGCCGCTTTGGTGGCGATCGCAGCCCCGAGACTCCACCCCACCAGCACGACGTCCCCGAAGCGACCCGACAGGGTCGTCTCGTACAGCCGCACGAGATCCTTCACGAGCGTCTCTATGGAAAGATCAGCCTCGTCATCCGCGGTCGTCGCGCCGTGCGCCCGCAGGTCTGGCGCCACGATCCAGACAGGCGGCCGCTCGTCTGCCGGCTCGCTCGCCGTCCCCGTCGTCGTCGACCCCCCGTCAGCCGTGCCCGCAGTGAGTCTCCCGAGCAGCGCCTCTGCGAGTGGCGCAAACGTCCGCCCGCTGTACCCCGCCCCGTGCACGCAGAGGACCAACAGGGGAAGCCCTCCCGCCGAACGCGAGGCGTCCGAGCTCGATTCGCAAAACTCGTGGAGGTGAACCCGCAGGTTTCCTCGCCCCTCCACCTCAACGTCGCGCTCAACTGCGACCACCGACGCCATGCGTGCGTCCGTGCGGCTACTACCGGAGTATTCTCTCTGCCTCTGTTCCCGGCGAAATTACAGCTCTCATTGGTTGCAACCACATGTGTCGCTCGCTACGCGCTATGCTGCTGCCCGAGCGACTTGCCCTTGAAGCTGGTCCGCATCTTGCTCATCGTCCGCAGCAGGTCCTTCTTGCTGCCCTCTTTCTCCACCTGCTTCATCCACGGGTGAGCCAGCGCCTTCTCCACCGTCAACCGCTCCTTCGGATTCACGTTCAGCAGCTTATCCAGCAGATCCTTCGCCTCCGGACTCACCTCCTTCCAAACCGGATCATCATAGTCCGGCTTCCCCTCCCGAATCTTCCTGAACAACCGCGGCTCCGACTCGTCATAGAACGGCGGGTATCCTCCCAACAGAATAAACAGAATCACCCCGCAGCTCCACAGATCGCACTCCTTCCCATACGTATACGGCGTATCCCCGCCTTTAATAACCTCGGGAGCCACATACTGCGGCGTCCCACAGATCGTGCTCAGCGCCGCCTGCCCGTACTTCTTCGCCAGCCCAAAGTCGGCAATCTTGATCGTCCGAATATCGTTCTGCTTCGCGAGGAGCATGTTCTCCAGCTTCAGATCGCGGTGCACAATCTGCTTATCGTGCATATACTTCACCGCCTCGACCAACTGCTTGAAAATAATCCGGGCTGCGGTGGCGGGCACATCGGAATGTGAGTGAGCAACAAGTCAGTAAGCTGGCGCATCTCGCATCACGCATCACGTACCGTCCTGCTCGGAATAATGCGGCTCGTTCCCGTCCTCCCCCTTCTCCTTGTTCAACAGCGCCTCCAACAGCTCCCCCCCAGCCAAAAACTCCATCACCACGTACACCCGACCGTTCTCCTCAAAGTACTCCTTCATATAAATGATGTTCGGATGACGCAACGTCATAATGATGTCAATCTCCTTGAAGATATCCAGCCGCGTCGACTCCCCATCCGCAGCCAGGGCCCCCTCTGGCGGCAACGTCATGATCTTGCACGCCAGCGACTCCCCCGTCTCCCTGTCCGTCACCCGCTTCACGACAGAGAACCCACCCGTCCCGACAGTCTTCCCGATCTTATACGCATCCCGAACCTTACAGTCCTGACGAAGACGGGCATGGACCTTGGAGAAGGTCGGCACGAGCTTCCTGCCAGCCTTGTTGCCGGGCTGTCTGGTGGCCTCGTCCGACGAAGGGTCCGTGGACGGAGAGGAACACGAGTTTCCCATGGCGTTGTCTGGCGAACCAACGGGGGTCGTGGTCGAAAACGAAGAGAGCACGAGGAAGAAAAGGCGTTGAAGGATTGACCGGATCGGTGCGGAAATTCGGTCCGCGCGGGTCTCCAGGCGTCGATTCGTTCGGTCGAGGGCTGTCCTGATGATGTATCAGAGGGATGCCTTGGTCTGTGCTCCGCGACAAACGGTATTTGCGAATAGACGTCCGCACCGTCAAGCACCTGGTCGAGAAGCACAATGCCGACATTCATAAGAGGAGTCAGGAAGGGAGGACTGCTTTGGACTTGGCAGAGGAGAGGAAGGGCAGGACGGAGTGCGCCGACTACCTCCGCGCGCTCCAGTCCACCCGCCCTCACCCTTCCTGGTCCCGATCGCGCGTCTTGTTTCGTCCGTTCGTTCGTCGTCTCTCGTCTATAACCAGAGTCCGTTTGTCCTGTCCCTGTCGATGATGGAACCTCGCGGCAGCAGCCAGCGTGACTGTGTGAAGTACCGGTCCCACCGCCCGTTGCCAGCCAGCCAGATGGCACGCGTGGTCGGGAGAAGTACGTGGCGGTACGTGTCGGGCGACACGTAATACCTGTACTTAAGGACGCCGTGTCTCGCGTTTCTTGCCAATTCGTTCTCGTACGTACACGAGCATATTGCTCCCAAGCACGCGCATTTCTTCGTGGTGAAGGACGAGGCAGCTTCTTCTTGGAAACTTCCTGGAGAAAGTCTGGATTGCAGACTGCGGCGACGTACGAGGTTACCCACCACGTTTCCACCGGCCGACGCCGAGACGCCTCGGAGGAGCATTCGAATTCCTGGATGGAGCGCGAGGATGTTCCGGTGAAGCAGGAGGAAGCGGCGGAAGCGCCTGCGAGGAATCCCGGAAAGGCCAGGCCTCGGGACTCCTGGAAGGGGCCCCTGCGGGGGTCGGGAAACGGTAGCTTTGCGGGCGCGGAGACGGGCAGCGGGAACAAGGATGTCGGAAAATATCGGACAGGGGTGCGGGAGTCGGACCTTGAGGCGGCGAGGGCTGAGTTTGTGGAGCAGATTCTGGGGTCGGCCGCAAACGGGTCCTTCAACGCGGGGCGCTTCGGTGGGACTATAGAGAATCAAGGCGGTTGTGGCGGGTTGAACGCGAACAGCGATTCTGGCAGTCCCGGGTGTGGTGCCGTTGGCACCACTGCCGCAGGCGGTGGCGGTGGGGAGGGGGCGAGGGACGCAGTCATGCAGTCCGTCCTGGCGACCCTGCCCGCGTCCTTGAGTCAAAAGCACCACGAGGTGGCGATGAATGCGACATGTCAGGTGGATGGGTGCGAGCAGAGGCTGTGCATGCTCAAGGAGTATCATCAGCGGTACCGGGTGTGTGCAGACCACCTGAAGTGTGACCATATTGTGAAGGATGGCATTCGACAGCGGTTCTGCCAGCAGTGTGGGAAGTTTCAGGATCTCGAGTTGTTTGATGACGACAAGCGGAGCTGTCGCGAGCGGCTGAAGAAGCATAATGAGCGGAGGCGTAAGCGGTTGGATGCGAGGTATGCGGCGGCGATGATGCTCCTGAAGAGTGCGGGGGCGGGCGACGGGGCGGTGCATCAGTCGTTTGTGGATCCCAGCTCGCAGGATCCCAGCTCGCAAGATCCCAGCTCGCAGGATCCCATGTGGCCGCCGGCTGTTCATATCGGCGGGGATGGGGACTTGAATAGCTCCATGGAGATGATCACGGATCTGGTGTCGTACATGATGGCGGTGCGCAGTCAGGGGACAGACACCGAGTCTGACCTGGAAAAGGATCCGGTGAGCGCGACGTGCGCCAAGATGGTTAATAAGACGCTCGACACGAATTTTCGACCCAAGTGCACGCCCAATGTGAAGGTGATGGTACGTATTATAGGAGGACGCCGACGACGCGATGATACCAGACGACGCTCACCGTGCGCTTCACTTCGGTTCGTTCGCCAGGGACTGCTGCTCCATAACTTTGCTGGGGCCCTGGGGTATGACGTGAGCAGTATGGTGCTCACGCCGCACCGCGATGGTGTAGGGCGTGTTGCGGCCTGGCCGAGTGATGCCGCCGGGCCACGTGTTGGAGACATCCCTGCTGATATGATGTACCCGCCGCCTGGTTTTCCGCCGCCTGGATTCCCACTGTATGGGTTTCACGGCCCCAACCCCGGGTACTATGGCGCGCCCGGTCCTGCTGGTCCTGTTGGTCCTGGACCGTCATCGCAGCCGATGCCCTGGCATCGTGGGCACCCCGGACATGCTGGACAGTTCCGACCGCCCGGGGCCATGGACGGCGGGTTCTTTGGGAGACACGAGGCGCAGGCCAAGCGCGCAAAGGATGGCGACGGGTTGGAGCGGCAGGCGTCGCAGGGCGCAGCGGGAGTCGCTCTGTTGAACTTTCTGAAGGGATTCGGGTCTGCTGAAAAACGATGAATGGTACGGTGACGATGCCGGGATTGACGACGGTGAGGAACGGCGAGGAGCAGATTTTGCCTGGCGGCGGGTGCGGGGCGCAGATACAGCCAGGCGCCGACGATCGGGGCGCCGACGAACGGGCGAGGCTCGGACCCTCCGTTCTCGACTCTTGATTGCTGCCAATACGTTCGTTCCGGCTGACAGGAAGCTCTGCTGGTGGAAGACACGGTTGGGAAAAGAGCCGTGGGGTGGAGCCACTGACTGCACTGACCCTAGTAAAAACGCGTTTGTCGGGTTCTTTGCAACGCGTTTGCCTGCAGGCCTCAGCTGAAAGCGCAAAACGAAAACTTATTTCAGCCCCCTCCAGCACGCGAAACATTTCCTCAAAGAGAACCGAGTCGCTCTAGTCTCTCTCTCCTCTCTCATCTGATCGTTCTCGATTCTCGATGCGCGTCGTCGCGAAGAACGTCACGGCAACGCATCTGCTGGGCCTACGAAACGCTCGCCCTTCAGTGTCAGTCTCAGTCGTACCCAGTGTGCGCACGCAACGCCCCCATATGCTGTCGAGGCGACACCACCATCCCCTCGGGGTGCGAACCCAGAGCACGCGGAGCGCTCGAGACGACGACGACGCTGACGACGCT
>Ga0181584_10001983_pt1 | contig 15597 bp, 10 predicted proteins | sample 071ome_30_FD_132462 | JGI IMG/M metagenome (GOLD analysis project Ga0181584, IMG submission 132462) | Coastal salt marsh microbial communities from the Groves Creek Marsh, Skidaway Island, Georgia - 071406AT metaG (megahit assembly) | ecosystem: Environmental > Aquatic > Marine > Intertidal... | reverse complement strand
GTTCAACGTTCAACGTTAAGATTCCTACATGATGGAACACAACGATGAAGATTTCTTCTTCTCCTTTTTCCTCTCGTTCCCGTCCCGCCGCCCGCGGCGGGCCAGGCCAGCCTCGTCGGCGTCCGCCGCCGCCGCTCCCCGACGCGCCCTCGCGTCCTCCTCGGCCTGGAGCTGTTGGGCAAGTTTGAAGTCTGCATCGGCCGAATCCACGCCAACGCCAGGATTCGCGACGACGGTAGTGTGGGGCGAAAACCTGCCAAAGTCCCAGCCGACAAACGCGCTGTCGTTATCGACCGCCTCCAGCGTCTCCCACACAATGTCACTCTCATTCTGATACCCTTGGTCAGTCACCAGGACGAAGAGCCTCCCGTCATGCTTCAACAGCGTCGAGAAGTGGTTGTTCCGGAAGAAGACGGCCAGCTGGCCATCCTCGAGACCCTCGTGCAGACTGGAAATGCCGTAGTACGTCAGCTGGCTGCTGTTCGCCTCCAAAAACTCCTTGATGACCAGCGCCGACGTCACTAACTCGCTGGCGGCGTCGTCCGGGGCATCCCTGGCATCGGCTGCATCGGCGGCGTCTGGCGCGCCGGTCGCTCTGCCGTTCTCATCGCTCCTGCCCATGGTCGCCGTCTGGGAGAGCTGCTTCGGGGTCACAAACGCACCCGAAACCGTCTCATCCAGCAACGCCCCGATCGCCTGACCCAAACTATCTTGACTGATCAGGCTCGACGTCCCCGTCGTCGTCCGCTTGGGCCGCGGGAGCAGCGAGCTCTCCCTCGAGACGTCCCCCGACGTCCAGCCTGTCGACTCGTCAACACTCCCCAACCGATCGAGATTCATCGAATCCAGCACCTGCGCCAGCTCCTCTTTCGCCACGCTCGCCTTGTGACTCGGCGGCGTGCTCGGCGCTTCCGAGCTCGTACGCCGCCGCCGACCATCCTCCGAAATGTGGCTTTCGGCGACGCCGTTCCCGTTTGCATCCTCGTTCGCGTTCGCGTTTATATCGATGTCATCATGGGCACCTCCGCGGCCACCCACGCCGCCGCTCGCGAGCCTCGTGATCACCTCGAGAGCAATCTCGTTGTACGTCCGCCCCCGGATCGCCGACGCCGTCTCGACGTCCTGCGGGTCGACGATCCACCCGTGCACCAGGTCAATGCCGAGCAGATCAAACACACACAGCGCACTCGTATACTCGACCCCCTTGATATCATTGAACCGCACGTTCACATCGATACCCGTCGTGAGCAGCGGGATCTCGCTGATCGCATCCGCCAGGTTATACTGCAGGTCCGCCTTGACCGACTCGCTCACACTCGACGACGAGTTCAACATGGCCTCGTTCTTATCCAGCAGATACTCGGCCAGCATGGCCACCACCCTGCTCACGGGAACCTCCCCGGCTCCCGGCGGCAACGACAGGTTCCCCCGGAGCAGCAACACGTTGAACAGCGCGATGATCGGACAAGGTCCGTTCACGTCCTGCAGGAGAATGCCCACGCTGTCGACATTGTCTCCCCGTCTATACTTGATGGTCTTGATCGCATAGTGGTCCTCGTGCTGGGCGACCGTCGGGTTTTCCTGGGGGTCGCCTTGACGATCCATACGGCCGTTCGTCCCTGGCGCTCCGTTGCGTTACGTCACCCCCCGCTTCTCCGTGTGTTTCTCACTCACTCGCGAGTGAGAAACACACCCGATTGGTCCCGGTCTCTCTCCTATACACGCGCTGCCTGTACACGCAACGGAAATCCTCGAGGAAAAGGACTGACTGACGGGCCCTCCGCAGGTCCGTTCGTCGTTCCGATGCCGTTTGGGCCTCGGTTCAGTCCTCGAGTTACAGTTACGTATATACAGGTAGTTAATGCTGTGTGCGTGCTGCGCTCCTCCCCTCTCCCCTCTCCCCTCTCTCCGTCTCTCCCTCCCTCCCTCCCTCTCTCTCTCCCCTCTCCCCTCTCTCGTCTTCCTCTCACCGTGCAGTCCTCCGCCTTGCTGCTCTCGGCAGCCAGTCCTCTTCAATGTTATGCACGGAAGTCACCTTCACCCACTGCGCCGCGCCGGCATAGTTGTTCACCAGCCGGAGCACGAAGCTCCCGAACTTGCCAGCCGCCGGGCCCCGCGCCCACATCGCGTCCTCCATGGCCGTCAGCGCGTTGTACCGGACGTTGCTGCTCGTCGCCATGAACCCACTCCACACCGCGCCCGTGCCCAGCACACTCTGGACCCTCTGTGGCGGGTCAAAGCGTTGATCAAAGCGCTCCCGCAGGTAAATCAGGCCGTGCACGCACATCGCCCCCAGTGCCCCCATCCCGAGCCCGATCGCACCGTACTGGACGCCCTTCAGCAGCAGCGTACAAAGCCTCGCGGTGACGGTAAATGGCGTCTTTCCGGGAGGGGACGTCTGGAAGACGTGCGCCGGGAGCAGGTTGAGCCTGAGCCTCGCCCGGAGGCTCCCGGTCACCGGCGGCGGCCTCGTCGTGCTCGGCGCCAGCAGGTAGACCAAACCAAAGTCGCTCAGCAGGGAGATGGCCAGATGGCAGAACGTGAATTCTAGCTCCCTCCAGAAGCGCTCCTTCCTCGCTGCCACGTTTGCCGCGGTGATGATGGCCGCGTCCAGTCCACACTCGATCAACAGCTTGGTGCCAAAGTACGGATCTGCCTCCAGCCGACCCCGCACGCCGCGGAGCAACATCGCCAGTGGTCCTAGCCGCCTATTACCAGAGGGATTGGACTCGCCGTCCCCCCATCGCCGATGGCGGTCGTCGTTGTCGTTCGGCGGGCCGTCGTTCGAGCCGCCGTGATCTCCGCTGGCCGTGTCGGGCGTCCCGGAAGACGATGATGACGATGACGATGACGATGACGATGACGACGACGACGACGCGTCCGTCCGATGCGAACGCGTCGCGATCGACGCCGAGTGCGCCGAATGCCCCGTCGTCGTGGCCATCGTGGCCGTCGTCGTGGCAGCCGCCATCATTTCCTTGAGTGGCGTGACTTCCGTTTGGTTGGCCCCCCCGCCTTCATTTCCCCTCGTACTCCCATGCTCCCATTCTCCGGCGGCCGGCGGCGCCTCACACGACGTGACGACCCGCCTCGACCGAGACTCTGCTTTTCTCCTCGACGTCAGTGTCGCCCTCATCGTTCCCCTTCTCTTCGCCGCCACCCACGGCATGCTCCTCGCAATCGACGCAGTTGACGCAGTTGACGCAGTTGACGCGCTCGCCACGCCAGTCCCCATACCAGTCCCACTCATCGCGCTCACTTTGCTTGCTTTGGCTCACCGCGTTCCGCTTCCTTGAGCACTCGCACCACCTGCTGCTCTCCCTCCCGCTGCGACTTCTTGTTCGCTTTCTGCGCCTTGGTCAACCCGGCAAAGCCCCACTTTGGCAACCACGCACGTCCACCTGTCGTTTTCTTCACAACGAGCAGAATCTGAAGAGGGGCGTGACGAGGTGCGTGAGTGTGATCAGTTCTCGTGTCCACGCATGCAGCTGTCGGCGCCGGGAGAGAGAATCGCCCCCGCTCGCTCATGCAAGTACCAAGACGGTATTGCACTCCGATTGACGATAGACGACGGCCGATCAACGCACGTACCTGAGAGGCCTTCATCAAACGAGCCCAAAGTTTCCGGGCAGCTGATTTGAATACGGACGAACGCCGCGGCGCGGGCGAGTTTCGAGTTTCGGCGGTACCTGGAACGAGGTCGTGTACACACAGACTGCTACACGAACTCGAACCTCCGGGCGAAGAAAGAAAAAAGTTTCGGCCACGGAACCCACGACAAGCGTTCTCAAATTGAACGAATCGTCCGCTTGCGTGTTTGTATCGTGACGCAGAGCGATCGTACCTGTGGACGTACCTGTGGACGCGGTCCGGAGCTTGCGAGGGCGTTTGCGTGCGTTTCACGGTCACGGTTGAGTTCACGACGAGAGATCAAATCACCGTGGCCAATATGGAAAACGCCGCCGACGCCGACGCCCGGCTGGCACCACCGCCGCCGTTTCCATGGATCCCGCCGCTGGCCACGTATATCACGGGGCCTGTCGTGGCAGAGTCGGAGCAAGCGTCGGCGCTGAAGGCCATCGTCGAGGCCGTGACGGCCTCAATGCCACCCGGGTCGCGGCAGCAGCGCCGGGTGTGCCCTCAGGATTGGCCGGACGGTGGTGTCGATGGCGAGGATGGCCTGTTGATGATTCTTCTCCAGACGCTCGGTCCGTATCTGACGCATGAAGACGACGTGAAGCGCACTCGTGCGATTACGTTGCTGTCTCGGGTGTTGATGGCTGCGCCTGGGCTGGTGACGAATCCGCTCGAGCTGCACCACTTGGCGGAGTTCTACACGTCGCGTTTGATGGACTGGCCGGCGCTTCGCGGGGCGCTCGAGGGATGCGTGGTGCTCGCCGATTTCGTCGACGAGGACGGTGACGGCTCTGACGGCGACGCCGTCCGGCGGCAGGCGGCGGCCAGATCGGGGAATACGAGTACGAGTACGAATGCGAGTACGAATGCGAGTACGAATGCGAGTACGAATGCGAGTACGAATGCGAGTACGAATGCGAGTGCGAATGCGAACAACAACGGAGAGAAGGCGGCATTCGCCGGTCTCAAAGCGGGATTCTTTGTTCCGAGGAAAACGCCAGCGCGACGGCCGCCCACGGCGGGGCAAGCGACTCGACTGCCGCCGCAAGCGCCACGGTTGCTGCCGCCGCCGCTGCGGCTCTGCGACCATGACGCGGTGGCGCTGCTGACGACGATCGCAGACTCGGTCTACGTCCGTTCGCTCGCGGCGCACGATCGCTCGCTGGTCTTCACCCTGATTTCCAAGTTGGTCACCGCGTACGGTGACGTGGCGCTGTCCGCTGAGGTGGACTTGGCAGAGCTGATGGTGGTGAGCATGGACGGGGAGAAGGACCCCGGGTGCTTGTTTGACGCGTTCCAGGCGCTCCAGGCGGTGTGTGGGGCGTTTTGTCGGTTGGAGGAGCGCGACGTGGCGTTGGAGATGATGCGTAGGGCGGAGGAGGAGCTATTTGATGTGCTTGCGTGTTATTTTCCGGTGAGTTTCGAGCCGAAGGAGCGGTCGGCGCGGGGGATCACCAGGGAGGACTTGGCGGGTGGGTTGGAGGGGTGTTTGTTGGCGTGGCCCGGGTTTTATGAGGATGCGTTGGATATGGTGGAAGAGAAGATGGGGAGTATCGTCAAGCGGGCCAAGGTTGACTCGATGCGGTTGCTGGCAGGGCTGTGTGCTCGCAGTGGGGGCGTGGCGGGGATCGGGAATGCGTCGCCGCGGCGCGTGTGGAGCATGTTACGAGGCGACGTGGTCGGCGCGGGCGAGTGTCAGTTTTTTGGGAAGGATCATCCCATCGTGCTCTCGACGCTGGCGCAATGCTTGGCGGGCAACGGGCGGAACGAGGGGAACGAGGGGCTGGGCAGGGAGGTGCTGGGCGATGTGGTGGTCGGGGACTGTATGTCGTGCCTGGATCCGGATGTCGAAGGGTACAGCGAGTCGACGGAAGGTGCGGCGTTCGAGCGGCAGGTGGGGCTGACGAGGTCGACGGCGTTGATTTTCCGAGCGTGTGCGCTCGCGGGCGGTCCGGTGTGGCGACGGGCGGTCGAGAAGCACGCGATGTCTCTCGCTGAATTGTTCTTGTACCACGTACGATCAACGAACGTGCCACAGATGTGCTTTACGTTGCTGCTGTTGTACGCGCTGTTGGCAGACGTCGGCCAGCTGTCGGGCAGTGCGGACTGTGCGACCACCAAGAAGATGGACGAATGGGGAAACGCCATCCGGTGCGCTCATGACGTACTGTGCACGTTTGTAGTGATGCACGCGTCCATTTGGGGCGCAGAGGTGGGCGCTGATGACCCGCTGGCGTGGACTGTGACGACGGGTGAGTGCTCCTTCGTGTGGCCGACCGACCCGTCCGAGTACAACTTCGCAGTCCTGCTCGCGACGTCGGCAAGATCGCTCGATGCAATTTCGTGCTTCGATGATATGTGGGTGGAGGCGGAGGTCCCGGCTTATGTGCTCGCCTGTAGCAAGGTCATGCGCGTCGATCACGAAGGTGTGGCGGCCGTGGCCCGCTGCGCCTTGGAGAACGTGTGTGCGTCTTCCTACGGCAGGCGCCACGATGTCACGAAGAATACCGTGGATCTCCTGCTCCAGGAACTGGGCGGCGGTGACGGCGGCGGTGACGGTGGCGGGAACGGTGGCGGGAACGGTGACGGGACGGCCCTGCCCCGTTCGGTCATGGACGCAATCTTCCATTTCCTGGCGTCGGTATGCGTCGAGGACGGGGAGAGGGGTCCCTCGCGCCGGCCGGCCGTACTGAAAGAGCTGCGTGAGAGGTTGACATCGGCGGATGATCTCGCGCGCGGCCTCGTCATCCTCGAGGGCGAGCCGGACAGCGTCGCGTGCGCCGAGGAGGTCGCCGTCCTCGAGGAAATATTGACCCGCGTGGCCGCCTCCGGCTCCCCTGACTCCCATGACTCCCACGACTCCCCTGACGAAACCGACGCCAACGTCTCCAGGGCTTCGTTTGGCGTCTGCAAGCGGATGACCCGAGAGGACCAGCGCCGCGTGCTGCGAGACCGGCTCGCCACCCTCGGGAACGGTCGCTGCGACAGCGCCCTCCTCGGGTGCGTGCTGGGGCTGTATCCCGACGTCGCGGCGGACCACCGCGGTCTGCTGCGTGCTCTCGTCACGTTGAGCACCGGTACCAAAACCTCGGAGCTCGCTCGGTACGCCGCGGCCAGCGTGGCCAACAAGACGGCGGCAACGGACCCCGACGGCGTGCTCGAGGCGCTGGACGCGCTGATCGCGTCGTTGCCGGAAGGGGAACCGCACTCTGTTGAGGTATTCCTGAACGCGCTCGCCAAGCAAGGAGGAGACGTGATCGAAGGCGCACTGCAGCGCGTCGTCGCTGCGGGGCGGAGCGCCGCCCTGCGCTCTCTGGTGGGGAGTCCCGCAGACACGGACGCGTCGTCGCGGACGGATGCGTACATCTCTGCGCAGTCCCACGCGACAGTCGCCTTTCTGTGGGAGCAAAAGGCCTACACCAAGGCAAAGCGCTGCCTGATGAGCGTCGAGGCCGACCACACGGCCGCGCTCGTCCACCTCATCGCTGGCCTCCCGCCGGCGCTGGTTCGCTCCGACAAGGCGTTCGTTTGCGCCCAACTCTGTGCATTTCTCGAGCGAATGTCACTCGACAACGAGCGTGCGCTCCTCGCCGACGTCGGCGTCGACGAGCAGAGCCTTGAACGGGTTCTCAGGGTTTTCGGGGGCCTCATTGCGCTGCCCGAGACTGCGGAGCGCGTCGGCGCCTTCCTGCCGGTGCTGCTCCACCTCGTCCTGCACGCCCGCTACGCCGGTGCCCGACAAGCTGCGCTCGATTGCCTCGCTCAGATCGCGCGCGACATTCCATACCAGACGATCCACCCGCATCGTCGCGCCATCGTCAAGACGGTCGTGGCAGCCTGCGACGACCGCAAGCGAGCCGTCCGCGCCACGGCAGTCAGCTGCCGCGAGCTCTACTGACGTTTTACTTAATCATTACTCCATTAATCTGTCTTCTTGCCAGTCGGGTACTTCTTGTAAAACCGCTTCCGCATCCCCTTGTGCAGCGACGTCACAAACGCGTTGACCGCCCACACCGGGCCGACCGACTTGATCAACATCAGCATCAGGCCGTGGCTCCAGTACGGCGTCCGGTCCGTCTCGTATCCGATCTGCTTGACTGCCGCCCGCGCCCACGCCTTGGGCGTCGGCGCGTCCAACCTGGGCTTTCTGATCTTGGAAATCTTGGTCATCACGAAGAACGGACACTGGTCGTGCACCCGGACGTTGAAATCCTTCAGCTCCTCGTCCATCGACCTGGAGAACTGGTTAACGTACGACTTTGACCCGGCGTAGACGCTCAACAGCGCCACAGACGGCAGGATCCCGTTGGCCGAACCAATGTTCACCACCACGCCGCGGCGGCGCGCCTTCATGCCGGGGAGCACGGCGCTCGTCAGCACCGTCGGCGCGTAGCAGTTAATATGCACCAGATCCCTGTAGTACTCCGCCGAGACCGTCTCCAGGTAGTCCGGATGATCCAAGCTCATCCCCGCGTTGTTCACCAGGATTCCCACGTCCTTCCCGTCCACCAACGCCTGAAACTTGGCCAGCGCCTCGTCCGTCACCTTGGTGAGGTCCATCGCGTGCGTCGACACCGCCACCTTGCCTCCCACAGCATCCGAAATCTCCTTTTGCACAGTGTCGAGCCTGGCCTGCGTCCTCGACACGAGCACAACGTCCAACCCACGCTTGGCCAACTCGAGCGCATACGCCTTGCCGATGCCGTCTGTCGCACCCGTCACGATCGCCGTCTTCCCGTACTTCCGCAGATTCTTGCCCGGCCGGATGAAGTACACAACGACGTAGTTCACGACCGCGATCAGCACGCGGAGCCCGACAATCGCCCCGACGAGGGCGCAGGCGTGGACGGCCAACGGCGGCGCGAGGGAGGGCTTGCCGGCCGGCGTTCCAGTTCCCCACATGATGATTGGGAAGGACTGCGGACTAGGAGGAACGAACGAACGAACGAGCACTGTGCGTGAGTGAAGGCAGGTGTATGTTCTCTCCTCAAGTCATCGACCCGACGGGGCAGGGTGTGTCCCAAGATCGAAAATTCCGAACGGAAAGGCAGGGGGTCCGGCTCGTCGGCAAGAAACGACGCGGTATCCTTCGCCGCCAACCCACCAAACGCGCATACACGCGAGCCTCCAAGAACGAACGAAATACAAAAAAACGTACGTACGAGAATGCCCAGCGAGTTCACAGAGGAAACCAAAATCCAAATCTGGTCGCCAGGAAGTTCTGGGCCTGCTGGTACTCCACCTCAACGCGCACCTTGCCGCCCCCACCCAGACCCTTGATCTTCCCACCGACCTTCACCCCGCCCTCCCCATAACACACTTCCGACGCCAGCCTCCCCTTGGTCTTCACCTTGAACGACCTGACCGACCTGACCGACACCGGCACCGGCACCCCGCGGACCACGCCCTGCGCCTCGAGCTCGAACCGAGGCGCCCCCACCCCCACCCGCACCGCGTCGTCCCCATCTGACCGCTTCAACGTCGCATGCACATCAACCCGCCCCCCACAAACCCACTGCTTCACCCCGCACTCCTTCACCCGACCCCCCGCGCGCGTCACGCTCACCGTCGGCAACGACGACAAGAGCGACGACAAGAGCGACGACACTCGAGTCGTCGCGTTTGACGCACCAGAACCTTCGTGTGGTTCGTCTTTCGCGCGTTTCCGCTTGAACAACTCCGCCTTCACCTTCCCATCGTGCGAATACGTCACGCTCGACACGCTCCCACCCACGCCCCACCCTGTCTCGTGCGTCTTCTTCACCGTGACCTTGCGGAGGGCGTCTTGCCGTGCCTCCACCCGACAGACCGTCGACCGCAACGTCGGCCCCACCTCCAACGCACTCTCCAACTGCCTCCGCACAACATCATAATCCAACTCCAGCTTGGACACCGACTCGACGGGCTCCAACCGGCAGTGCAGATCGAGACCGTGCTCACCGCCACCATCCGGGTCGCTCCAATCCAGCGTATACACGGCGGACAGCTCCGCGGGAACGAAACGAACGGGCACGACCCGGTCGAGTTCCAAGAAACTCTTCCACTCGAGCGACTTTGGCCTGGCGCACACGCCGATCCGCGGGTGGTTGTCCGCGCGGGCGAAATCGTAAAAGACGTGCCGGCTGACGTCGGCGTCAATGTCGCAGCTGACATTCGAAATGTCCAGCGCGGGGGCGACGGACGAACAGCACGATGGTACAGTTCCCGTCGTGGTCGTCGAGGTCGTCGAGGTCGTCGTGGTCGTCGTGGTCGTCGTGTTCGTCGTGTTCGACGGTCCTGTGGCGGTCGCCGCGACGGTCACGGCCGGCAGGGACGTGCCACCGACGAGCACGTCTACCGACTGGGCCGAGCTCGTACTGCGGAAGCACTCGAGGGCGTCATAGGCGCGTCTCCGCGCCGTTCCTGTCGCGCATTGCGTGTACTCGGTATCACGGTAGAGTATACCGACCGTTCCGAGGGCCTCCTCGAAGCCGAAATCGCCCATTCGCGCGAGCAGCCGTGACTCGTCGAGCCGTGGGAATGAATTTGAAAATTTTTAACCCGAAGATGGCCCCAAAGCGTGGTCGTCTGGCGACAAAGGCACAGCAGCAGAAGCCTACCACCACGTCCACGCCCGGAGCGTGGACCTACCGAGCGGAAAGGTCCGTGACCGTCGTCGCGGCTGATCGTGTGGACCGCGCTCCCACGTACCCACTCACTCGTCCCGTTCTTCTCTCTCCTCCCAGTCGCCTCCTCACCCAGCGCCTCATTGCCCTCCATGGCAAACCGGAGCGTACCGCTGACCCCTTGAACGAGTACAACATCACCCAAGGCCACCACCAGAGCTCTGTCCTGGACTCGCTCGTCCGCACGATTCTCTCCCAGAACACGACAGACAAGACTTCCATTCGCGCGTTTGCCTCGCTGAAGGAGACGTTCCCGGACTGGGAGGCCGTGCGGACGGCAGACGTGGGCGACGTCGCGGAGAGCATCCGGGTGGGCGGCCTTGCGGACGCCAAGGCCGGTTGGTTGGTCGTAGACCTCGTTGACCGCCGTGCGCTCGCGCATCGCACGCCCACAGACTCGATTCTCACTCGCGCTGCGCGCTCGGTCGTTCGCCAGGATCCAGACGATCCTTCAGACGCTGCACGAAGAGCGCGGCGCGTGCACGTTGGAGTGGCTGCGTGAGAAGCAGACGGACGAGATCAAAGAGTACTTGTTGGCGTTCAAGGGGGTCGGCCCGAAAACTGTGTCGTGCACGCTGCTGTTCGCCCTGGAGCGGGCAGACTTTCCGGTGGACACGCACGTGTGTCGTATTGCCGGCGACCTTGGTTGGGTAGGCAAAGGGTCGAGTCGAGAGGCCACGTACGAGCACTTGAATGGGGTGCTCGAGGATGACCTCAAGTACGACTTGCACATTACCTTGGTGGAGCACGGGAAGACATGTGGGTATTGCTCGACGAGGCGTGGGCGCGTGTCGCCTGACGAGTGTCCCGTGAAGCTGGCAAAGGCCGAGCGGCGGAAGGAAGGCGGGGCGAGGAAGCGAGTGAAGGCAGAGGAAGAGATCAAGGTCGAGGATGTCGAGGATGTCGAGGACGTGGTGAAGAAAGAAGAGCCTGTGTGGTGAATCTTGGCACTGGGGACGGTCGTATAGGGTATAGGGTATCCCGGTCCCACGTCCGTCTCTCTTGGACGTTTCGAGCAAACCGTTGATGATGATTTGCTCAAAGCCCCGCTTTCCATTTAATAGTCAACAATAGTATGCGTCGCGTGTGGGCCGTTGTGTCGCTCCTCGTGTGTCTGGTGGCCACGACGAGCGGACAGCAACTTGGCGATTTCAAAGCGTCGGGCAACTCGGTTGTGCTCCTCTCGGTTCCGCTCTATGGGGACGCCGCGCTCGCGAGCGTCGATCCGAATGGGACGGATGCTCTGTTTATGTCCGTCCGGAGTGATTTGGAGGGGCGTGACGATCAGTTGTGGCTGGACGACGGGCATTTTGGGCGAGTGTTCCAGTGCGGAGGGGCGCTCGAGTCGTTCCTGGAGCTGGACGGGTTCGAGGGTATGATTCCGTCGCCGTCGTCCTTCGCCACGTCCTTCTGGTTCAGGGTCGCCGGGGGGTCGGACGAGGCCGGTGCGGGCGGTGCGGGCGGTGGGGGCGGGGCGGGCGGTGGGGGCGGTGCGCAGACGTTGGTGGTGGTTCCGACCGGAAACGGGACGCATATCTGGGTCTGGGTCGATGCTGAGGGTGATTTGTGTGTCGGTGATGGGTGTACCGAGGGGCTGGGTCTGAACGACGGAGACTGGCACCATGTGACCCTGTCGGCGCCGACAACGGAATTCTCGGAGGAGCGTGTCGGGGAGGCGTTGGTTGGGGAGGATCCGACGACGACGACGATTTCCGTGTTTTTGGGTGGGGTGGCGGTATCTCGCGGGGAGATGGTCGTCAGTTCGGTGGATAACGACCCCGCGTCGTCATCCCTCCTCGTCTGTGCGTCGGCCTATCGGGACGAGCTGTTGGCCGGCAATGTGGCCGGTCTGACGGTGTTTGATCGCGGTCTGAATGCCACGGAGGTTGTCCTCAACTACAATCTCCGTGATAATCCGTTCACCGGGAGCGCGCCGACAGCACGGAGCGCGGCCTTGGCGAGCGCGGCACTGCCAGTGTGTAGCGATGTGCCGATCCCGGGCGTGATTACCTACACGTCGTGTGCAACGGATCATGTGTGCTATAAGGTGCACGAGCGGAGTCTGTCCATGCTCGATCCGACGTTGAAGCTGAACGAGTACGGCGGTCGCGTGGGACTGTGCGCGCCGAAGGGTATCGTCGACAGGCTGCCGGATCCGCGCTTCGTGCCTCCGGCACTGGCGTTCTTCCCGCTGACCCTCAATCGGCTGTTGAGCTACCCGCAAGGGATATACGGCGGTGATGGACGCGATGTGGTCCTCGTGGAGGACGAGTTGTTCGGGCAGGCGCTGTATTGTGACGGCGAGGACTCGTTCGTCGCGCTCGATACGGTGCCGTACGGGGTTGGTGGGCGGTTTTCCATCAATCTGTGGTTCAAGGCCGAGGGAGCGGGGGCCGGTCGTCGAGACGACCGCGAGCACTCGTGGTTGTTCTCGCATGGCGCGTATGGGGGCGGCCTGGACGCGCTGGGTGCGGATCAGGTCCAGATCTACCTGACCAACGCCGTTGGCGATGTCGGCGATGTCGATGGCGACTACGCGGATGTCACGGCGGTTGTGTTTGACCGGAGCGATGCGCGGTCAATGAATGATGGGGTCGATGCGGTGCCGGTCTTGCACGGAAACGGTCAGGTGGGTGAGTTTGTGGTTCTCGACGACGATGCGTCGCAAGTGTTGGGCGGATCGGGGGAATTGGATCCTCGCAACGCCCGGGACGGCGACTGGCACATGGTGACGGTCACGACCAACGGCGATGCGGGGTTTGTCCTGTACCTGGATGGCGAGGAGGTCAACAGCATCGGGGCCAACTCGACCGTTGAAAACGTGCTCGGGGAGGTGTTCGACGTGCATGGCGGCGACATGCTGCTGGCCATGAACGAGATGGTCTTGTGCCGTCGGGGGGTGCCGTCGAGCGACGACGAGCCGTTTGCGTTCCGGGGCCGGCTCGCGTATCTCTCATTGTGGGACACGAGGCTCGGTCCCGGGCAGGTCCGTCTGTTGTTCGATGCCGTCACAAACGCGGCCCAGCGGTCTCTTCCGAGCGCTCTTCCGCCATCAGTCGCCGCTGAGTTTGATCCAACCATTCACTTCGACAGGATCGACCGGGCTTCGCGGGTCAGCGTCAAAGGCGCCCGGTGCATGTTTCCGGCGATCTACGCGGGTGCCCTGGCATATGACTGCGTCGTGTACGCCGACGGGACCGAGCGATGCGAGGTCGCCGACGAGGACGGCGGTGGCTGGCAAGTGTGTGCCGCCGCAGATGCCGTCGGTCCTTCGACCGACTCGCAGCAGCAGCAACAGGAGGAGGAGGACGCCGACGACGCCGAGTACGTCGACGACGACTTGCGGGCCGCGGTGCTCCAGCGCGGCGAGGCCGGCGGCGAGATGGACCACTGCCTTCTCAGCGAGCCCGAGCAGGACGTCAAGCGGGAATCGCCGATAGGGTGTCGGGACGGCCTAATGTGCGTTCCCATCACCGATGATGACCTATACTACTCGATCTCAGACGTGGGCGCAGGCGCAGGCGCAGGCGGGGGCGACATCGGCACCTGCATGCGGGCGCCCAGCACCATCTCCCGCTTCGACATCTTCAACTACCTCTACCGCATGAACATGGCGCAGCCGCTGTCGCTGTACCCGCTGATCGATCGGTCGCTCGAGGAGGTCACGCTGCCGCCCAAGACGGCCACAGCCGAGAACGTCCGGTGGCGATGGAGCTCGCCCTTCAAAGGAGAGGTGCCCCAGTGCACCGCTAGATCGGAGGATCTCGGTGATGGCTCCAGCATCGAGCTCGCGATTTCGACCACGCAGGGCCCCGAATTCAGCGAATGCGTGTGGTTCTCGGTCCGCGAGCGTGAAGACCCGTCGTCGTCACTGCAGGTCTACGACAAGCTGGTCTTCATGCGCAACGACGTGTTCGAGGCCGTGCTCCACCCCGTGGCCTGCCGGGATACGCCGTGCACCGCCGACCAGTACACGCTGGATGTCGATATTGTGGCTGCCCGCGATGAAGCCGACGTGATGGACGCGTCCACCGCCGCGAACATCGACAGCGCCGAGCGCTGGCACATGGCCTGCGCGAGCGTCAGCGTCAGCGCCGACGACGACACGGCGCGCAACATGACGTCCGTCGACCTCTACCTGGACGGAAAGCGCATCAAGACCCTCGCCGTCCCCGCCACGGTCCCCGCTAGCAGCAGCGTCCTGCCCGACGCCGTCGGCCTGCGTTCCAACGTGACGCTGTGCCCGTCGTTCGACGGCAGCGTGACCAACTACGTGCGCTTCGGGAGCTCCCTGTCTGCCGAAGACATCAACACGCTGTTTCGCATGTACGAGGACGTCGGCATTGCCGACTTTGGCGACTTTGGCCAGACGGACGACACCGGTGGTGGCCTGAGCGCGGGCGCGATCGCCGGCATCGTCATCATCTCCCTGCTATGCGGCGGCCTCCTCGCCGTCGTCGCCGTGATGATGTACAGAAAAAGCCGGTCACGCGGTGAGTTCCTCAGGCGTGACAAGGACAGCAACGTGGCCATGCCCGACGACGGCGCTGACGACGGAGCGGGGACGGCGAGAGCGGGAGAGCGGAGCCTCCGCGAGCAGTTTAGCTACGAGTACTCGGCATCGGATCTCAGCGGCCAATCCCTGAGCCGCCAATTCAGCTACGAGTACACACAAGACGGTCAAGACGTTCACGGTCGAGACGGTCGAGAAGCAGCAGAGACGACGACGGGCGTCGTTGCCCGTGCCAACCCCATCTACGAAGTCGAGCCACGAGTCCAATAGCACCCGAATCTATAATTTAAACGATACTAGAGCCCACGCTACAGCAACCCCCCGCTCCGCTCCACCCTCGTCCGACACCAACTCGCCCGCTCCTTCGCCACAACGTTCCCCGGCTCCAACCCCAGCACCTCCTGATACGCAGCCAGCGCCTCCGAATACTTCTTCTGCTTCTCCAACACATCCCCGAGATTGTTCCACGCCTGACGAACGAGCACACAGGGCGAGTTCGCGTCGAGTGAGCGTCGAGTGAGCACCGGGCACGCGAGCGAACGCCCACACCCCGTTCGAGTCAAACACGCACCGTCAGATACCCCGGCTGCATCTCAACCGCCGTCTTATACTGCTTGATCGCCTCCTCATACCGATCCAAATTGAAATAACTGTACCCCAACGCATTATGCACCTGCGCCAACAGCTCCTCCCTCGCCTCCTCCCCCCCCCCCCTCCCCCCCCCCCCCCCCCCCCCCCCCCCCCCCCCCCCCCCCTCCCCCCCTCTCCCCCTCCTCTTTCCCC
>Ga0181584_10001976_pt1 | contig 15623 bp, 13 predicted proteins | sample 071ome_30_FD_132462 | JGI IMG/M metagenome (GOLD analysis project Ga0181584, IMG submission 132462) | Coastal salt marsh microbial communities from the Groves Creek Marsh, Skidaway Island, Georgia - 071406AT metaG (megahit assembly) | ecosystem: Environmental > Aquatic > Marine > Intertidal... | reverse complement strand
TAATTTTGTTATCATTAAATCCACACTATTTATTGGATTTTAGGTGATTTTCTAAATTAAATTTTTCTTTTTTTTCTTCTACCGTTTGACAACTCATAATCAAGAATACAAATAGTAAGGGTATGTTTTTCATGTTAAATAAAGTGTATAAACAATATAACAGTTCAATAGGGTTATAAATTCAATACCCTAAAGTAGCTAAAACTGGACGAATCATACGCATATACAATGAAGGTGCATACTGTACCATAATTTGACAGTATTGGTTGTCCGATATTTTCCCTTTTTACTGCCTTATTGGCGTAGTTTTGGGACAATATAGGTACAGTTATTCCCTTAAATCCTGTATTTGCTAAAATGCGTACTTTCTATATCGGGTAGTAACTCCCTCGCCGCCAAGTGATAAAATTTAAACGGGTAAAATATTGCCCAACGCAAAACCGATGATTATACCCAGCAAAAGAATAATCATGTTTCGACCCTTAAAAAACCAGTCAAAGTTTTTTTCCCATGAATCTGGAATAAGGTTTTTGTTTTCATCTACTGCAATTCCAGATCGAATGGAATAACCGGCATACCAATACACTCCCAATACTAATGCCGTAATAAAAATAATTGTAACTAAAAGTTCATTCATAATGGTTTATTTTTCAGTAATATACGAAAAAACTGAAAAAAAATCAAGCCTGAAAATGAACGCAAAATGAAAAGAAAAAGCTCCCCCAGAGGGGGAGCCTAACTAAATCAAACAAACAATTAATCTCAAAAGAAAAAAGGGCTGTATATAAGATAGACCTCGTTTCTCATTAAAGGTTTCTTAATTGAATGTTAAAATTTTACCCCTTGGGGTTGAGCGTCCTAAAAAGTGCTCTAAGACCAAAAAAAAGCCCCGAAAATAAAAGCAATGCCACAACCTCCAAATTAAGGATATAATACGGCCATTGACCGATTATAAACGGATTGTCAACATCAGGAGGTCGGTTGAGATACATGTAGTTAGCATCTAAATAAAAATTGAGGGGCATGATCAGTCCAGCAAGTATATTGAGCCACAATAAGGCTTTTAACCAGGAGAAAAGCCCAAGCTCTATCTTTAGATGAAAATACATTATAAGCGGAATTATAATAATACTCAAATGATCGACATAGTACAAAAGATACATAATCGGGTTTCCATCATAATGATTCATTTGAGGTGTAAATAACGATTGAAATCCTCCTATTATTCCTGAGTAAAAAACAAATTCTAGCCAGGGCTTTTTGTTTTTTATCAAAGGGAAAAACATGCAAATCAATGACGAAATGCCACAAAGGTGTAGCGGTAAATTGTTCTGAAGGGTCCAGTTGTCATTGACAATATAAAATACGTTTTCATAAATGAAACTAACAAACAAAACACCGCTCATAAAAGATAGCAGTTGATCAACACGAGTCGCTTGAGCACGTTTGGCCAATGTTAAGGTTGAAAAAACAACAGCAGCAGAAAAGAGGTTATTAACCACCCACTCTTGAGTAAACAAATCAATAGTATAGCTTTCTGCCATGTAGGATGTTGTTAAACTTCACAACTCATATCCTGACCACAACATTGAGGTGATTTGATTTTTCCGGCGCAATTTGGGCATTTTGAAATTTGAACCTGACTTCCGTCATCGAGGGCAAGCCAGTCGTTTTGCAACGGGACATTGCAGGTCGCACAAGAAGCATTAACCTTCATGCCACAAGCATTACAAGCATAGGTATAATTAGGATTCATAGGACATTGATTTATGATTCAATTTAATCATTTTTCTTGTGTATTCCGAATTAAGATGTTTTTAAAGTTTTTCAAAAAAATGTAATTACGTGATTTTAAAATACTTATTAACTTTATTGATAATTTTTTTATTAATTTAGTTTTTCGTCTTTGGAAAAAAAGACGTAAATACGGGAAAATTTATTAATACATGCGGGTACATTTAAGGAAACTTAAAAACAAAAACGGAACTGTTTCGCTTCGATTAGATACTTTTATGGGGTACTACATTGACGAAAATGGTCAACGCAAAGCCCAACGTATTAGAGAAACACTACCACTAAAACTCGTTGAACAAAAGGACAAACCGCTACAGGAAAGGAACCGATCCATTCTTGATCAGGCCGAAAAAATTAGAGCGGAAAAAGAACGTCTTTTACTACAATCTGGAAGCTATCCTTTTTTCGACAAAAACGAATCCAAAAGTGATTTTTATATCTTTTTGGATCAATATATAAAAGCCCAAATTAAGCGGCATCCCTCGAGTAAAGTGACTTGGCAAGGACTCGAAAAACACCTTAAGAACTTTAAGTCCAAAATTTCTTTTGAAGATCTAAACGCTACATTTTATCAAGATTTTTTATCCTTCCTAGAAAAAAAAGCGCTCAAAAGCACTGGACAATCATTGCAGCAAAAGTCAATCAATTTGTACTATTCAAAATTTAAGCGAGTACTTCAGCACGCGGCTGCCAAACAAAAACTGAAACATGCGCCACGATTCCCAAAATTAAAATCAATTGACTCCCAAAGATATATTGTGCTCAATGAAGAAGATATCATAAAACTCAACAGCACTCATTGTGCCAACCATGATGTTAAAAACGCATTTTTATTTGCTTTGCATACCGGGCTCAATTATTTGATGATCAAAGATCTTTGCTGGAAAAACATCATTAGAGAAATGGACGCATGGCTTTTGGACATTCCCGATCGCAATGGCCGCCCCTATTTGTACCCTTTACACCAAAACGCAATCGCGCTTTTGGGCAGTCCAGCCCCCAATCCCAAATTGTTATTTCCGCGCATTCGCTCCAAAAGTGAAAACAATATAATGTTGCTCAAATGGGCGCAAAAGGCGCAAGTACAGCATACACTCACTTTTAATGTCGCAAAATATACCTTTGTGCAACGCAGTATATCAGAGGGGATGAATGTGGAACTCATTCAACAATTATTGGGGCACATGAAATTGAAAACCACCCAAAATTTAATCGAAAAACTGGGCGTCAAAAACCCTTTGCTTTCTGATCCACTTACCACGGAATCTAAGGCGTCTTTTGGAAAAATTTTGACTGACAAGCCCAAACTAATTCCAAATCACAAAAGGATTCAGTTGCGAAACTACTCGTACACTTTCCCTAAAATTAACCGCTCATAAAACGACATTACACCCATGGAATGGTATATGAAAAATAGATATTGGATCTGGGCCGTTACTGGGGTGTATCTTGCCTATCGCATCTATGTCGGAATATATTACGCAAGTTAGGAAGATTTATTGCTTCCAATCTACAGCGGGCGATTTATAGAAGTTAACCGCTTTTTGGTCTAGAAACTTACCATGTTGTGCCAAACGCGCCTTATATGCTTCCCAATCGCGGGATTCTGGCCGGGTCCATCCTATCTCTGCATAACCCAATAGTCTAGGAAATGCCAGCAATTCCATTTCTGGAGAGTTCCCCACAGTTTCGGACCACAAGGGGGCTTCGACACCAAGAATATCCTCTTTTTCTATTCCTTCTACCAAGGCTACCGGATCCCAAGAATAGCCCTTTTCTACAGGAACATATCCTGCCCATTTCAGGCCAGAGACAGTAAGACTGTCGTATTTCATATCCAAATAGGCATACGAGGCAGGAGAGATTAATAATTGGGCGCCTTTTTTCTTAGCTGCTAAAGCGTTCTCTGCATTTGCCCAATATTGAGCCACAGAGGGATTGGGCATATCTGCCAGTTGCACCTCGTCCCAACCGATTGGAATTTTGTCATATTTTGGAAGCATCTCATAGACACGATTTATAAATGTGATGAAATCCTTTTTGGACGTTACATGAGATTCATCGCCACCGATATGAAAATAAGGACCCGGTGTGATTGCACTTATTTCTCGAATCACATCCTCCACAAAAGTATAGGTAACTTCTTTGTCCACACACAGGGTAGAAAATCCGACATCCGTACCTGTGTATAACTCAGTTGCGGTTCCGTTGCAATTGAGCTCAGCATATGATGCCAGTGCAGCATTGGTATGTCCGGGCATATCAATTTCCGGAACTATAGTGATGTATTTATTTTGGGCATAGGCCACCAAATCTTTGTATTGTTCTTGGGTATAGAAACCTCCTGGTCCCCCACCTACTTCTGTTGTTCCTCCTATTTCGGTAAGCTTGGGCCAAGATTTGATTTCGATGCGCCACCCTTGATCATCACTTAAATGCAAATGCAAATAATTGATTTTATAGGGTGCAATCAGATCGATGTAGCGTTTTACTTCTTCAACAGTAAAAAAATGACGTGATACATCGAGCATCGTGCCCCGATAGGCATAGTCTGGCGAATCGGTAATCGTACCGGTCGGCAAATAGTCTTTTTCTGTAGCTTCCTGGCGCAATTCGATTAACTGCTTTAGTGTTTGCCAGCCTCTATAAAGTCCAACAACAGTCCCAGAGGCAATCGTAATACTCTTGTTGTCAATCTGCAATTGGTATTGTTCTTCATTTTGTTGATCCGATTCTTCAAGAATCAGTTGAAACGAAACAGCACCATCCGTTACGACTTCAAGAGATTGATCAGTAAGTTGTTTCCAGGATTCAGCGATTTCTTCACCAAGCCCTTGTGTTGCTTCAGCAACTAATATTTGATCAATTGATCCGATAGAAAGCGCCTGATCAGTAGCACTAATCTGATTGGGATAGGGAATGAATGCGTGGTCTGCCAAAGATTGAATTTTTGGGGCTTGACAGGAAATCATTGAAATTGAAATGAGCGTCAGGAAAAAGATACTACGAGTCATAAAATTTAAATTTATTTTTAAAAATAAAAAACTTCACTTGAGAGAACCCTATATAATGCCAAAAAATGTTGTAAAACGATTTGTTTGAACTTATATTCAAACCATTAATTCAATTATGACGAAAAATAAAATACGTGTACTTATAGTAGGTTGTGGCAATATGGGGATTTCCCATGCACATGCCTACGAAAATCATAGTGGTTTCGAAATTTGTGGATTGGTCTCTCGAGGGCCAAGCAAAGAAAAACTTAATAAAGTGCTAAAAGGCGACTATCCTTGTTATGACAACTTTGATACGGCAATGACCCAAAGCCAACCCGATGCAGTTTGCATCTCCACCTATCCAGAAACCCACGAAGCCTATACCCTGACCGCTTTAGAAAATGACTGCCATGTTTTTTTAGAAAAACCAATTGCTACTACGGTTGCCGGTGGAAAACGAATTTTTGAAAAAGCTAAAGCTAAAAACAAAAAAGTAGTGGTTGGATATATTCTTAGACACCACCCCATTTGGAATCGCTTCATAACGGAAGCCAGAAAAATGGGAAAACCCTTGGTGATGCGCATGAACCTCAACCAACAAAGTAAAGGCTATATGTGGGATGTGCACAAAAACTTAATGCAATCGCTTAGTCCCATTGTAGATTGTGGAGTGCATTATCTAGACGTTATGTGCCAAATGACCCAAGCCAATCCTGTGAGTGTTTCTGCAATTGGAGTTCGACTTACTGATGAAATCCCAGAAACCAACTACAATTATGGCCAGTTACAGATCCGCTTTGATGATGGCTCCGTTGGATGGTATGAAGCGGGCTGGGGCCCCATGGTTAGCGAAACCGCATTTTTTATCAAAGATGTTTTTGGACCCAAAGGATCGGTTTCACTGACGCAAGACAATACACAGTCTGATGACATCGATGGGCATACCAAAACTGACCTGATGCTGATTCACCATGGTGCTGTAAATGAACAAAACGAATTTTTAAAAGACGATCAAAACATTCGTTTTGATGACGCCCCTGACCACCAAAAGCTATGTGATAACGAGCAAGCTTATTTTTATAATGCAATCATAGAAAATCAAGATCTTACAGAACACCTACTACAAGCCATAAGCAGTTTACATATTGCATTGGCCTGTGATGAATCGGTTCGCACTGGAAAAACAGTGTTGCTATAAATAAAAAAACTTGCAATGAAAAAGAATCTTTTGATGGCTGCTTGCAGCCTGCTCCTGTTTACGTCGCTCAGCGCTCAAATAGACCCCCAAAACATAGACATCGTCCGTGACCCCTATGGTGTGCCACATATATTTGCAAAGACGGATGCAGAAGTGGCCTATGGGCTAGCATGGGCCCATGCCGAAGATGATTTTAAAACCATTCAACAAGGCTATCTAGCCGGAAACGCCATGCTCAGTAAACATCTTGGACTTAAAGGTGGTGCAGCAGATTTTGTAGCTCAATTGATTGCCTCCGAATCGCTAGTAGAGGCACAATACGAGACCCAAATCAGTGTGGCCTACAAAAAAGTACTCGAAGGTTATGCCGCAGGTCTCAACCAATATGCAGCCACACACCCACAAGAAGTGCTTTATGACGGACTATTTCCTGTCACACCAAAAATGATGCTTCGTTATGCCCAGTTACAATTATTCATTTCTTCAAAAGGTGATCAATGGGTCTCTCGCGTTTTGGACAATCAAGTAAACTTGCAGCTTGAACCCGAACCCATGAAGGGCTCTAATACCTTTGCATTTAACAGTCAAAAAACCAAAGACGGTGCTACCTATCTAGCCATCAATACACATCAACCTCTAGATGGCCCAGTATCTTGGTATGAGGCACACCTGTGCAGCGAAGAGGGCACCAACATATTGGGTGCACTATTTGCAGGAAGCCCCAATATACTCATAGGAGCAAACGAAAATCTTGCTTGGGCACATACCGTAAATCAACCTGACAAGATGGATGTTTTTGCCCTCGAAATGCATCCCAAAGAAAAATATAAATACCGCGTAGACGATCAATACTATACTTTGGAACAGCACAAGGCAGAAATCACACTAAAACTTCTCGGTATTTCAATCCGAGTGAAAAAAAAGTTCTTCAGCAGTATCTATGGACCTACACTAAAAAACAAATACGGGTACTATGCGCTTCGTACACCTGCCCTTTTTGAGATACGAGCCCTAGAACAATGGTGGCGTATGAACAAGGCGCGTAACTTCACAGAGTTCTATAAAGCACTAAAAATGAAAGCCTTGCCAGGTTATAACATCGGATATGCAGACCGAAACGATACCATATTTTACATATCAAATGGACTCATTCCAAAACGTGCCGATGGTTATGATTGGGAAAATGTCGTCCCAGGAAACACACACAAAACCCTTTGGACGACTACCTACGATATCGAGTCGCTGCCACAGGTACTCCAGCCCAAGTCCGGTTATGTTTATAACGCCAATCATACACCATTTAGAAGTTCTTCTGAGCAAGACAATCCTGATCAACGTCTGTTTAACCCCAATATGGGATTTGAAACCTATGACAACAATCGTTCTACACGGCTAAAAAATTTGATAGATGAATATGATTGGCTCGATTACAAAGACTTTAAAAGGATCAAATACGATCGGCAATTTCCCGAACCCTTACAATACAGCTTTATGAACATCAATGCCCTCTTTGATCTTGATGCACAAAGCTATCCTGAACTCCGATCTCTAATACATAGCATCCAACAATGGGACCGCAAGGCAGATGCTAATTCTTATGGTGCCGGGGCTTTTGCAATTTTATACTATGAGCTCTTTAAATATTTCAATGATTTGCCTGCGCCAAAAATTTTTCCAAAACACACCTTGCTAATGGCCCTCAGGGACACAAAAGCCTATATGCTCAAGCATTTTAAAACAACAGAAGTAACGCTCGGTACGTTCCAAAAATTAGTTCGTGGCCAAAAAGAATATCCGATTTTTGGTCTACCAGATGTGATTACGGCAATGGCTGCAGTCCCCTACAAAAACGGAAAACGTCAGGTCGTTAGCGGTGAGTCTTACATCGAATTGGTAAAGTTTAGCCCCGATGGGCCCGAAATCGAGTCTGTAATCTCTTATGGAAGTTCAGATCATCCCGACTCACCCCATTTTAACGATCAAATGGAGTTGTATAAAGACTTCAAAACAAAAAAAATGACGCTAAATAAAGAGGAAGTTTATAATACGGCCCAAAAAATTTACCATCCCAAATGACAATTATTCATTAATTGCGGCTTGATAAATCGCTTCATATTTTTCTAAAACAACATGTAAGTCAAAGGTCTTGGCTTGATCAAAAGCAGCTTGTTTAAAAGTTTTGAGCTTTTTAGAATCTTGCAAAAGCCCCAGCGCCGCATTGGCCATTTCATCTACGGCTCCTATTGGAAACAAATAGCCTGTTTTTCCATGGATATTTACCTCGGGTAGCCCACCAACATTAGTTGATATCACCGGTACCTTATGAATCATTGCCTCAAGTGCAGCCAATCCAAAGCTCTCTTTTTCAGAAGGCAATAAGAACAAGTCCGAATAACACAGTATCTTATCGATCTCCAAACTTTTACCCAAGAAGGCCACCTTGCGATCGAGTTTTAATTTTGAAACCAAACGAACCGCTTTGGCCTTTTCTGGGCCTTCCCCAACGATCATGAGCTTGGCTGGCATTTGATCGGCTATTGCTTTAAAAACATGAATTACATCTGAAAGTCTTTTTAGCGGCCTAAGGTTACTGATATGGGTGATGACCTTTTCTTCTTTTTGTGCAATCAATTCGCGACTGCAGGGCATATCCATATTTTGGTATTTGCTTACATCAATAAAATTAGGAATTACGTGTATCTCTTTTTTGATTTTAAAATGCCGGAGGGTATCTTCCTTTAGACTTTGTGAAACCGAGGTTACGATGTCCGAGTGATTGATGCTAAATGTAACGGCACTTTTATAAAAAGGGTGACTTCCAACAAGTGTTATATCGGTTCCATGCAAGGTTGTTACGATAGGAATACGAATCCCTTGGTCTTCGAGCATTTTGCGGGCCATATAAGCTGCATATGCGTGTGGTATGGCATAATGTACATGCAAGACATCGATCTGATATGACTTGATTACATCTACCAGTTTTGATGACAAGGCCAATTCATAAGGCTGGTATTTAAACAAGTCATATTCTGGCACATGAACTTCGTGAAAATAGAGGTTGTCGTTGAGCGACTCCAATCTAACCGGTTGATGATAGGTAACAAAATGGACTTGATGTCCGGATTGAGACAAAGCAATACCTAGTTCTGTAGCAACGACGCCACTTCCACCAAACGTTGGATAACAAACAATCGCTATTTTCATATGTCAATCAATTAGTGCATCATATACCAAGCCTTGCATACGGGTGCGGATATCATGCTCTCCTAGCAAATTATTGGCTCGAGTTGGATAGGTTCTGTTGCTGAGAAAAACAAAAACAATTTCTTTTTCGGGGTCGGCCCATGTGTAGGTGCCTGTAAATCCAAAATGGCCAAAACTGGTATGTGAAACACAACCACAAGTAGATCCGCGACCTTCAAGTTGGGGTTTGTCAAAACCAACTCCTCTACGGTTGTTTTCATCACAATAGTAACAATTGTTAAAGGCGTCAAAAGTCGTTTCTTTAAAAAACCGCTTACCATCATAGAATCCTTTTTGCAAGTACATTTGCATCAAAACTGCCACCTCAAAGGCATTAGAAAACAAACCTGCATGCCCCCCTACACCACCCAACATGGCGGCTCCCTCATCATGAACATAGCCTTGCAATTTTTTATACCTAAAAAAAGTATCGTCTTCGGAGGGTGTGATTCGATCCAAGGGAATCCGATCTGCTGCGTTATACATTGTGTTTTTTAGACCCAGAGGCGTATAAAACGTACTGGAAACCAGTTGATCTAAAGGTTTTTGGTAGGTTTCTTCCAAATAATATTTCATCAGAAAAAAAGCCAAATCAGAGTACTTATACTCCAGAGTATCACGAAGATTACTCTGCTTTACCTCTTTTAGGATTTCTTTGTTATAAGACGATCTTAGGTACAATTCGTCCGTAACACGAATTCCAAAACGTGTGGATTTATTTTTCCTATAAAATTTTCTTCTAGGCTTACCATTTTTATCCAAAGTGGCTTTATAAAATGGAATAAATGGGGTTAGCCTGCCATAATGTGACAAAATCTCTCGAACGGACAGGTCGTTTTTGTTGGTGGTTTTCCAGTCTGTCAACAAAGCACCCAATGAAGAATTGAGGTTAAATTTGTATTCGTCATAGGCTTTTAATACCATGGGCATGGTTCCCAAAATTTTAGTCAATGAGGCCAGGTCGTAAACATCCGAATTTTGAACCGGTCGTTTCTTTTCATAAGTATGATAACCAAAACTCTTGTGGAAAATTATTTTACCCCTTCGGGCGACCAACATTTGAAGTCCAGGGGTCATGGTGGAGTCTAAAACGACTTGTGCAAATGCTTCTATTTGTTTCAGCTTTTCGGGGTCAAAACCTTGCATCGCAGGGGTTGCATAACCTAGTTTTTTTAGCGATTGAAGCATAATCCCCGACCCTACCGGATAATCGTCAGATACTGTTACAGGCAAAAGACCACGTGCATCTGTAGTTCCCCAAAGGACATCGGCACTTACACGTTGTGCGATGGTATTGTTTTGATAACTCACAACGATTCCCTTTAGGCTGGTATTACCCTCTAAAGCTTTTAAGGCATAGGGCTTAACAAATACATCAAGAACCACAGGAATTTTCTGTGCCAAAGCGTTTATCAAAGCGACTTCATCAGTAGAAAATTTCTCATTTTTGTAAGGAGTGGCATCCGAACGATGAAATCCAATAATCAAAGCTTCTATACCTTCAAGTTGGTTGACTATAGTGGTAAAATCATCACCTTTGACCAGTCGCACCTTACCGTATTTTTGAAGCTGGGATAAAAAACCAGCACCTTCGTCATCGCCAAGCATAAGATAACCATACTGCTTGTCTGGATTTAACGGCAGTATGTTTTCATTTTTTAAAACAGTAATGGCACGTTCCATAGCTTGTGTGAGCAACAGTGTATCTTTGGTAGTGGACAATCCAATCAAATCACGCTCCATATCTATAGGCGTATAATGATGAAGGCCAACATAGTATTTGGCTTTTAAAATCTTCTTTACAGAATGGGCCAAACGCGCTTCTGTGATCTCCTTTCTGCGGTAGGCTTTTTTAAATGTTTTTATCCCTTCAGGGATGTCATTAGAAATCAATAACATATCATTTCCGGCTAAAAAGGCAGCCAAATCAGCATTTTTGACTCCTTGATAATCGGCAACCCCTTTCATATTCATCGCATCTGTCAAAACCAATCCATTGAAACCCATTTGATTGAGTAATACTTCTTTAATGGCTTTTTTTGAAAGTGACATGGGCAGGCCGCTAGGATCAATTGCAGGTATGTTAAGGTGGGCAACCATGACCGAAGATAAGCCCGCACCCATTAGGGTTTTATAGGGAGCCAATTCGACGGAATCGATGCGTGCGCGATCAAAACTAACGGTTGGTAGAGTTTTATGCGAGTCTTGTGCAGTATCACCATGCCCTGGAAAGTGCTTACCTGAAGTTAAAATTCTGGCTTGTTGAAGCCCTTCCATCATGGCTTTTGCTTTTTCGGTTACTGATTTGGCATCCTCGCCAAAAGAACGATTTCCAATTATAGGATTTTCAGGATTGGTATTGATGTCCAAAACGGGCGCAAAATTCATGTGAATTCCCAAACGCTTGAGTTGTTGGCCCATTTGATATCCAATCGATGTAATTATGGATGGGTCTTGAATTGCACCAAGGGTCATGTTCCATGGAAAAGGAGTGAGCGAATCCAGTCGCATGGCTGCACCCCACTCTGCATCAAGTGTGGCCAACAGTGGCACTTTGGTTTGTTGCTGGAGGGTGTTGAGCCAACGGCTTTGCTTGTAAGGGGTACCTTTAGAAAATATAACACCTCCCAACTGGTAGGTTTTTACTAGCTCAAGCATTTCATTGAGGTGATTTTCATCCTGCTTTGGATACACCATCGGTACAAAAAGCTGCCCTATTTTTTCTTCTAAAGTCAGACTTTGATAAACACTGTCGACCCATTTTAGCTGCGCTATGGCATCTGCTGATCGGAGCGGATCGGGTTGTTGTGCTTCAATTGTTTGAACGATTCCCAACGTTACAAACACGAATAAAATAAAATGTTTCATTATCTAAAAGAATCGACTGTGCCAACTTTCATAGGCTGGGACTTCCCAAGCCTCCAAAAAGTCCGCCTTGTTTACTACTAAGTTATTAAAAACAATGGTATTTTTTGACACAGCACGTTGCGAAGCCATGGTCTTAAACTCTGTCAGCGTTTTGTAGCTTACATAGGTTCCTTGCTTGAAGGTCACATTCATTTTATCAAGCAAAATCAAATCATATTGGCTTTCTAGTTGCTGAATAAAACGGACCGATGCATCAATAGAACAGCCAGTGGCTGCTTGCTCTTGTTGATTGAGTCCAATCACGATAAATTGGTTATAAGGAAAATAAAATCCCGCATGGAGTGATTGACCATGAGCCGTCCATTGTTCTAAAAATTGAGTGCAGGCATGCTGCAGCTTTTCGATGAGTTCGGGATCAAATTTCTTATTTGATGGATAAATCCAAACTCGAGCGTCGTCTGGCAACTGATCAAAAGGTACGATCATAGGTTATAAATCTTGCGCTTCTGCGATTATTTCGGCAATATCTTTGACGGGGATTTCGGCAGATTTTTCTTTGTTTTTTATGCCGTCGGTAAGCATTGTATTGCAAAAAGGGCACGCCGCAGCAATTACATCTGCCTTGGTTTCAAGTGCTTCTTCTGTTCGTAGGATATTGATGTCTTTGTTGCCCTTTTCGGGTTCTTTAAACATCTGTGCACCACCAGCACCACAACACAAGCCTTTTGACTTGCAGTTTTTCATTTCTACCAGTGCCGCATCTAATTTTTTGATCAATGTTCTAGGGGCTTCATAGGCCTGATTGGCGCGGCCCAAATAACAGGGATCGTGGTAGGTGATTTTTTTACCTTTATAACTCCCACCTTGTAAAACCAATTTGCCTTGAACCAAGAGTTGCTCCAGCAATTGGGTATGGTGAATAACTTCAAAATTTCCACCCAATTCGGGGTACTCATTTTTTAAAGTATTGAAACAATGGGGACAAGCTGTGACGATCCGTGTAACCTCATAAGCGTTGAGCACCTGGATATTTGTCAATGCTTGCATCTGAAACAAAAATTCGTTTCCAGAACGTTTTGCGGGATCGCCGGTACAACTTTCTTCGGTGCCTAACACAGCATAGGACACATCACATTGTGTCAGAATTTTGATGAATGCCTTGGTGATCTTTTTGGCACGTTCGTCAAAACTTCCAGCGCAACCTACCCAAAACACGATGTCTGGTTTTTTTCCGGCTGCAGCCATTGCTGCTACTGTTGGCACTTCCATGATTTTTATTTTATTGTGATTTTCCGTCGTCAAAAACTTCGATGGTTACTTCTTTTTCTACCAAATCGGTAAACTTTCCGTTGTATCGTGTAGCACGAACAAGGTGGTTGTCGATCCAATGGTAATTACCCCCACGTGGTTTGCCCATGAGCAAGCTGTGGTATTTAAAACCGTTTTTCTTTAACCATCTTTCGGTAACGTCGCGATGGGCCTCTACGCGGGAGGTGAAAAAGCAAATGAGGTGGCCCTCGTCGTACCATTTGTTTAACGTTTCTAAAGCATCAGGGTAAAGTGCAGCCGTTTCCATTCGCTCTGGTTCTTCGTTTGGAATATCATCACATATTGTTCCGTCGATATCGATCAGATAATTTTTGATACCTTCAGGCAATACTGGGCTTACCACTTCCCCGTTTTCAACTTTTTTGTGTAAATAGCTTTCTGCTTCTTCTTTTTCCATTTAGATATTGAGATTAATTAATTCTGATTCCATTTAAGACGGTCTTGATTGTTGAACGGCCAAGGCGCACCATTATTTTCGATATTGCTCATCATGTTGTTTAGGGCTGCAGGGGCTGCAGATTGTTCCATAACCAAATATTGGCGCATATCCATGATAATCGATAAGGGATCGATATCAACCGGACAGGCCTCTACACAAGCGTTGCATGAGGTACACGCCCATAACTCTTCTGGGGTAATATAGTCTCCTAAAAGCTGCTTACCATCGTTTATCGAGGGGCTTTTTGATTTTTCTAGATGCATCCCTACTTCGGTTAGGCGGTCTCGGGTGTCCATCATGATTTTTCTAGGAGAAAGCTTTTTGCCTGTTAGATTTGCTGGACATTGACTGGTGCAACGACCACACTCGGTACAGGTATAAGCATTTAACAATTGAACCCAATTGAGGTCTGTAACATCTGCAGCTCCAAATTTAAAATCTGTAGCTGTATCGTCTGCAGGTGCTGCATAGGGGTCTGCATTTGGATCGAGCATCAATTTGACCTCTTTGGAGACCATGGGGTTATTGGCAAAACTGCCTTTGGGCTTTAGATTGGCAAAATAGGTATTGGGAAACGCCAAGAGTATATGCAGGTGTTTCGAATAATAGAGGTAATTTAGAAAACCTAATATTCCAACGATGTGCATCCACCAAAAAGTGCGCTCTAAAACTATCAAATTTGGTGTGGTTATGGTTTCAAATAAGGGCACCAAAAATTTAGAAATCGGAAAACTACCGGCTACGATGTAGTAGGCTGCACCCCGAAGTTGCAGGGCATAATCTGCCGCATTCATAGCTAAGAAGAGGGTCATTAGAACGATTTCAAAATACAAGATGAGATCCGCATCCCATTTGGGCCAGCCGTTCATTTCGGCTTTCCAGAAACGTTGTATTCGCAAAACATTTCTACGGGACCAAAACACAATGACGGTCAACAATACGCCCAAAGCAAACCATTCAAAAGCTGCGATCAAGAAATCGTAAAAACCCCCTAAAACAGGTGCAAAAATGCGGTGTGTACCAAGAAGTCCATCGAGAACAATTTCTAGCAATTCGATGTTAATGAACAAAAAGCCTACATAAACAATGATATGGAGTATTCCAGCTATGGGTCTGCGAACCATTTTGGATTGTCCCAAGGCAATGCGTGCCATGTTTTTCCATCGCTCGGATTTTTGATCAGAACGATCGATGTGACGTCCCAACAAAATATTTTTACGGATACGGTTGAGGTTTTTTATAAAAAAAACAATTGCCCCAACCAGCAACAATCCAAATAAAACATTAGGCAGGTAACTCATGTTTGTTAGTCTTCTTGTTCTTTGTTGTAGGGCTTATTTTTTTTTCCAAATAACGAAAAATGAACATAACGCTTCGGATTTTCTTTTAGGTCATTGATCAGTGTTTGAAGCGCATTGAGGGTTTCGTCAAGGTTTTGGTATAATTTGGGGTCGTTGATCAATTTTCCGGCAGTTCCCTCTCCTCTATTTACCTGTTCAAGAATTTGGTTTAGGTTTTGAGCAACTTGATTGTATTTTTCAAGCATGGATTTGATATTTACCATAGCCAAAGAATCACTGATCTGATTTAAATTTGAGGAAGTTGAGGCCAAATTTTTAAGCGTTGTGTCAATGGCTGTTGTATTATTTGAGAGCAACACGTCTAGTTTTTTAGAAATCGAATTGATGTTTTCAACTGTTCGTGTCAGCTCGATAAGGGTGGTTTTTAGGTTTTCTTGTGTTTGGTTGTTCAGGAC
>Ga0181584_10001963_pt1 | contig 15658 bp, 10 predicted proteins | sample 071ome_30_FD_132462 | JGI IMG/M metagenome (GOLD analysis project Ga0181584, IMG submission 132462) | Coastal salt marsh microbial communities from the Groves Creek Marsh, Skidaway Island, Georgia - 071406AT metaG (megahit assembly) | ecosystem: Environmental > Aquatic > Marine > Intertidal... | reverse complement strand
GTGGTTGGCCGCTCCCGAGAGGACGTTTCCAGCACCGTCGATCACGTTGTGGATCCCAGACATGTCGGCGCCGTTGGCGACGGCGAGCGAGGCAGCAAAGAGGATGGCGGACGTGCGAATCATGCTGAAGGTGGGACAGAACGGGCGTGTGAGTGTGTGCGGGTTGCGTGGGCGGCTCCGAACCGAAGTTCGACAGTCAGATGCCAAGCCATGGGAAAAAATCGCCCGAGCGTCCAAGCCCCGAAACCGCCACGCGTTTACCGCGCCATATTCACAACAAGAGTATCCGTGCGTGTGAACGGCGGGAAGGTCGTGGAGGAGGTGATTGGCAGCGAAATCCGCCAGTTCGTTCGGGGGCGGTTGCGGGGGCGGAAGCAGGGGAGCGAGCGAGCGAGCGAGCGAGTACAGGAGGACGTACGTGATAGGTAGGTAGTGCGGGTAGATAGGTAGATAATGAAATGGTAGATAGATTGTGGCGAAGGACGAGGGAGCACGGGCTTCATGAAGGTGTGGTCGGTTCGATCGTCCCCCGTGCACCATTGTTTCGGAGCAACAATGGTGCAAACCCATACCTCGGACCGAGGTCGCTTCGCTCCCCGCCGGGCTCTTCTCGCCCAGTCCCACCTCTTGGTCTCCTTACAGCAATGAAATGACGACGGTCGTGTAATGAAATCAGCACTCAACCCTCCCCTAGTCTACCTCACCCTCGTCACTAGTACGTCGTGGCCGGCACCTGGCCGTACTTCAACAGCCCGGTCAGTCCCGAAAGTTTCCCCTGAATGTTGGCCGGAATCTCCTTCATGCCGGTAACAAACGACTGGACCTGGTTGGTGAGGGCGTCACCAGCCTGGCTCAGTCCTCCCAAGGCCCCGCTGATGGTATTGCGCACGCGGTCCAGGTCGAGCGAGTCGTGCCCGTTGAACTCGAACAGGACGAGCTCCTCGTCCTCCCCGAAGAGCGTCTCCTTCTTGCAATCCTTGCTCTTGAACTCGAACGGGGTGTGGTGCTTGGCGGTGAACTTCCCGGGGATGTGCTTCATGTCGACGTACGGCTTGGTGCAACTGAAGGCGTCGGCATGCTCGAGGTTGCTGTCGGGCTCCTCCGAGAACGCCGCCGTGCAATTGCCCAGTCCCACCTCGAGGTAGAAGCCGGGCATCTTGATCTCGGTCGGCTTCTTCATGCTCGGCTTGAACACGGCCGGCTTGCAGAACTCGGCCTCGACGTCGTCAAAGACAGACATCAGCTGGTTCTCCAGCTGCCCAAACGCACCCACGACGTTCTGGCCGCTCTGCTTCGCGGCATCTTTCCACGCTCCCGGGTTAAGCATCTGCTTGAACGGCGGCAGCTGCGGGCGAGCGTCCTGCGCAATCTGTCCGAACTGCTGGAGCGCCTGGACCCCGGCCGACACGTACTCCCTGGCGTCCTGCCTGCCCTCGGCCAGCGCGTCCTTGACCTCGCCGGGGTAGGACGCAAAACTGTCCAGGAAGAAGCCACCGACGACCTGAGTGCTGTCCAAGATGGCGCCCGTGCTGGACACGATGAACTTGGTGGCCTGCCCGAGGCTGTCCGTGAGCACGTCGTAGACGTTGCCCGCGGCGTCGACGAATTTCTGGGTTTGCTGCGGGACAGGCAGGGGGGGCGTGACAGAGTGAGTTTGCACTGTGCATCTGCGTGCGGGTGTGCGTGCGGGCGTGCTTACGACCGGACGGACGCGGCCGGTGCGTGGGGCAAAAATCGACCTACCTGCTGGACCTGGCTCCTCTTCTGGTCGACGGCGTTCAGCGCCCCCTGACCGATCTGCTGAATACCCTGGCCGATCTGAGACAGCCCCTCGGCACTTTTGGAGGCCTGGACGGCGCCCAGTCCGAGGACGAAGGTGGAGAAAAGGAGAGTTTTGGAGACGCGCATCTTCTTCGAGAAACCGACGACCGCTGGATTCCACGACGATATATCCTGTACAGGCGTCTTCTGCTACACGCAATTCGTGATTATTGTGGCTGAAACGCCGTGAATGAGACCGTAGGTGCCTGTCTTTCGTAGACGTCGGGCTGTCGACGGCGAGTTCGATAGGCCGGTGCTCCGCACCGAACCCCCAACCACCCAAGTTCGTCGACGTTTCTTGTTGTGGAACCGGGGCGCCCTGGCCCCCATACCATTTCTTCGTCTTCATACGAATATCTGCACTCGAGAATAGTCATGAAGTCGACTCGCGCGAGGGGCTTCGGCCTCATCCTGCTCGCCATGGTGGGCCTTTTTGCCACACACGCGGTGGCACAGGACGACAAGCCCGCGATTGGAGCCAAAGCCGGGGACATCCTCGACACGCTCTTCGCAGCGAGTCAAAACGCCCAGGAATCGTACGTTGTCGGCGGTGCTCGTTTTGGGGTGACGACGCCGAGGCGCTGGCCCCCTCTTGTTGGCCTCTTGCTTCTCCCCCTCCGCTCTCTCCCTCTCCCCTCTCCTCACCTCGACACGCTCGTCGCCCTTTATTTCACGCAGGTGGGACGCCAGGCAGGCGTCGCTCAAAGAAAAGCTGAACCAGGGGCAGGCGGCCGTGGGCAACGCCGTGTCGACGATCGGCGACCTGGCGGCCGGGACCGCCGACATCGTCGCCCAGACGACGGCGATGGTCGCGTCGTTCTTGACGGAGGACCTCAAGGGACCGATTGAAGGTTCCGAGGACGTGTTCCGGGCGACCTCGAATCTGCTCTCTGAGACCGTGGGGACGGTGAACAGCATGGTGAAGAAGCTGGCGCACGTCCTCTCGACCGCCGCCCCCAAGCTCCCGTCTTGGGATACCATCAAGGACCCCAAGGCCTGGCCGCAGTCCCTGATGACGTACTGCCAGCAGGTCTCCGAGGCCATGTCCGAGCTGGTCGTCGAGGCAAACACCGTCTACAACGGAATCGAGGCCAACTTCTGCAGTCCCGCAGTGGTCATTCCGTCGCATAAAAAGAGGGGCAAGGTCGAGGGACCGGCCTTCAAGCTGAAGTTGAGCTCCGGCGAGTGCGAATTTGCCTATGCCCCGACGAGTACGCTGAAGGACAGGGACATCGAGGTCCTCTGCAAGACGCCCAAGCTGGAGTTCGAGAAGACGCCGGCCAAGTACACCAGCAAGCACCACAGCCCGGTCAAGTTCAAGACGAAGGAGTGCAAGAGGGAGATCTCGAAGGGAGAGGAGGCGGAGATTGTCCTGTTCGAGATCAACCCCGGCTTTGACCTCAAGTCGGCCCTCGACCAGGCCTCGTCGAGGATCTCTGGTGCATTCGATGGTCTTCTCGGAGAGCACGATCAGCTCACGGGCGACCTGAAGGCCTTCGCCGAGCAGATGGTGGCCGACGGTGACCAGACGCAGCTGTCCGAGACCGTGGCCAAGTACGACCAGGCCGCCCTGGAGGTCGCCAGCGGCCTCGCCGACGGACTCATCACGTTCTCCACCGGAAGCGGCCAGACCTTCTCCAACGGCATGATGAGTCTTCCGGGCGGATGGACGTACCAGACCGTGTCCGAGTTCTCGGACGAGAGCAACTGATGCGGAGGCGCGCAAATTTGATTGACGGGTACAACGACAACAACGTTCCATTTCATTCTCCGTAAGTGTAAGTTAGCTACTACGACTACGGCGACGGCGACACGGCATACGAAGGACGGGACGCCAGCGTGCACTGCGGATGAGCGGAACGAATCAAACCGGTAGTCTGAACGACCACGAGAGAGAGAGAGAGACCTCGTCGTCGTCCTCCTCGTCGTCGTCGTCGTCGAGCACCGCTGTCAGACAGCCGCCCCCTGCGTTTTCTCTGGAAGACAGCGCGCGGCGAATACTCCGCACGACGGGAATCTCGGCGTCGACGGGCGCAGCGCTCGGCCTGGTCATGGCGTTGCGGAACCCCCGGCGGGCGCTCCGTCAGGTGCTGTCGTCCTCGTCGACCGGTGCCGCGAGTCTCGGCATGCTCGGCCTGTCGTTTTCGGCGGCAAAGGAGTATACCAGATCGCTGACGGGGACCGATTCGTCGGTCAATAGCGCGGTCGGCGGGGCCGCTGCGGGCGGGCTCCTGTTCGCGTCGCACGGCGGGAATCCGGTGCTGGGCGCGGCGCTCGTCGCCGCCCTCGGGGCGACCGTCGACGTCGCGCTCGCTCGCGGGGGCGTGTTCGGGGTCGTCGACGGGGACGGGGAAGGGGGTGTGGAGGAGGACGGCGAGGCGTCGTGGTGGTCGTTGCGTCGGTGGGTGCGGGAGACGAGTGACGAGGAGCGGCGCGAGTTTTTGGAGAAGCGGCGGAAACGGATAAAGCGGATCGTTGATGATCATGATGACTGAGCTCTCAGGGCAACCACTCAGGCGTGAACTTGCAATTTCACGAGTAGGTATACGACATACGAGTAGGTATACGGTATTCACACGCGTATATATATGGTAGGTGTCAGAGGCCTCGGCAGCAATGCGGCTGCCAGGCGCCAGCGCACTCCCATTGCCCCCAACTCGATCGGGGAGAAGAAGCGGAAGAACCAGAATCGGACCGGTCTCGCGGCACGGGCGTCGTCGCCCAACACGTCGACGCTCCCGCTGTCGGACTTTCGGGAAGCGATGGACGGGTACGAGAGCCGCCCAGACGCATACCTGTGCTCCCCGCTCCCCCTCTCGCCGCTCGAGACGCCCCGCTCTCCGTCGACCCCGCTCTATCTGTACTTGCCGGGCATAGACGGGACGGGTCTGGCGGCATACAAGCAGTTCGACGGACTGATGCGGCATTTCAACTTCATGACGTACGTCGTGCCGCCGACGAACCGAGACTCGTTCGAGGCCCTCGCCGCCGGGTTGGACGCCTTCTTCCAGGAGGTCGTGCGGGACGTGCCGCCGACGACCCCCGTCTACGTGATGGGCGAGTCGTTCGGCGGCTTACTGGCGTTGGAGCTCGCGGCCCGGAACCCGGGGCTGGTCGATCGCGTCGTCTTGGTGAATCCTGCGACGTCATACACCAAGTCGCTGTGGCCGCAGATCGGCCCGGTGCTCCTGCAGACCCCGCCTGAGGCATACGGTCTGCTTCCGGTGTTGCTGGCGCCGGTACTGGGCAATCCGATCAATCTCCTCTCGAGCGCACTCGACGGCGCGGAGGCCGGGGACTTGGGCGAGCAGGCAATGCGGCTCGTCAGCGGTGCCCTGGATCTGCTCCAGCAGCTCCCGATACTTGCCGAGATCTTGCCGAGAGACACGCTCGAGCATAAGCTCAAGCTGCTGGCCGAGGGATGCGAGGCGGTGGACAAGCGCTACCCGCATATTGAACAACGCGTGTTTGCGCTGGTCGGGGACTCGGACTTTTTGCTGCCGTCGGCGGACGAGGCCAAGGAGCTGAAGCGGAAGCTCGCGCGGTGCCACATCCGCGTGGAGCGCGGCCGTTCGCATGCTCTGTTACAGGAGGGGGGCGTCGACCTGGTGCAGATCCTGAAGGAGGAGGGATTCTATGCGCAAGAGCGCCGGCTCTCCGCACCCGTGCAGAGGCGGGGCAACAAGAGCACGTGGGGGACGCCGTATCCCATCGAGCTGCCTACTTCCCTCGAGCTCGCCCGATCCGGCGAGTTGACCAACTTATCGCGGAGGCTCACGTCTCCGGTGTTCATCTCGACGGCCGCCGACGGATCCCGGGCGATCGGCCTCGGCAACGTGCCGCTGCCGGGTGACTCTGGCCACGACCGGCCGGTCGTCTTTGTCGGCAACCACCAGTCGCTTGCACTCGATATGGGCATCTTTGTCGAGGAGGTTCTCAAAGAGCGGGAGGCCATGCTTCGCGGGCTCGCCCACCCGGCGATCTTTCAGCGGCGTGCGGGGAAGAACGAATCCGAGAATTCCAACGGCGCAACGAATGATAACAGCAACAACAACGGCGGCGGCGGCGGCCAGCTGGCGGACGCCATGCCGTGGGTCATCAACTCGTTCAGGAACCAGGGGAGCAACAGCGGCTCGACGAACGACAGCTCCTCGTTCAGAACGTTCCTCGAGGAGTTTGGAGCAACACCGGTCGGGGGCAAGAGCTTCGGACGGTTGCTGGCGAACAAGGAGGCGATTTTATTGTACCCAGGGGGCGTCAGCGAGGCGTACAGGAAGAAGAACCAGGAGTACCAGCTCTTCTGGCCGACAGAACGCTCCGAGTTCGTTCGCATGTGCGCCAAGTACAACGCGATCATCGTGCCGTTCGCGGGGGTTGGCGTCGACGACTCGCTCGAGATGCTGCTCGACGCTTCGGAGCTCAAGGAACTGCCCTTTGTCGGTGAGTGGGTCGCCAGTGCTGCCAGGAACGCCCCGCAGGCCCGCCTCGGCGGCGAGGAAGACTTCATCAGCCCTCTGGCGGTGCCGAGGCTCCCGCCCAATCGCCTGTACTTCCTCTTTGGTCAGCCCATCGAGACCTCGGCGGACATGGTGAAGGACAGGGAGCGCGTGGACGCCGTCTACGCGGAAGTCAAGTCGGCCGTCGAGACGCAGATCGCGTACCTCCTCGCCAAGCGCGAGACCGACCCGTACGCCGACTTCCGAACCCGCATACTGTACGAGAACCGGTTGTTTGCAGAGAACCGGAAGGCACCGAGCTTCGAGCTGTGAGCGGCGAGATGCCCTCCTGGAGTTCCCGAGAACGCCGCCGCGTTAAAAATGAAATGAAGGATGAAGACGGTCGTGTGTATCTGTGTATCTACGTCTATGGCTGTATCTATACAAAAATCGTTGGTTTGTCGTGCGTATCCACCCCCGCCCTGGAGTCCGCTCACGCGCAGTGGAAGGTGCTGACCTTGTGGTGTACGGCCGGCGCGTCGCCGCCGGCCGCGGCCTTCTTCTCGTGCTTGGCGTTCTGTTGCAACGCCCGAGTCACCATGTCCTTGTCCAATGTCGCCTCATAATGGTTAGGTCCCGTCTTCCTCACGCCCTTGAACTTTGAAGTCCTCTGCATGGCCAGCTCGGCGTCCTTCAGGACCGCGTTGATGAGCTCCTGTTCGGTGTGGCCGTTGACGACGGGCAGGATCGTCTTATACTGGTCCACAGGAAAGTTCAGCCGGGCCGATTCGCCGTGAATCTTGAGGGCCACGATGTCGTGTCCCCTGGCCGCCTGCTCCATGGAGGGGTAGTCGCCACAATAGACGAGGTCCTTGGGTTTGTCGCCGTCGGCACCGGCGGCCTTGTCGGCATCGGCAGTGCCAGGACCGTCGCCATCGCCACCACAATCGTCGGCACCTGCGGGACTCGCAGCGCGATCCACGTGTGCCTTCCAGTACAGAGACCACTCCTCGCGGCTGACGCCAATCAGCCTGTTGCCCTCCGCCTCCAACTTGGCAGTCTCCGCCTCCGCCTGAGACCGCTTCTCCGACTCTTGCTGCTGCTTGACCAAACTCGAGCACAGCGGACCGCCGACCCGGGCCTCGATGTTGATGGCACCCGGTGGCCGGGAGAACCCGTCGTTCTTGGCGAACGTGGCAAAGATGTCCTTGATCGCCGGGATCTCTTTGTTGTCCTTCATGTAGGCCTTGAGCGCCTCCCCATGTCGCATGTACTGGAAGTTCTTGGGGTGCTCCGTGTACCCCTTGTCCGCCCGCACCCGCTGCTGCTGGGCCGTCTCGGTGTTCTGGGCGGCCTTCTTCCTCCTCGGCTTCTTCGCTTTTGGCTGCTCCTTCACCGGCGAGGTCTGCACGCTTCCGGACTCTGGATGCATCAAATGCATGCCCATCGGCATGAACTGCTGGAACGGGTCCTGGTTGGGCATCATCGACTGCTGTTGGACGCGGTACTGGACCTCCCCGGATCCTTGAGACGGCTGGAACGGCACGCCAGACAAGACTGTCTGTTGAGGAGCATGCATCGGGGCCATGGCCACCTGCATGCCCTGCACCCCTTGCATGCCCAACACGTTGCCGATGCCGGCAACCGGCAGGTTGACCATGATCTGCACGAAATTGCCCGACTGGTCCTTGACGTAGACCGCCTGTTGGACCATCGGGTTTGAAAACATGTTGGTGGGCGCGCTGTGCGCGTGGTGGTGCATGTGAATCGAGTGCTCGGCCGGGTGCGAGTCCATGGACGCCAGCACGCTCTTGGCGGGGTCCATGTTTGCCTGCCTCGGCGAGTGGACAGGCGCCGAGTTGGCGTGGTGCATCGTCGCGTACGCATCCCCGGCGTCGTCAAAGTCAGCCCCAAACAGGTTGTCGGGAATGTCCAGATCCACGTCCAGGTCGTAGTCGTTGTCCAGGAGGTTGCCCAGCTCGTCCGGCGAGAGGGTACCGATGTCGAACGCATCGTGACCCTCCGGATTCCTGCTGTTCACTACTTGCGACGTGGCCCCTGCGCCGTCGTTCCCATGCTGCGTGTGCGTCGCCATGGCTGATCGTCGAGCGTCTGCGTCTGCGGGCAGGTGAGATGAGGTGAGGGTCTGTAGGGGCGCGGCGGGCGTCTTCATGGAGATACAGAGAGACATCGAAGCGGGGAGGGGGAGCGAGGGAGCGAGGGAGCGATCGCTATCTCGCTCTCAGTCCAAGTGTCACCCCCAGGGAAAATACCCCAACCGACCCGTCGTCGTCTCGACCAACATTCAGACTCGGCGCGAACGGCACACCACGGCACCGAGGTAATGAGAACGGTCATAATTGTATGCTTTCTCAAATTTCCCGGGCCAGAGTCGAGCGAGCGACGCGGAGTCGAGCGAGCGTGGCGCCTAAACGGAATTTCGTTGGGGGGATTCCACCGCTTGCCACGCCGCCCGTGAAGGCAGCAATCGTACCTGGCCTACGCGCTTCAGTGTCCTGTAATGAAACGTATGCTCGGAGAAGAGATAATGTTTCAAGCCTCGACGGAACGAAAAAACTACGGACTATCGAATAGAGCCCAGCAACCGCCCGAACGTTCGGAGTTCCCACAAGTTCGACTTGACGACGAGAAGCGACGGATTCAGGTACGCGTCGCGCTTCGATGCTGTTATGGCGTACTACTGTGTGTGGCAGGCCGGCGGTATCTCGATGACGGAGACTAGACGCCACACGCTGGACGCTGGATGCTGGACGACAGGCGCAGGCGGTGGCGAGCAACGGCGTCGGCGGCAGGTCGCACGTGCGGCCTGCAGCCTGCCAGGCCACCCCGTACCCTGCAGTATGCAGGAAGACCTGGCGCATCCAGCTGTGGGGGCTCCCGCCCGGGACGTACACGTTCAAGTACGTCGTGCGTCTTCTCGGCCGCCGACACGGCGTCTCCCCCATGCAGACACTCCACTTCACGGTGTCGGGAGTAGACTTTTGATCAGTACCATTGCCACACTCAGTACCGAGACACATTTTCATCCATCATATTTGAATCGTATTTCAGCAGTAACGTCGTATCATCCACCGCGTCAACCCGCGCTCGTCGTCGGTCACAGAGCGGCCCAGTGCCGCTCACCTCGCCGGCGTTCCCGCAGCGTAGGGCTCGCCGGAGGCGCTGCCAGAGCGAGGAGGGGGAGGAGGAGGGGGGGATGGGAGTAGAAGGGCGGCGAGGGCGACAATGACGACGACGACGACAATGACGACCCTGCTCGTCCCTGCGTGACTGCGCCCACCCGAGACTTCCTCCTCTTCCTCGACAAGCAGGTTTCAGCTCTCCAGGAACGACCGCGACGTCCAGATGATCTTGTACTGCACAATGCACGTCTTGGCACCCTGTCGACCACAGGTGAGCTCGAAACGGAGACGAACGTCGTCCTGTCGGCCGGACCACCGGAATTGCACCCGGGTTTCGGCTTTTTTCCGCCACACGGACGCGACCGTGGACGCAGCCACGCGACCCACGGATACAAACGGCACGAACAATGTCGTCGTGCGGCGTTCGGAACGGGTGGACGTCAGAGGGGGCCAGAACCTCGTCAAGTACGAGGTCAGCCTCTCGTCCTCCGTGGTCTTGTCGCTCCTCCTCGCCTCGCTCGCGTCGGCTTCTGCCCTGGTCGCGGTGCTCCTGGTCGTCATGCGGCCGGTGCTGCTCTCGGTGCAGCGTGCGAGCGAGCAGGCCGAAGAGACGGCGCGGGACCTCGAGCGGGCGGCCATCGAGATGGAGCGGACGGCGCTGCTGATGCAGTCCGACCTGCCGCTGACGATGAAAGAGGTTCAGAAGGCGTCGGAGGAGTTTGAACTCGTGGGTAAGCAGCTGAATGTCGTGTTCAATTCGGTGACGAGGCCGCTTCGGGAGCCGGTGGTCGAAAAGGCGCTGTCGTCGGTGACCAGGGAGGCAGAAAAGTCGACGGCGCGGTTCTCGAGGAGGATTGTGCGGGAGACGACGAGCGTGGCGAATAATCTGTGGTCTTCCATCAACCAGGTAGCGTCCCAATTGGGGCTTCGGGGCGTGAGTGACGAGGCCGTGGAGGAGGCAAAGCGGCTGGTGTACATCGGTCGGCAGCAGCAGGAGGCCCGGAACTGGATCGAGCGGTGGCGGATGCGGACGTCGATGCGGGAGCGTGGGCGTCCCGAGGAGGAGGTGGAGTCGTTCTCGGAAACGTTCTCGAGCCTGTCGAGCATGGGCGGAGACGTCGGGGAGAGCGCGACGGCAGAGCCCAACGTGATCACGAGGGCTGTGGAGGCGTTGCGGGACATGAACGATACCGTCGCTGTGGTGCCAGAGTTTGATCCCTTCCTGCCAGTCTCGGACATGGCGACGGATGTGTTTGGTCGGGAGGACGATCCGGTGGCCGAGGTGTTTACGGCGCTCGCGCGGGCGCAGGCGGCCGCCGAGGAGGCGGCCATGAGCTCCAATGCGTTGGAGAAGGCGCTTGCCAAGGCGGAGGAGTCGGGCATGCTTTCGAGTTCCGACGAGGACCTGGAGGAGGACCTGGACCAGGACGACTACGGACTGGCGTTTGACGAGAACGAGGACGTATCCCTGTGATCTGCTCGTTACATATCATCATGCAAAAAAGCCGGTACGGCGTATTGATCAGTCATTGTGGGTGGATGGACACGTCAGAGTTGGTTCTTGCTGTTCCCAACCAACCGTCAGCGCTTTTTCTCAGTAGTCCCCCCGCGGATCCTTCGTGATCACCGTCATCATCAATATCAATATCATAATCATCAATTGTAGGTGGCGTTGCACCAGCTCGATATCACGAGCGGAGAGCCTGGCGAACGAGCGAAGCGCGAGTGAGAGCGTCGGGGCGCGCGAGCGCACGTTGTCGAGATCAATACCCACCGTCGGCGACGGCCACGGCCTCGTCCCGCAGGCTGAACGCCCCGACCAAGACGGCCGAGAGGAGAATCAGCGATCCCACAAGCACGTTCACGACACTCGTGCACTTGTACTTCTTAATGAGCCCGGTGAGGACGTACACGCCGAGGAACCCGCCGATCAGGCAGATGGGCGCAAACAACGCCATATATTCCAGGTTGAGACGGTCCTGCAGCCCAAACGTCACCGCCGCCGTGGTCGACGCGAACACCGTGATGAACGTCGACGTGGCCGCCGCCGCCTGCGGATGCACGCGGAGCTCCAACAGCAGCGGCGACATCATGACGCCCCCGCCCAGGCCGACCATGCCCGCGAGGCACCCCAGCAGCAGCGTCATCGTCCAGATGAGCGCCAGCCGACTCGGCTTCCACTCTTGACCGCCGGAATCGCTGCCATCGTTGTCGCCGCCCTCGCTGGCGCTGCCCTCGTTGTCGCTGCCATCGCTGGCGCTCGAAGAGCAGACATCCTCCACATCGCTCCCGCTTCCGCCCTCCAGCCCGTGGTGAGAGTGCTTGATCGGCTCGGGGTGCTCCTGGAACCAGATGAAATACACGCTCGAGCAGACCATAAAGACAATCTGCACGGCGAACATCGTCCACGTCTCCCACGAGCAGTTGGAGAAGAAGCTCTTTCCCACCTGCAGACCCAGGAAGACCAAAAAGATCCCCCAGTTGCTCAAAAACGGCAACCAAGGAATGACCGGCTTTTGAATCTTCCCCAGTACCCGAACAACCCGTTTGGTCGTATGCCGGTGCACGGTCAAGCTCGTCTGTTTGATCAGCGTCATCGACGCCCGATACATCCTCGACGGCGTCGACTCCCCGGGATCGTCGGACGCTCCCTGCTCGGCCAGACTCAGCTTGGCCGCCAACACGTCCGGGTTGACCTCATTCCCTGCACCTGGACGCGCACCGCCCTTCGCGTCCTTCCCGTTCCCGCTCCCGCCCTCATCCAGCACGGCCGCCGGACTCTGCCGACTCCCCATGCTCTCCCCGTCCAACGTCACCGTCTCGTCGTCCGTATACGCCGTCAGCACGGGCGGCGAGAGCGACAGCGATAGCCGATCCGCGTCCTGGGACTCCTGGGACGCGGCTTCAAGCGCTCGCGCCTCCCGCGCCATCCTCTTCACCCGCTGCTCCGCCTGCACCATCTTAATCCCCTGATGCAGCGTCCTCGCCGAGATCAAAAGCAGCGTTATGACGAGCAGACAGCTCAGAACCAGGCTCGGAAGAATGTAATTCAGCATCACCCCGAACGAGATGCCCTGCACCAGCGCCGGCATCAGCACCAGCGACAGGTTATAGTCCATAACCGGCCGCAGCCGATCGTGCGGATGACGCTGCATAATAGAATACAGCGTGCCCCCGATGCACCCACCCGCCACACACGACTGCGACAGCGCCGCAGCCGACTTGACAGAGAACTGAAGGAGCGCCGTGAACAGCGGCACCCAGAACAGCCCCCCGCCCACCCCCGACGCCACCGCCAGCATTGACATGATCAGATAGATCGGGATCGCGATCCCTGTACGCCAGTCGAACACCAGCGACGAGGCATTGTCCAGCTCGACGTTGAACAGCCGGCGGCCAGGCAGCAGAGGCTCGGCCGACGCCGACGAAATCGACGGTATCGACGGTATCGACGAAATCGCCATCATGCTCCGCGAGGTGGACAGGCTGACGACCACGCAGCCCGCAAACACCACGAGGGCGCGGACGACGAGGACCAACCGCCCGTCCACTGCGAGCCTCGAGACTTCCCACGTCATGTTCGTTGTTGTAGTACTTGTTGACGTAGAGAAGAGGAGCACCTGGCGGGCGGAGCCTCACACCGCACTATATAGAATAAGCCGTGGACGTTGTCGACCGCGGAAGCATGTCCGGAAGAGGTGCACGGAGCGAACGGTGTCGAATAATTCCGGAAATGTTCGGTTTCGGGAGCTCAAAAATCAGTCTCCGCCCGCTTCGAAGGCAAGACAGTGGCTCATATGCTATATATATACCATACGCAGGCACGCGAAAGAGAGCGCGGAAAGACGAGTATGAGTGACTGAGTCGGTGTCATCAGTTACTTTTTGATCGTTCGGAGTTCACTCGGGGCTTTTCGCGTTCGCCGAACGTCTACTGAACATCGTCCAGGCAGCCAGCGGTCATTCGGTCAGTATGCCACCGCAGCGAACGCGGAAGGGTGCGACCGCCTCCTCGGGTGCCGGGAATCGGGCTCCGTCTGCGGCACGATCGAACAGGAAGGCTGCCAACGACGTCCAGATGTCGACCTCTCTGTCTCTGGAACCTTCGGACGCCCACCTCTCCAACGTCTGGTTGCTGCGCGCGAGGCCGTTTGATGGTGACGTGCGTTCCAAGGAGGCGACGGAGTTGAGGGCGTACCTGGTTCCGGACAGGACGTACGTGGTGGGGACCAATCCAAAGGCGGCCGACGTGGTGGTCAAGGAGGACATTACGGTGAGTCGGACGCATGCGACGCTGCGGGTGGTGGCGGGGATGACAAATGGTCGTACTCGTACTGGGGATGCGGCCGACACGGGGAAGACGACGGTATCAACGCCGACAACGACGGCGCACGTGCTCGTGCGGGACACGTCGTCGCACGGGCGGACGTACCTGAGCCGGGACATGCGGGACATTCTGAAGGCGCAAAAGCTGAAGGAGCTGTCGGAGGAGGGGACGGGGCGTGCGTATCACGGGTACTTTATGATGTTGGGTCAGATGAGTCCGTTTCGGTTGACGCGGATGGCGATGGGCGTGTGCTTGAGTGGCGCGGTGCCGCGTGCGGTGGAGGACGCGGTGGAGGTGCTCGGGTTCCGAAAGCGGGGTGTGGGCGTGGGGATGGTGGTGGTGGTGGGGGACGCGTTGTGTGCGCTGCGGGATGAGGTGTTGCTGGCGATGGTGGAGGGCGTGCCGGTCGTGACGGGTGGGTGGGTGTTGGCGTGGTTGGACGCGGGGCGGGCGACGACGAGCGTGCCGTGTGAGGAGGCGTATGGGGTGCGGGTGGTTGGGCGGGGCGGGGTGCCGGTGGACGTGGCGGGGTATGATCTGGAGCAGGTGGGGACTAGGCTGCAGGGAGGGGAGCTCGGGTGTTACAGGCTTGGGTGTGTGGTGGGCAAGGAGGAGGGCGAGGGGGAGGGCGAGGGCGAGGGCGGAGAGGGTAGGGGTGGGGATAGGGAGGTGTCGGGGATGCTGGTCAAGGCGGCTCGGCGGCTCGGGGTGGTGGTTGATGCGTTGGAAGGGCGCGACGGGATCGAGGAGTGGGTGAGAGGGTGCGAGTACAGGCAGGAGAGAAAGCCGCTGATGGTGTTGAGGAAGCAGGCGGATGTGCGGCTGCTGCCGCAGCCGGCGTGTGCGTACTGCCTCTTGGAGGACCTTCGGTTGGCGCTCCTCGACGGGAAGACTGGCGGGTTGGTGCGTCACGTCGGCGATGATAACAAGGAGCGCGGGGAGAAGAAGCGGAAGCGGAGGGCGAGGGAGCAGCTGGGAGAGGGGGAGGGGTGGACGGTGGCGGCCCACGCCGACGGCCAGGGCGAGTCGACAGATGTCGAGGAGGACGAGGAACACGAGGAGCACCCGATCTATACGACGGAAGCACCTGTTCTTGCCAAGAAAAAGGGCTTCAAGTCGAAATCGTTCGCGAAGAAGTATCGCGTGCCGGAGCGGCGCCAGATTGTCCGAGTCATCGGCGAGATGCGCGCGCAGCGTGAAGACGACCAGGAGTGGGTCGAGGTGGAGCAAGAGCGTCAGATGATGATGGATGCCTTTGATAAGCAAGGCCTGGTGATCGGACCGAAGAAGCGAGCGCCCAAGAGGAAGTGAAGGCGAGTGGGGGTGTGCCGCGTGAAAGCCGATGTTCGGCGCAAACGCCGAAGGCTCGCAGTTTCGGTTGGATCGAAACGATTAGCTTACATTTTGATTTCAGTCAATCCTGAAGGATTCCGCGACTCTCGCATGCTCGCCTTGGTGCGCTCCTGGGCAAACATGACCTTCATCTCCTTCTTCGTCGCCCGGGACTCCCGCTTGGCCGCCTTGACCGCTGCCTTTCGGGCCTTTTTCTCCTCGGCAGTTTCGCCTTTCTTCCGGATATTGGGGCCCGTCGACGGCTTGGACCACACCATATCGTCTTCGTCGTCTTCGTCGTTGTCATGGCTGTCTCCCTCGCTCCCGTCGTCCTCGCCGATCTTCTCCAACCCAGCCGTCTTGGTCGACACATAGCCATTCGGCCCATAGCCCACGGGCAGCCCGTTCTTGCCCAGCTTGATGGTCTTGGGCGGCTTGCTGCTCGGCTCGGTGATGGTTCCGGGATGATTGTAGAGGTTGGAACGAAGCGATAGGATCGACTCGCAGTCCCACTTAGCGTCCTCCCGCTCGAACTTGCGACGGTCAATCTCGACGTGGGCGTTTGCGGGCGCCGCGCCGTCGCCCTCCTCGCCGTCCTCG